>Ga0247741_1002482_pt1 | contig 10250 bp, 12 predicted proteins | sample UWRJL213509R2_FD_180945 | JGI IMG/M metagenome (GOLD analysis project Ga0247741, IMG submission 180945) | Plant litter microbial communities from Arlington Agricultural Research Station in Wisconsin, United States - UWRJ-L213-509R-2 | ecosystem: Environmental > Terrestrial > Plant litter >...
CCAGTCGATTATGTCAGAAAATGAAAAGCAGAAGCTGTTTTTGGTACGTCATGGTGACTTCCAGCCCGTTGACTCATTTACACAAATTTATGATGCAGAAAGGACAAACTACCCTCGAAGCCATAGCAAATATCAAGCCTACACTGGTTGATCGACACAGCAAGTGGGTAAGAGAAGGGAGAAATAATTGAGGGCTGAGGTTAGAAGGTCACCTCCTGACCTCCACTAGGTTCATTACACTATTATTCGGATCTTATACATTCCTACTATATCAAACACCTCAACCATGCATAATCGTGTTGAAGGCGCCTTTTTCCCAATCATCCGAATAGGGGAGAGGGTTTCCGCAGTCGAGTCCACCTCGGATGATTGAAAGATCTATGACCTCTCTTTCAATCCGAAGCGTCTGCAACCTAGGGCTCGACCTCACCAAGTCTTCTACAAAGATCCGTTTTCTCGGATTTTCGAGCAGTGCTTCGAACTGATCAGGAAAAATCACATGGTGGAGGCAGGGGAAAAGCTTCAGCCATTGGGGGATGCGCGCCACCGTTTCCGCTTTCAAGTTGAGAAAGAGAGAGAAAGAAACCTCCAATGTTGATACACAGGCAAGAGAAGACACAACACTGCCCCCACAGCCGAGTTGTACATGCTCGGACAGCCAACTGTCTATCCCCATCTCGTCTTTTGAGTTGGGAAAATATAGCTCCAGCGATATATTGCGGTCTATCCCAAGATTCGCGATACTCCCTAGAGCTGGGTCATATTGCCCATAGTTGAAGTGCTCACGAGAGGCCATTGCGCGAACGACGACAGTTTCGAGTCGAGAAAGGGCGTCTGGGACTGATTCTAACATCCCCAGAAGGTTGACGATCCATCTTGGATGAGCTTCAAGGAAAACCAGGTTCGAAAGGACAGGGATGTCCATTCTTGGAAGTGGGGCTGAGGATATCCTACCCGCAAAGTCCCACTTCAAGCTGCTGATATTTGGGTGTCGTAAGAAAATTCTCGTACCGCCTCAGAGAATTGGGCGTCTTAAGAAGCTGGGGGCTGATCTTCAAGTATTACGATGTCGAAATGTAAATCTTCCAGCATGGGTAAAGACAGGTCTTGGAGCAGTGAAATGCATGTCGATGTTGGTAAACCCTCGCATTCAATGGCCACTTTCGTGAGAGAAGATGATGCATTATGAAGGGTAGAAAGGGTCCATTTGTAGAATGTGGGCTGGAGGGGCATATCCGACTCGAAATTCACACTGGTCAATTTGCTAGATTTTTCTAGACTCCTGTCACTGGGGGACTCTTCCAATGGTTCGCGCTCCTCTCTGGTTTCCATGGGGTATTCCGTCACTTGAGAAGGCTTTATCCTGACTGTTGACCAACGGTACCAACTTGTGAGGGTCACAAAGCGCAAGCACACAAGTAGAATGTCACGAAGTAGTGCAAAAACAGAGAAGAACCTAGGGGTGTCGCCGATTTCATTTTCATGATGACTTACATGTTCCAGCGGGGCGGTTGGTTCATCCACCTCCGGAACGAGTGCGTGTTCCCCGCTACTCCTCGTCTCGTCTACTAATCATTGCATGAGTATGGAATGCAAACACAGTAGCAAGAAAAACACACCAGAGACGGCTCGAGGTGAGCAGTACAGTGTATGAATCGAGTGGCCCCCAGTAATGCACAAATGGGTGCACGACTTTTGGATAGCGAGCTCCAGAAGAGACGTGAAGGTGTTGTACCAAACGGTTTCGTCCAAAATCTTGCTATCTTTCGCATCGTACCTTATCCATCGATCCACAATAGACAACATTACACTGAAAGATTTCAAGGAAGAAAGACGTTCCATGAGTAGAGAAATCTCTGATATCTCTCCAAGGAGACGTCTAAGGTTTCCATTGGGGTAGCACGACAGAGACTCGAGTTTGGTAAGAAAGAGCGCGATTCGAAGGGCCTTGAGCACCACGGTTGGCGAATCGTACAAGAAAATCCAACCATCTGTTGGATCCTTGATGTCATGGCGCTCGACGAGGAAATGGAGAGCTGTAAAGTGGAGGATTTTACAAGTTGACCCTAACCACAGGAGTGATTCGTCGTCGAGGTGTCCGTATATTTCAAGCAGAAGCTCGTCTGGAAGATCACATAGGGGTGAAGATAGGGCGACTAATGATTCAGCCATGCTTCAAGTTTGGGAAGGCAGTGAAACCTCGTTGGATGGCAAGCCAGTGTGTGACATCGGCAGGTGGCACTTGATCGTTTACACAAATCGAGGTAAATAAAGGCTTGCACAAAGGCCGTAAAATCTGAAGCAATACCTAGACAAAGAAGACTAGTGCACAATTGAATTTTTTCAAAGAACGGGTTACACAGCATAACTTAGGCTGGATTATGGCCACTATACTTGAAGTGTCGGAAATGGCTTAAAAGACGAAGGCTTGAAGCAGCCAAAGTCTATAGCTCGTTCAAAGGTCCACATCTCATTTCCTCCAAATCAATTTGTCGCCTATGGACCTCGACTGTTTTGATATTTCGACACGTTAACGCAAGTCGCTCCAGGAACTCTGAATTCTTAAATAGTTTGGCCTGGTCTTCTGGCTGTTCCATGTATTTGACGTGCTCAACGGAAGGGAACAAGAGTAACCACTGAGGCATAATGTCCACAATCGCTTGATTTAAGTCGACGAAGAATGCCGACGATATAACAAGCGTCGAGACGCAGGTCAATGACGCCAAAACGCTGTTCTCCACCCCAAGAAGGATTTGTGCTGCGAACCAGTCCGAAACGCCATATTGGACCATGAATCGGACGGTCAAAGTGATGCGGCGAGGGAATACGGCGATACGTGCCAGGGCTTGATTGAGGAGATCGTAGTTGAATCTGCTGGTAGATTGATAGTATTCCGTGAACACTCCTATGGATTCAAGTTCTGATAGAGCCTTGGGATGGTTCTCACGCATTCCCAAGATACTGAGGATCCAAATTGGGTGAGCCATGAGCGTGGTGAGATTTGGTAGAATAGGTGCCTTGAGAACTGGTGCTGATGACGGTGTTTCCACACCGTGCAAATGCAAGGAGGTGATGGTCGGATGCCTTGACAAGAAGACCTCGAGATCATGGAATGCAGCACCTGGTGAGCTCACGACAAGGTCGGTGCAGACCTCAAAGTCAGTGAGTACTGGAAGGGAGAGGGTCTTGAGGAGAGATCTCCATGTGGGTTTTTCGACGTCTCCGCAGCGGAAGGAAAGCCTCGTAAGTGATGACGAGGCATCGCGCAGGGTCGAAACTGTCCAGTTGAAAAATGTGTATTGAAGTAGCATGTCAGAGTGAATGGAGACGTCTGCTAATTTAGCGCGAGGTTCCAAAGGGGGCAGAGGATAGGCGACGACATGGTTCTCCATATGTATCTGGTTCTCCTCTATCATAGATGCAGGTTGGTCCCCGGCATCCTTGCACATAATTCTATTAAAGAGCGCGCTGAGAGACCACCAAGACTTCTTGTCTTCCTTTCTATCCATCCTGAGGATAGATTTTAACGGCTTCTGCTCTGTCCGGGTTCGGGGGATCAGATGATTTCAAGTACCGGAGCAAAGGGAACGTACCCGATTCCAAGGACTGAACCTTAGGGACTTGCTTCGCATCTACCAGTTTCGGTACCCCACCTGGTTCTGAATTTGTATAAAGATGTTTGATCTTTGAGCCACTCGTTATATGCAACTCAGTGCACGACCTGGCCACAATAACATCCAAAAGGCCCGAGAAGGCCCTCAACCAGCGGTCTCTATCTAATTCCATTTCTGAACCGCTGCGTCGCGTGATCCAGGCATCCACCACCGAGAAATGGAGTTTAACGAGCTCGACGCTTGGAAGACGAGCGATGAAATGTCGCATGTCATTGACTTCGTTTAGGAGCCGCTCGACGCCAGGGTTGAGATAGTAATGGAATTGTTTGATATTCTGTACGAACAGCGCCGCTCGTAGAGCTGGTAGCGTCTCTTCGGGTGTCTTGTATGCCACTAGCCACCCATCTGCCGGCGCCTGGATGTCATTTCGCGAGAAGAGCGTGCGGAGAGCGATATAGTGAAGATCTTTGCATGTTAGGCCAGTGTTGTATAATGAGGAGTTATCGAGATGCGCTATAATCTGTTCGAGCAGCTCTGTTGGAAAACTGCATATGAGCGAGGTCTGCTCGATGTCGGATGCGGCCATTGGTGCTCAAGTTGTGAGGATGAACGGTCTAGGATACTTATGCCTAGGAGGCCGCAAGCCACTTCGTCAGAATGAGGCAGTGTGTGTCAAGAAGTCAGGCTGATACTTACCGTCCGTAGCATCACTTAATATGAGCACCTATCCAGAGTATATGAATGAGGGCGACTTTGTGACCTCGTTGAGGTCGAGGTCCGGTGGTTGAAGCTCGAAGTTGACATCCTGGGAGCCGGGTTTGGGGCGGTCCGCGCCTAGCACTGCCACAGTCCCTGAAGCGCTGGTAACGATCAGTAAGCGCCAGAAGCCCTTTCGAAGTTCCAGTCCAATGTATCTTAGAACTAGTATAGAATCATAGATCGAGTAATTTGTGATAGTATAAAAATGTAGCTACGTTGTATGCAAGCTATAAAAATGCTCGAGATTTTACCATAGGAATGAGGAGAGCAAGAGGTATCCAGGACGCGAATAAAAGACACGATCCCCTTTTTGGGTGTAAAATGGGTTGGGAAATCGAATTCTGACGTCCGTTTACGGTAGGTGAAAAATTAGAGCCAGATTACTGAAAACTGAGAAATTTGTCGACCCCCATTTCTGAAAACTCTTCTGGGTATATCTCGTCGTTCTGAACACTATTCGAAAAAAATTCTGAGATTTTGGGCCCCCTCCCTACCCCTAAATTTCCTTATATGGTAACTGAGTAACCGCTGACAGGAAAAACCTCGGAGGTGTAAAAATCGATTTCCTAGCCAGATTTAATGCCAAAAACAAGATCGTGTCTTTTTTTTGGGTGTTGGACACCACTTGGAGGAGAGAAAAGGGGAGATAAACCCCGCAATGCAATAAACTAGAAGTGGCGTGAGGTGTCCGGACGTCCCACACTTGCTACTCATTGCATACAAGTAATGTTCTGAGGTACTACTGGATCAGAAGATTTAGAGGAGGCTTGCAGCAATACCGAGGGCAGTAACCATAACCATGCCCAAAGCGTAGCCCTTCAAGTTGACGTTGCTGGATGCACCACTGGTGATATCAGAGATTTGCTTGTCTTTCTTGTCTGTCGAGTTTGCACCTCCACAAATTGGAAGTCCCGTCGGAAGACCGGCAGGGTACTCCGTGATGAGTGCTCCAGACGACGTATTGTAGACTGTAACAGTGATGGTCTGCGAAGGGAGGAGGGTGGTGGCGGTGACAGTGGCGCTAATAAAGCTTGTAGCGGAGACAGTAATATCTGTGGCATTGCCCTCGATAGACGTGTATGTGGGGTTGGCGGTATATGTACTAGCTTCGATCGACGTGTATGTTGCATTGCCTGCGATCGACGTGTAATTGCCTATGGCGGATGAGAATGTGGCATTGCCTGCGATAGTCGTATAATTTCCTATGATGGACGAGGATGTGGCATTGCCGGCGATGGTCGTATAATTGCCTATGATGGACGTGTATGTGGCATTGCCTGCGATGGACGTGTAGTTTCCTACGATGGATGTGTATGTGGTGGTTGGAGCGCCATTCTGGGTGGTGAATACAAAGCAGGACCCAATTCCGGGGTTGTCATCGGACAACGTCGAGTTCGCAGTGGCCGTTATATATGGAGCCTGGGTGACAGCACTGGCCAAATATGTATAGGTAAGCTTGGAGGCTGAAAGTACAGGTGCAGGACTTCGACGTACGTTCCGTTTATATTACCACCCAAAATTAAAGAGCTTGTGTAGTGTCCTTGAACGCCCAAAGAAAATGCGAGGGATAAAAGGGTAGCGAATTTCATTCTGTGAGATGTGAAGTTGGGTCTACAATCGAGAGGATCGATATTAGGGTATCCAAATTTATAGCCTTTATATACAATGCATAAGAATTTGACGGTCAAAGATCACCTTGCGCTCGCTGAATAACGAGTCTTCCTGTCGGGGTGGTGTGACCGGAATCCAGAGCGATTGACTGCTTTGTTTGGGTGAGAATGCGTCAAACGGTATTACGACCTCCCAGGGGGCTTTGTTACCGCATTCTGTCACTCCCATGAAATGCGGTCCACGAAAAGTAGGACGAGCCCTCTAGAAAGTCGGTAATTTACATAGATATCTCCTGAGTTCCCAACCAACTCTGTCTGGTCTAGCAGATAAGAATTACGTATATTTACTTGTCTGGAAAAGACCACTCTTTTTTCGGGGTGAGAAGTATCGGTCTCAGGTTGCCACCGCGGTAATTTTGAGGTAACCACTTGCCACTACATGACAATGTCTTTTGATCTGTCGGAAAAGAGTCTCGATTAGATTTTGAGACCGAGACTCCCGAGCCCCATAAAGCTTCGCCCTCTTCCCATAAGTGGAAGGATGTAGCCTGTAGGGAGACAAGTAGCCAATGATAAGCCCGGATTCCATATTCTCTTCTCTGCCTATATCAACACAACATTTCTTTTACTAAAGCATGAACTCAGAGCTGCAGAGAAAATCTCTTGTTTCACCCAAAGCCTACGTAACGATCCTCATTGCAGATGCGCCCGCGTGCTTACTGCATCATATAACGGGCTGGATTCGCCTGGCCGTCATACCAACTCGACGAAGATAGTGAATGTTACAAATTGCACCTATTGAATCCGAAACAGTGGTCAAAGGTTACCATCAAAACCTGAGATAGCGGGTTATGTAATAAGCGCCCATGGCCATGTATATAATGCAGTGAGTACCACCATGGTACTGCTCTATGTGCAGTCTTCCGGTCGGCTAAATTTGATGCTATCTGAGAATTTTCCTGTTTCTTCGGAATTGGGGAATATGCGGCTGAGCATCCTTTGACAGCCCTTCTACTCCCAGTAGGCCGAGGCCTCTTGAAGTGATTCGCTTTATGGGTTGCCTGCAAGAGTATATAATTTGACTCAAATGCTTGAGACGCGGGGTAAACTTATATTTGGATAGTGCTAAGATTTAAGGGATGTCATATTTACTGCTATCGTGGCCAGATCCGAGCTACAATTGGAGGGTAGGGTCCGCGGAAGCGGAGCCACTCCAGGTTTTGAGAACTCGACTTGAGAGCATTCAATGGGGAACCACAAGGGACTAGACATCGGTTACAGTCTTGGATCCGTCGAATCCATCGTCTTTACTGAGGGTTGACGTGGCTGAGACACAGACAGGGAATCGTAGCCTGAGAGGAGTACCTAGTACAATTGAATCGCTTAAGGTCTGTAGTGTTATCATTCACTCGGGTCTGACATTCATGCATACATACGTTATCAGAGTTGCAACTCGTCCCAGGTGTGTACTAAGTGAATCATATACTATGGGAACAAAGTCCGCTTGAGCATATATTCAATGATAGTTCTACATTCCTGCGCAGCGCGCCTTCTATTAATTTGGTGGGGGGTAGGTTGGAGCAACAAGACCGCAAGATTGCCAAAAGATCTGCATCTAGGCATTTATGGTGCTTGACGTTTGAAGAGCAATCGCATGCATTGAACTGATGAAAATACATCGACCGTTAGCGAGTTGGCGATACGAGGATGATATCACGTTTTTCGGATAGCCGAGAATCACTCTTGGCTGAGCGTGGCAGGATCCTGACATGTGTTACTGTAAAATTGTAAATAGTCGGACTGCTTGGACGATGGAGACCGGATGATAGCTGGATCTCTAGTGGAGAATGACGACGATTCCTATGATAGATACACACAAAAAGGAATACCCTCAAATAGACCCAACTGACAGCTTCTGAAATCACCCGAATGATTTCCAAAGATTCCCCAACCACGCGTAGCACCGGACGTTTCGGCTAAAAAAAGTTGCCGGTGTTGCCGGAGCTTAAACGGCCCACTATTGATATTGCGCCCCGTCGGAACTTATTCACATTTCACCTCTTGCATCTCCCCCACATCCTTCTGTTCTACCTCTATCTCAACATGCCTGGAGACCTTTCGAAAGTCGTTGGCGCAACCCTCGAGGATAAACCTGTACGTCGTTGACCCTTATAGTCGTCATGCCGAAGCTGACTTTCGCATGTGGATCAGGTGGCCTGGAACAAGCGCGACCTTCTCACATACGCTGTGGGTGTCGGCGCTAAGAATGATGATTTTCCGTTTGTTTACGGTAAGTTTTGTCTTCGAATCCATGGCAGCTGCTTCTTATACCTTTCCCTGACAGAACTCGGTACGATCATGTTCTCATTTTGCCCCATTGACGAAGTCCGACCTTGTCCTTTCATGCAGACCCCAACTTTGCTGCGATACCAACCTACCCCGTCGTTCTCTTTCTCAAAGGAGCTGATGTCGATGTTAATACCTTCTCGGAACGCATCAAGAGCCGTCCAATCGAGGGAATGCCTCCCATCGATCCTGACCACGTCGTACGTGCATTCTTCCATCTCAGTAGCCCAGACTCATAGACTGTCGTTAGGTGCATGCCTCTCAATCAATTGAAATCCTAAAAACTCTTCCACTGGTTAGTGGTGAAGGCTGGAAATGGAGGACACGGTACACAGGTGTTGCGGAAAACAGTGCGTTATTAGTATCTCATTCTCAATGGCATTATCTCAATCTATTTAGAGAGCGGAATCATTCTCACAGCAGAGAACTCCCTCGTCAGTCCATCCGGGGAGGTTTACGCTAAGCTCTATGTCAGTGTTTCTTTCTGCTTACTTCATCGAGTCTGACAAGTGTCTGCAGTCATCAACATTCAACCTTGGAGCCAAAACCTCTGGCCAGAAATGCTCCAAGTCCATTGGCGGTCCCCCACAAGGGAAGCCTATCCCGAAGGATCGCAAGGCAGATTGGGTCATCACCGAACAAACCACACCAGAGCAGGCAATCCTCTTCCGACTGAGCGGTGACTATAACCCCTTACATATCGGTACGTTGTTATTGTCTGTGGGTTAGGGAAATGCTAAAAATTCGTGCCGTAGACCCTAAGATCGGTCAGGGCGCCGGCTTTGGCGGTGTCATTCTGCACGGCCTATCGACATTCGGTTTTGCCGCACGCGGTATAATCAAAGTTGTTGGCTCTAACGACCCCAACTCACTCAAGTTCTTCGGTGTGCGGTTTACCGCGCCGGTCAAGCCTGGGGACAAGCTCGAGACCAGCATTTGGGAAGTTGGGAAGGGTCCAAACGGCACGACAGAGCTTGCCTTCGAGACAAAGAATTTGACCACAGGAAAGGTTGTGCTGGGTGCTGGTGTGGCTTACATCCTCAAGAAGGCTGGGGCTAAACTATGAGACTATCTGAAGAGTCATCGATTCTTATCGGCATTTTTATTTGTATTCTTTGACAGTAGCATAACTTAGGAACTTGAGCAGAATCTGTCGCACGCTTCCCCAGGAAAATGTTCGCTTACAACATAATCTCTTGTTTTCTTTCCTTTACAACCGGTCCGGTCCATTTTCTGGACATTGGTACATTGCCTCAAGAGGTGTCGGATCGGGCGATGGCGGATGTGGATCTCACGTACCCAATTTGGTAATCGGTGATTTCCTATCAACGGCACTCTTCGGCAGTACTCTCTGCACTCTACCGAAGGAAAGCTCTCGGTTGTTTGTGCGGGGGACCACTCCGGCCAACAGTTGCGCTTTGAATGTGCACTGGCGCGCGCTAATCTTTGCTTGTATCTTGACATTAACCGAAAGAAAAAACGATGCCATCATCAAGGATGTACTTTCTACGACCTTTGCTTCAACTTGATCAAAGCTCTTATCGGACATACAATACTGTACCATTTCGTTCAATTCGGCCAGTGGGGGGACAGGGGGACAGGCTGGCCGAAATTTGGACGTCGGCCATCCTGAGGGTGGACAGGGGACATCTCCCGGATTTCGGCCAAAGTAAAAGTTCGGCCGCTTGTGCTAGTAGCAGTTCGCGACGCAGAACTGACCCCCGAGTTGTCGATGATCTCGTAAAGGCCAGACCTCAACTGACATGTAAGTGAGGCCATACCTGCACTCGATAGAAGAAACTTTAACGACAAAAAAAGGGTCGGGTGCCAATAGAATAGAAGTAAATCAGTAATATATTGCGATTAATGTGCAACGACGGTTAAGCCTCGAATGGTCCTTCAGAGTGAGGATTTTCGAAAA
>Ga0247741_1002483_pt1 | contig 10250 bp, 8 predicted proteins | sample UWRJL213509R2_FD_180945 | JGI IMG/M metagenome (GOLD analysis project Ga0247741, IMG submission 180945) | Plant litter microbial communities from Arlington Agricultural Research Station in Wisconsin, United States - UWRJ-L213-509R-2 | ecosystem: Environmental > Terrestrial > Plant litter >...
GCGCGCCGCTAGCGTTTCTGCTATGTGTCCTCAAGCCTCACCGTGTACTACCGTCGTGGTCTGACTGCAATTGCCAGCTCGCAACGGGCATGCACTGGCACTGGCAGCCCATGATCTCGACGTAACGACGCTGCCCAGCACAGCTTTCGGGTGTGGATCATTGTTCGCATTCACATTGCTGTTGCGCTGGCTGCCGAATGGTCGAGGGAGTGCGACGGATTGAGGCTGATGCGGGTGCGGTTATCAATCTCGAGCAGAATAAGCCATAGGCCTCGGTTGGGGTCGTTCATGATCATGGGCTTGTATCGAAACGAGTTTTCATGTGGTATGAGAGAGGAAGAACGTGCACCGGTACGTCTTTTCACCTTCCAACCATACCTCTCTGACGATCTGATTAGCAACGCAGGCTCGGTGAGAGTAATGCAGTCCCCTCAGCCCCACCTCAACTTCCACTTCAACGTTAAGGCCCCGGGTCGCAATGCCCGACCTCTATTGGCGGGGTGAACTGCCACCTCAATCCGAGTCCGAGTCCCAGCCACCCTCAACGTCGACTTGGAGAAATGCCCACCCTGTATGCAAACCCGAGGGCCATGCAGACGCCCCCATCTCCGCTGCCAGTGGTTTACACCCCGGAGCCTGAGGCTTATGGTCCTTGACTCAATTTGATGCTCGCCCACGAGGATTTCATTGGGTGAGGGCGATACTGGGGTTAGGTCCTAGGCGCTACCTCGGGGTTCTCTTCAACGGAGACTGTATCGTCGAACGTCGAATAAAGAGTCAGTGGATCTGTGTGCTGCTGTTGCGCTGACGCATTGGCGTAGACCTCAGGCTGCTGTAAGTTCTTGTCCCACTTCTTTCACTTTCACTTCCCTAGATCCTTGTCCCTCCCGTTTTTTTTACCTCCTCACTAATCCACACTTCCCCTCTAGAACTCAAGCGCTAAGCTTTGAATAGCCATGCGAAACTTGTAGCTTTGTACGACCTCATCTGACGCCGCATCTCGCACGAACGGCGACAAGACTGTCTGCAATGCCCCGAATAGTTCACGGGGCTGAATGCAGCTTACTGAAAGTCACTCCTTTTCGATTCAACGAGCTGATTCTGAAACTGACGAAAACTGATTCGTGTCGTTCTCTCCAGTCCTGATATTGTGATCTAAGTATCGTACTGATGCATATCGCATTCGGTCTCGCTTCGTCGAATTCTCCTACAGCGACAGGAGAACGCAGCTCTACGTGATCGAGGCGAATAAGACGAGTTCGTTGAAAACTTGCTCGAGACTCCCACTGCCAGCAGCGAGAAGAATGTGCCAGCATTGAGGAAGCAAAATGGGAAAGGGGTGATAAATGGAGTGGGTATAGACTAAGGTACAGTAACCTCACTAAGTAATATATCATGATACTATAATTTTATGCGTTGAAAATCACACAACCTGATTCTGGTGGCAGTTATGTTGGTGGTGCCCAGTCCAAAGCTCCGAGGCTAGAGAATTATGGACGTCTCAACCGGTCCGGTCAGGTACAGATGTTCCGGGTCATGTGCCCTCATACAGACGAAATGGCCACTGGTAGTGGGAAGCGTTTCTGGTATTAACCAACATCGTCGATTAGTATCCTCCAGATTCAAACCTACAGTCAAGTTCCATGCGCCAATTCCCCAGAAAGCCAGTCAATTCGTTGACGCTGCAGACACCCACTGCCTCCTCCATATCAAATTTTCGTCATTTCTTCCACCTCTTGAACGGATTAGCCCATCTAGCCTTTGGGAACCGAACCTGTAGCACCTAGGCTCCAACCTTCCAACAGTCATGCTCAAGTTCAACCCCCTTCGCCTGGAACAACCAATAGTTGACCGAAATAGGTCTCCAACCTGCGCTTTTTACTCACGGCTCGACTTTCGATGAAGACGCCTAAGCTATACTTGTGACCTAGGTCTGAATGCTGGCTTCAGTCTCGGTATCAGCACTAGATTCTCGACGGCTGATGCTTATCGTTCAACGATGACCTCTAGCATCAACATCGACCGAGAGTCAAAATGTACGTCTCATCATTCTTTCCTGCTGCTCGTGAGTGGATACTAACTATTTCTGTCCAGCCCGTCGTAGTACCGCATGTCGTCAGCTATCTTCATCGAGGTGGAGGTAGTATCTGTCAGGGCACGCTGTGTCGACCCCAAGAATGTTGTGAAATTCACATGGTGTTGGTTAGGAAGCTTATTTCCCCTAGCGTGTTGTATACCCCACCCGGATTGTGCAGGTTTTGCGTGTGTCCGGCGCCAGATATGGAGTTCGGAGTAGAGGACTAGAGGATTTTTCAGGCCGGCGGGGGCAGGTGCTGCCTCAAGATCCTTGAGTCAGCCTGGTGAACTCTCAAGGGAGTGTGGTGTTGTGCGGAGGTTTGTCCTGTTTATTTTGGGAATTGATATTCGTAAGGGAGTTTCCACCCTGGTAGATCATGATGATACTCAAATGGGTTTTAGCATGCATCTCATTCTACGCCGTCGCTGTTTTTTTTTTTTTTCAGATTGTGATGCTTACAATTTCTGTATATTGTTTAGCTCTCGTCAAGATACCCACTCGCACCAAAACCAACACCACTTTGACCGCTTGAACATTACTGCATTTACCACTATCGGCGCGATTTTGGCCTCTTCAACATCCTCGATCTCAGACGAATGCATAGAGGACACGAATGCCTTACTTTTCTTAACACGTCGAAGCTGGTCGTCTTTATCAACCATACGGTCCATGCCTGGCCAGCAGTCGAAATGTTTTTCGAATGCCACCATTCAAGGTAACGCAAAACTCTTCTCAAACACATCTCCTCCCCACACTCATTCTCACCCGTCTCGAATACAGACTTGAGTACGCCTCTCGGAACCTGCAACTGCGACTGGAGCAGACGACACCGTCGCGAATGGCCGACATGTGCTCTTTGAAAGCGGATCAAGAGTAGGCGTTGATCATTGCGAGGATCGCGAATCCGATTGCGACCTACTTTTCCGCTGTCAAAAAGCATCCGCCTCAGGCTCCGGTTCCAGCGTCAGACTCCATATCACCACCAACTGGTCCTCTCGTTGCTTTATGAGTAGACCCCAAGACAGCACCCCCGTCCGAAAATCGGTGTATCGAGAAGACTAAGCAAGCGTAGTCCTCCTTCGTCCGCATGTCTTTCGACTCAGGATTTGCCCTGACCCCTAGAGCTCAGAAATTAACCGGTCCGGTATGCGCTGGGTCATGTGCCCTCATCTTCAAACCTCGACAAGGTTGAAACTTTTCTCAGTTCTCACCCAGGTCCCAACATCATCGAATAGTATCCTCCAAGTTCAAGCTTACAGCCAAGTTCCAGGCATCGATTTCCTCGAATAGTTCAGCGTAACTCTCGTGGCACCGTCGCCTGAAACAACCAATGGGTGACCGAAATATGTCTCCAAAATGCACCTTCACTCATGGCTCGACTTTCGATACAAAGTTCAACTTGGAGTTGACTGCGACCTTGGTCTGAGAGCTGGTTTCAATGTTCTCGGCATCTTCTAACGTCAACATCAGCCACCAACTTCTTTTGATATGGACGAAAACAATCGTACAGCTCGTCATTCTTTTCCACTGTTTACAAGTGGATACTGACTATTTCTATACAGCTTGTCGTAACACGCTATGTTGCCAGCTATCTCCGTCGAGGTGGAGGCAGTCCTCATATTTCGCCTCTTTCGACGAATCCTATACTTGGACAACAAGGAGGATGTCCGGCGATGGCAGGAATGGAGGTTATGCAGGAGCGGCGAGAGGGGGTTGAACGTAGTCGAAAGACTCGTGCTAGTTCTAGCATCCACAAGAAGAATGTCAATAGTTGGGTACGTCGTACTAATATAAACCCTTGTTCTCCCATCTTCCGTGCTAACCAATACTCTCAGACCACCGCGACGATCAGCTCCACCATCGTCTCGTCTCACTCTATTTCTCGGCTGTAGCCAGCGTCTTGTGCTCGATCGAACTCGCTGGAGGGGAGCGTCAGGGAAACTGGTGCAATGCTCAACAGCCTTCAGTATTGGCGGGGCATGTGGTATCGATGAAAAGAACGTTGTGAACAATCGCGTTGATGTTTTTTAGGCGGAATCGGCGAGGGACAGATGGAATTAGAGAATTTTTTGGGTGAAAATGGACATGTTTGCGGAACCATGGCCTCGACTCGACTGTCTGCTATTGACACCCAAGACTTGCGGCCACCACTTATAGCTGCTCCTCCCGCAAGCCCCAAATTCCAACTCAATACGCGCAGTAGCCTCCCGACGATAACGATAGGCATCTTTCTCTGAGGCACATCATACCCCAATCGGCGTTGCGGATTTTTTCCCGTATCTGGGGCCAGACACAAGGGTCGGAGTGGGCGATTTGAAGGTTGTTCAAGTGCGGCCTTGACATCCTTGAGTTGGTCTGCTGAACTCGAAGTCAAGGGAGTAGGGTTGATGTTATGGAGAGGTATGTGCTATTTCTTTTGGCGTAGGGGAGGGGATACCACCTCTGGCTCACCTTATTCCAATGCTAACGGATATCTTCAGGCCGCTGCGACAATGATCTCGGGACCGGCCACGTCTACGAGGCCAACGACGTTCAAGACTACCTCGTGGATACCGCTGAGCAATAGTCAGGTGCTCTGCGTTTGGGATCCTGCCAGTGGACGGGAAGCTGGTGGTTAATAGAGATCGAGGCCTTTCTCCTGCAGGGAGAAGAATGGGAACACGAACTAAAGTGAAAACATACAAAGAACACCAACTCATGAATGCATATGCAGGTCAAGCACCGAGTTTCGCAAAGTACTCTTCTCATACACAAACCTCGTACCGCCACCCATGACCTATTTTGCCGTTCCCGCAAGCCTTAAACCAAAACCAGTGGCCATCCGACGAGACAATGGTCTTTTTCATTGGCATGTCGGGCACGATACCCGAGAATGGGGATGTTTTGCGCGTTTCTGGGGTCAAAAAACTGAACATGGGGTTCGGAGTGGAGGATTTGAAGATTGCTCGAGAGCGTGCGGATCCAAGCCCCTTAGGTTGTCCAGAATTGAAGTCGAAGTCGAAGTCGAGGGAATGAGGTTGTCATTGATGATTGCAGGTATGTGTTGATTTTCTTTTTGGCGTTGGTGTCTTAGGGGTGACATATTCTTCCTGGTGAATTTTCGAACGACATGTCATTTTCGTGAGGCATTTGCCATGCCTCATTTCCGTTTACTTCTATGTCGCATTGTTACCTGTTTCATATACGTCCTCCTTGTGATTAGATCGTGAAGCTAACGTACTTGCCCACAGCACACACCACTTCCAACGATGTGAATTCTGATCACACACACACGTCCTCAACCCCGGATGAAGGTGCAGAAGACGTACGAAGGCCATATGAAGGTTGGGAATATGTATTCATCTCGAAGCCTGCGATTCTGGCGGATACGAATGTGAGGGACGAGCAGCTGGAACATCGTGCTCCCTCAAGCCTCCCTTGTCATCCCGTCGTAGCTCGTCTTCGTCAGCGTGCCCGGCCAAGGTCAACCTGCTTTCGAACGCCTCTATTCAAAGCAATATCGACGTTCCTCCTCAAAACTCATCTCTCGCATACACACTCGGGTATACCTCTGGCCTGGCCTGGCTACGACTGGGGAAAAGAGGATAAACCAATGCTGTAACGCAACACAGACTCCGTATCTGTGGAAGTTCGGTTAGGCGTTTGCGTTGTCATCGCGATGAGAATGAGTGTTTGAATTGGCGTGGTGGGATGAGTGGCTAGGTGTCGATGTTGTCGCAAGTCGACTGGATATTGGATCACTATTGGTCTGGCTTACCGTGTACACATCATCACTGGATGAATTGTAACTGTACAGTCAGCAGTCTTTGTCGACTGGCAGGGCACACACCACAAATGCCAGGAACGTTGCAGATCATCGCATCAGTGAGCGGCGGGACTCGAGGAGAGAATTCGTGGCTGAGGACCCCGGTGTTCTGAGAGGCGTACGTGGTCATTGGTGTGGGTCTATGCGTGTATGCGCTCGTTCAGGTCGCTTACGAGTCGGAGTGGCGGATGAAAGGGTTGGATAGAACCCATATACCAATTACGAAAACCAACTTGCTGCCTAAACCAACTTGCTGCCTGTTTACTCCAAGTACTAGTCCTGCGATATCGCGTTCATCTAGCGGACAACAGCGAGGAGAGGGCGGTTGGTGGGCAAAGAAGGGGACAAGGACGGGATGACGTCGATGACGCATATCGACACGGAGGCGTCAATGGATTCGACTGGACATCTGTGATCACAAGTCCAAGTTGAAGACACTCAACCCAGCACCTGAAGCTGGGATGCTTGCCGCGTTTCTTCTTCGGCTGGCTTATTCCTATGCCTCGACTGCAGTTCTGCTGTTGGTACCGTCGCCGTGCCCAGCAGCTGTTGCACCTGCCTAGACAGATGCACAATCAATTCTGCGAAGAATTGCATATGTGGTCTTGTTCGTTCAAGCCTGGATTGGAGCACGTAATCGAGATGACTGGCAGTGGTCGTGGATGACAACATGAGCCTCGGGCAGCGCGAGAGATTGGAGACCGCTTCAGCTAGGCCATGAGAGGTGGTTTTCGGGAGGATGGCCGATCGGTCACGGTAACGGGTGTCGGGTACTGGGTGGTGGCTTATACCTAGTTTCCGGTTGGCGGCATGGGCAGGAAGAACGACGGCAATTCCAGTTCTGGATCATCGAGCCCGCTAGCTAGCTGGTCTGCAGCAGACTCTGGAATCTGCTCATCGAGAATATCCGCGTGGACGGATGGACATGACTCTAACCACGATTTTCACTGTCTCCTTCGTCTAGCCTCTAGTTGATATCGAATCTTTTATTGGTGGTGATGGGCTTTCGCTCTTGTGGCCTTCTTCAAACTTCCAGTGCCAGTGCCTTCCCTACCTCGACTTCTACTGTGCACGCCCGGTTTCTTCCTCGGGTATCTGTCGGTGAGAAGCGTCCTAGACGCACTAGGCACGCTAGGGACATTTTGTGCAACTGCGTGGGTGGTTAGGTTGTATATGTGGGGGAGGAAACGAATTGACGGAGGTGGGTGTTATGTTTTATTTAACATCTGCAATACTTGAGGATTGTATCTGGAGTTTGGGGTCCGTGTAGAAGTTTGGATGGCGATGGGTGTGATGTGGTTATAACCTCACCACATTCTTCGATAACTCATCCTTGATGACTCTTGCACATTTAATCCCCTCATCTATTTCATCATCCTACGTTGACCTGCACAGTCGCTGACTTATTCTCTTTCTATTTTTCTGGCTCATCGATTCTAGCTCCCACCCTATCATGACCTGCTCCAAGCTCATCGCCGCTCTCAAGATCCACCCACCGCCGGTTCAAACTTCAAATCTTTAGACTCCGTAGCTTTACAAATTGGTCATTTCGTGCCTTTGGGAGCAAATCCTGACATAGAGCCCTCAGTTGCCGTCCGAGAACCCGTTGATCAGGAGGATGAAGGCAGCTTTGCAGGCACACGCTCAGTCCTCCTTCACCGTCCCTCCCTCTTCCGACTCAAGCTCAGGTTCATCCCCGTCACTTGGCGCTTCCGCTTCTGCACACCTGGACATGCAGACCAAGCTGAGATCAAACACATTGATATCAACTTCAACGTCAAAGTCACTGCTTGACAATATTGACGACGACGACGAACCCATCCTCACCGAATGGGCTTGACCAAACACAACTCGTACGTGCGTTGCTGGATGTGCGGGCGAGGGCTGTGGGTTGTTTGAGGACATACTTGAGGATGATGGGTGGAGATGAGGGTGGAGATGAGAAGAGGATGAGTGGGACTAAGGAGGTGATTGCAAGCGAACGGTGCGCGGATACTCTACGCCTTGAATTTGAGGTATGCACTGTAGATGTCGTGTTTTGGGTGTACTTGCGCTTGAGACGAATCAGATGATGCTTTGGGCAAGCTCGACGAAACAGGTGTCTAACATAAGTAGAGGTACATCTATCGTTAACTCGTCGAATATAAGTTGAGTAAGTTCCTGAACCCCGTGCAAGGTATTGCGTCCTCGTGTGTGCTGGAAATATAATTGGTGGGGGAGTACCTATAACTACACCCAGTGGCCGTGTCCATAGATACCCAGGTGACTATCCGGCTCGCCGCTCTAGTGTAGTACTAGTAACTACATCCTTCATACTACTGTCCACAGAAATCCTTCCATCTGATGGCATCGCTATAGTAGGTCGACATCGAGAGAGGTACCGTGTGATAGATTTCTTCGTTTTCCTGGTCTCTTGGGGATAGGCGGTGCAAAAAGAATTGAAAATGCAGTCCGCGGCAGTGGATGCGAGTTGAGGATCAGGAGGGGCGTTCGCAAGGAAGAGGGGGAGGAGCTGCAGGGCGTATCGGTATGTGCACCATAGGTCATAATTAGACGCGTATTTCAACCGGTAGGTAAAACAGCGAACGGAAACTCTGATTTTGTAGACCATACCAACTATTCTGTCATAGGGACGATGTGGGCAGTTGCCCCACCACTCGGAGCGGAGATATTGTTTGTTTAGTAAGCAGCGCCCACTTGAACGACGGTGTTTTCTTTTTCGAAAACGTGAGAGGCATGGTCGCATCTTCAATCTCGTGAAATAGCTTGACTTGAGAAGGGATTTCAGTGACTTTCGAGTCCTGACTGAGTGGCCGCCGCAGTGGAGATAATGAAGACAGGATACAGCCGTCTCCAGACATATTTTGGGGAACCGTGGGGCCAAGATGGAAGCCAGGAGTGGATGTAGATCTGATTGTACGGAGATGGACTCCAGCTCGGAATCATCCAGATCCCATCGTTGTGGATGAATTATTGGAGATATGGATAAAGCTGAATCATCGTACCAAAATCGACTGTCGTTGAGAAGGCGAAGTAGATCCTGTTCCTGTTCTATGTTGACAAGAGCAAGCATAGCACAATAACCTGGGCAATTTTGCTGATAGAGCTGCAGTACTGCTGGGACATACTGCTCATAGAGCTGAAGGTGACGACTATAGAGCGCGTTCCTGTTTTTGAATGCCTGGATTTGATGTGAGCGAATCAAAAGTAGTGTTCGTACTGACCGAACGTACCGAGTTTTGCAAATATTCAATGAAGACCGGGTAATTGAACAAAAGGTCAAAAGAATCCACAGGGCCTGAGTCAAAGAATGAAGTTGCGTCAGGCAAGGTCATTTGCTGGAGCCTCTCCTCCAGCTCATTCGTAGGACTTGCTTGTGCTATTGCAGAGTAAAATAAACCGAACAAATAAACTATCTCACATATGTGGTATTAGCATGGGCTTGAGGATCACTCTCCTGCCAAGAAGTAGGAGTTGGAAGAAATATCTGACTCACATCTAAGCTCCTCAATCTGAAAATTGTCATGATAAGAGTCAAGATGACTGCACCAAATGGCTACATCAGTATGGATAGCTGCGAGGTTGAATGGGAGATCCGAGAATCGTGTGGGATCTGATAAGAAATCGAACAGAGAGGCATGAAGAACACGGAGCTGAATATCATCAGCCTTGTATTCAATGAGGGAGCCCAAGTCTTCTAGACCACACTCTACCTCTCCAGGATGTAGACCCAGGATTGATTCGATGCACTCTGGCGCTGTCATTTCAGAGAAAAATGCGTGAGAGTAGCCCCATGGGACAACAAATTTTTGTGTCGTCAGTAAGCACATCCCAAGAATGCGCAGGGCCAGCTCCAAATTCTCGCACGACAGCAGTATATACCTGTACAAGGCGTCTAGCTGCGCGAAAGGGGATTCTCCTGACAGAGGTCGCAGTTTAAGGATTATATCGAGCCGGAGCATTGGGCTATGTCGCGGTGACGAGATGTATCTGATGATGGTTGCGGGATAAATGAATTGGCCGGACGATTTTTGCACGAGATCTGCCTTGACTTGCGGTGATGGCCAGTCATGAGGGATGTGGCGTCTCAAAGAATGGGTGCGTTTGATTTCGTCGAACTTGGAAGAGAGGAAATACTCCACGTCCTCCATCGATTCGGGTTCGTCGTCTAATGAGTGTCGAGTGGATACCTCAATGACCGGGGTGGCGTTGAAGATCCTTGCAATCGGGACCTCGGGTCTGCTGGTGATGAGAAATTTGAGAGGCACGAAATGCTGCGCAGCGTTTATCGAGATTGCGTGCAAAAGGGCGATCCGTTCTTCATGGTTTAAGCATTCATCCAGTCCATCAATGACAATTACTGTTTGA
>Ga0247741_1002484_pt1 | contig 10248 bp, 12 predicted proteins | sample UWRJL213509R2_FD_180945 | JGI IMG/M metagenome (GOLD analysis project Ga0247741, IMG submission 180945) | Plant litter microbial communities from Arlington Agricultural Research Station in Wisconsin, United States - UWRJ-L213-509R-2 | ecosystem: Environmental > Terrestrial > Plant litter >...
TGTCTGCATATCCCTCATGCAATGGAAGACACTGAGTTCCATCGCTTGGGTAGGTACCATTCTTTATTATCTTTGCAGAGACTGACAATATCGTCTTTTGTACAGACTGAGACTTGTTCGTTACATTACGCCTGATATCAGAAGGCAATTTATGAACACTACGCGACCAGCAGTGCTTGGCGCGTGTGTACTCGGGGACTCAGCAGAGCACGTTACCGCGTCGAACACGACTCGGACGTGGGTTACACGGTGCTTCTGAACATGAGCCAAAGATTCTGATCGATGAGATGAAATGAGATTGGGCTTGATAAGGCGCAGGCGACTTTCTGGAGCCTTCTCTCTCTTCCTTTCTTCCGTTCAATTCATTCCCTCCACGATTCAAACGTTGGCCGTCTATAACATGCTGTCACTCCTCTGCTCAGAATTCGGAGACTGCGTCTAGCAAGTAATTGGCCAGTGAAGGATCTGATTACAAGACCCCGACAACTGACGCACAGATTCCGTGATCTGGTCGCTCTCGGAAGCGTCTGGAGTCTAGTGCGTAGGTTTGGGTGGCGTACATCGACGGGACATAGGTCCAGGAATGAAGAATCGAGCGGGGTACGAGATACAGTGACCAGACATTTTTTGATAGGCTGACCCGATCTTTCGTTCTGCCTTCAGGTTGGACCATTAGCCAGCCTCTCGTGGTAGCATTCCTGTCGCGGACGATGTTGCCAGTGCCGCTCTATGTCGAGCCTTTGGATGCATATATCCACCAGGGTTGGATGCGCGATGGGGCTTGACGTGGAAGTGGAGGTTCGACTACTTCCATCTTGAGATCGCAATTCCATGCGCCGACTTGCGTTCACCAGGCCTGTCTGGATCGAGGTCGCCCATGGCATTGGTTCGTTGTGTCAACCGAAACTTGTGCACACAGCAGGAATCAGATCACCACTAGGCACCTTGAAATTCGACGATGCATATATGAAGACCAACTTGGAAGCACACGCTCGCCTCGCTAGCTTTTCACCGATCATCACAAAATCATGGTCTCAAATGATAGCTTATGCTGTCCTCATTGTCTCAAAGGATGCCATGGCCTCAAGATCCCGTGAGTCATAGGTCATTTCAGTCTGCTTTCTGGATACTGATGTTGTTATTATGAAACCCAGAATTTGTATCCTCACACTCCCATGTAGCTTCACCACTGATTTCATCCTTATCATCTATGTCTTCATCTCAACCTTATGCCTTGCATTTCAGGAAACGAAAATCATACATGATATAAAGTACAGATAAGATTTTTCAATTTTTCTTGTATGCTACTTATCTTGACCCACCTCTGCTTAGAGGCCGAGACTACTCCTCAAAATCCGAGGTATACCCAGGCTCCTCATACCAATCCCCGCTCCCCAAGCCCAAGCCCAAGCCCATCAAGCCTTCCGTCAACTCCTGCACGCCCACATCCGAGTCAAGGGCCAACGGGACAGGTGTTGCCTCGTTGCCACCACTGTCGAACCCTGCCAATTGGTTCGGCACCGTGTAGTGGTAGTGCCGGAATGGGCCATCGTCCTCGATCTCCGAGTCGAGGTCGTAGTCCTCATCGTCTTCGTCCTCGTCGGATGAGGACTCGTCGAGCGTGGTAGATGTGGTAGAGTCGAACCCCGACTCGGACTCGGCGTAGAGTGTTGCTGAGCCTGGGTCGGTGAACGTGGGGGATGTGGCTGGGATAGAGGGAGTAACAGTCAAGGAACTGCCCCCTGTGCGCGCAGATTGTGTGTGTGGCGCGTTGTCCACTGGTGTCGACCCCTCTCGTGCATCTCGAAGTCCGAGCATGGCCAGTAGCCCCCGACCCCCAGTTCCAGCATCTACCAGGACTGCTGTGCCTCCGGTGCTACGACGTGTAGGACTATTTGTGAGAGTCTTGTATGCCCAGTGGATGCTGTCGTTGTCGCCGACGTCGCGCCAGGGAAGAGTCAGAGGTCGCGCCTCGCGAGGGAGATGAAGAGTCGACGAACTGGCGTGTCCTGAGCAGAGGGTACAGCTGCAATCTTGTTGATGGGGTTGGACGGTTGATTCCTCGATTTGTGCAGTTACCGGTCGAGGTCGAGAAGTGGTGGATGGTGTAGTTTCCTTGTTCTCGACGGCGTGGATGGGATCGTGATCCCCATGGAAGTTGGAAGGAGATGGAGGTGGAAATTCTACGCTTGATATTTTACAGCTCGATTGGATTTGCAGTTGCTCATTTTCCAAGCGGGACTCGAGTGGTTGGATGGACGAGGAACCAGTTGGACGATGTGTTTCTGCTGCAATGGCCCTAGCCTGATCGCGAGTTGGGATGCCCATGTCGGTCGAACTGAATGCATACATGGCTGAAAGATTGGCTTTGAAAGCGAGGAGACGGATAGTACCTGTGATGAAGGACGGCTGACAGTGTTATTGTTGTCGAGGCGTTGAGGGCCACAAGATTTACATCCAGCTAAATTTATACCCATAGTCGTCAGTGTGGCACCCTTTGATTACAGGAGCAGGCCGTGGGCCACTGACTCGTAACCTTCGGGCTCTATCTCATTGTCTTTGTCTTGTTTTCAGCTTCCTACTTAGTTTATCTTCTCGGTGGCCCATTGTTTTGGCCATCGACGTATTCGGGCTGGGATTAAGCGCCCGTCATGATATCCCCAATCAGTTAAGGCGGTTATCTCTAAAGCTGTGACGCATAATTTCAAGTAAAGTATAGGTACGATGTTTTTTCATAGGACAACTATAATTTTTTGAATAATTCATTTGTAAAGTAGCTCGGAACTCAGCCTGATAGCACCAGCCGCAAACCCCACTCATCGCCGAGTGCCAATTACAGGTGCGTCTGGATGCTGCAGTTAATGGACAGCGATCTGCCATTGGAGAACCTGTTCTGCAAATTTAATAAGCTCCTTAATAAGCTCCAGTCCAAAGACTTTATGAATAACAACCACAGATGACGATGTACCTACTCGAGTAGACTGTCGGTCACACTCCGAGCTCCGCGAGTAATTCTTCGTCATCTGAGTCAATGTCGTTGTCTGATACAGGCCACGTTATTTGAAGTAATAGCTGCAAGAAACAAAAGACCTACCGCGTCCAGACATGATATACTGCATATATTCAATAACCTGGTCGTGACTGGCCTCAGGCCCAGGGTTTTTGATGGGGCCACCACCGGTTCTTGAGCTCCGATCGACGGTACGACCGATATCCTTGGCCTTCGTATTAGACCTAACCTCTCCAGTACCACGATATTTCTCGATGTTTTCTTCATCGTCTTCCCTCGCGTGTGTTACGGGCATCAATTCCTTCATCGTTGCGACCAAAGGCTTGAAGTAAATCTTCTCCACCAACGTGGTGGTCAGGGCGATAAGCTCCTCGTAGCCAGGATCTAATTGATGCGGCGACCTCTTGAAGCGGCGGAAGCACATTTCAGCATTGAGGATGACAAGGAACGGGTTCAACTTCTCCTTTGGTGAACGGGATGCATCGAAAGCGAAGGCTGGAAATGGTTGAGAGCTGGCGTCACCAGGAGCTTCCCGCAGGATATCCCCATGACCGATTTGATAGAATTTATGACCAGATGGTCCACTAACGTAGAATCCAGTCCCATTCGGCAAGAAGTGGAACGGGTGAAGCACCACCATCTCGTATTCTGCTGTTGAAAATGGGGGTTCTTGACGCTAGGAGACAGATCAGATGAGTCAATCCACAGATACTGAAGCAAAACCCGCCTGACATTGAAGGATCTAATATAGCATTGATCGCGTTCCGCCGCCGCTTGCCACTGACTGTTCTGGTCGTCAATCAGCTGAGCGATAGCTTCGAGGGTGGCCATAGAGCATGTGATGGCAAAGAAACCCAGTTTATCGAAGGTATAGCTCAAATTCAGATTGACTGTCGAGCATCAGTCGGTTATAAAGCAACAACATTTAGCAGACGGGCCAGACTTACGAGGGGTAAGGTTACTAGGGCTATTCAAGCTAAAATCAGGACCGACAAGTCCAAGTATTCGGAGAAATAATTCCTGGTTTTTAATAAACGTATGTCCATTGAAAGTAGCAAGAGACTTACGACTTCCGCCTTGACCTTCCGATCCTTTCGGACAGCACTCACCCAGTGAGCAATTTCTAGCCCATACGAAAACTGTTTGGTTATAAAGCAACCCTCTGATCGCTTGATGCACCTGCGACTTTCGCGAGGCGTCGTGCTCGCGCTGCTGGAGGTGACAGAGGCAGCGCCAAGAGAGTGCGTGCGATGCAGAGCAGGGAGGTTGTATTCGGGGATCTCCCTAACCTTGTTGTAGTTGTAAGTGGTGGTTATTCTCCCGTTATGAATCGTGGACATGGTGGTATAATAAATAAGGAGGTAAATTGCAAGTAATTCTCAATTTAAAGGGGGTGGCGGGCCTGGACAAATAAAGCCAAATGTATTCTACTTTAGGGCGAACTTGCGAACCAAGCTGATCCCCGGGCCTCAAAGTCTGTACAATATGCTCTGTGTAGTGTAAATGGACGTACTTGTTTCGAAGTCCTGTTTTGAGGGTGGTTGTTGGTGTTCTGGGCATGTACACACTTCTGTCGATTTTTGTTGGTTTACTCACCGGTTACGTTAAGCTTAAGGCGCTTTACGGGCGTCTATTGGACCGGAGCCGCTCTTTTAACTATCTCCCTCAAATCTTTCCACGTGTATTGCTCCTCTATGCAGCTGACTTGCGGACGGTCCCTTTGCATATCGAACTCGGTGCCCAGTCTCCACGACACCATACGGGATCGCCGCTTCATTTTGCGGCCCATTCGACGCCTTAGGCTAGCAGTTTTCCTGGCTGTGTGCCTCTTAAGCGTTGGTCCTTAGAGTGAAGCATTATTTTTATACCGATGCCCTGACTAAACTATGCTACAACTAGTATCCATGGTATATACTACATTGAAATTATCTCTGTCCTGAACCCGTGCGGAAACCGTAATATACGTAATAAGTTGGACCCTTGCCCGAAAGTGATCTCCTACAAGCCCGTCTGTACTTGCCTTGATTCAGTTGTATTCGGAACCACTGCGTAACTGCTACTCGTACTGTCCGATGGTGGCGATCCACTTTCTGATATCTCGCTTCCCTCAGAATCACCATCCGATTCCTCCGGATCCGTGGCAGTGAGCTCTACCGGCTCCTCTGAAAGCACAGCAGAACTTTCTGAGCCTTCTGTCTTCTTCTGTCGCTTCGATGAATTCCATTTCCGCTTCCTCCCTTTATTGTCCCGCGAGATGTCGTAGCGAGGTGGCCCAATAGGGGTCACCGCCAGCATCACACCCGCGACGCCAGCAGCGAGAGCGATAGAATTCTTCGCCTCCTTCGAGCTTCGGTTGATTTGTATCGAGGCCTTTACGTGCTCTGCAAGCTTGGAATCGTCAGAGGCACTGATTGCGTGATTGATCGCAAGGACGCCAAGGTGGAGGAATCCCCAGCGTAAGTCGTTAGGTTGCATGGCCATGTAGTCGGCATCGCTGAGCGACTCGTCCTTGGATTGAGGCGACATATGTTGTGAAATATGGGGGTGAGTGGCACTGAGAAGGTGGTTGAGGTCCAGCTGAGACATAAGGTGGCCTTTTTATACCTGGCTATCGCCTTGCAATTGTGGCAGCGAGTCCGACATGCGCATGTTTGTCATTTTGTATGAGCCTGAACTTCACTGCGCACAAGCCACGCACCTCTGCCGGTACACGTCTACCAGGAACTAGCACTGCCTTTAAAGAAGCCGATTTCCGAGTATCCTAATACGGAATAAGCGCCGATGGCCGAATGAGGCAGTGCTAAGAACTCTTCCGCGTTGGAACGGTGCTGCACTGACTTTCATTCTATATGTACAGCTATAAGAAGCTACTATTACAGCTAATATCACAGCTATCGACATATAATACACTATATAATAAAGACACATCAATCGAAGTCAGTTCCCTTTCTAATCAAGTACTGGTTTGCACGACACGAGAGTAAAGCAGGTAGTAGCCCCGTACTAATCCACACTCCTGCCTAGGCCTGCTCTACATTGGCTAGGTTTGCACTCTGAATGCTCCCCATTTACCCAGTCAGGCGGTAGGAGCATTCCAGCACCATCCTTCCTGTACTTGACAGGACACCTCGTTGCTTCTTCGTCATGACGGATGATCTTAGCCTTGCCGCCGGCCTGCAGCACCTTTGAGTTGTGCACGGAGAATGATGGTATTCCGTTGCCAATATCCGAGGCCTTCGAATGTGGATAGCGGCTGCGGGAAAGCTGGATGCTGGAGGCCGACTGGGATTCAGACGAAGAGCTTCCTGCATTCCAAGTGGTGGTAACAACGTCGTTCTTCTTGGATTTGGATCGCAAAGGTAATAGCGCAAAGCTGTTGCTACACCCAGCTTTATTCGAATTTATTAGGTCCGCCAATTGTGACATTCGGTACGAGTTCCCAAGGAACGAGCGAACGCTGTTGGATGTCATGGACGGGGATTTTGATCGAGGTTGGTGGCGGGTGGAATGATTAAGGATCGAGACGTGGCTGGGATGAGGGCTAGCGTTGACGATTTTTGCGTGATATTCCATTCCAGTAGTTTATGGTGATAATGGACTGGAGAAAGTTGGTGGTTTGAGGAGAGCAAGACAAACGTTAAGCGGGGCACTTCTGATTTATAGCCTGGGACATCGGCGGTATTGCTGTGGGGCGGGACAAAACCTGGCTTAGCACCAGATATGGTTCTGGAAGACTGGAAGCTCCAACTTGAAAGCACTTATATCCTTGGTGTTATGTATGCTGTCACAGCATTACTTGAAGTATTATACCCTACTTGGTCGTCTCGGGATATAAGGGTAGTCATTGTGTCCTTCCAAGCAAGCTTAGGCGGTGCTGCTGTGCCTGTGCCTACAGTATATTTTTCCTTGGGTGACTATGTTCACTGAATAGCATCACATCTTTCCGTGCACCTCTGCTTTGAATTTCCGTAAAAAGCAACATCACTAGCGCTGAAATGAAACCCAGTAAAGCTGTCAGGAAACACCCAGAGATATATATAGGCAAGCCCTAAATGATCATTTATATTCAAGCACGCTCGCAATAAACCGCACAAAATCTTTATTTTACTATCCTGTGGTTCTCGATATGTATTCTATAATATTATGCAGACTTCGAGTCTCACCGTCTCTTAGTTGACTCTCTATACATACTCCCACTTGTTTGGATTTTGTCAACATGAAGCGAAGAAATTGGAGCGTTTATTTTTGGTGATTATCTGTTGAAGCATGAGATGAGCTATTCCAAGCTTTTAATTTATAGGTGGTACTCATTACTGGTGACCATGAGTAAAGCGCAAGTTAAATGTTAAGCGCCCATGGACCGTGGGTAAGTCTGGTGACGCCGGGATGCCGAGAATCGTGTCTTCTGGGTTTCAAGGAGTCTGTCGCAACTTGATCACCACACCAACTCTTGCCTGCAAACTTTCCTGTTCTGAACAGCTAGATTATGATTTTTCTGGCTGATAAGGAAGCCGAGGCTTTACAGGAGAGAAGACTCACAGAAGCAGAAGAAGTATGTTTCTCGTGGCACTTAGTATCTGTCTGTTGCGCTGACGTCGCATATTAGCGCGACCTACCTCCTACCTACTCTTCACTCGAGCATCCACCAGCCGAATCCTCGGGTCCAAGAGCAGTAAACTACGTCTCGATCTCTCGCTGTAACCGCTCAGTGAAGGAAACACTCATCCTCGACCCAACTCTACTCGTCCCACTTCCCTTACGACCACCACTCTCTTTAAATGAAACGGAGGCGACACGAAGAAACCTCAGGCTCGAATGCACACATGGACACATTCACGCCGATATCACGCTTGCCGAAGTGCACGCGGCCGGGTCGAGCTCAGGAAGAGACAGACGGGTGGCCATGAAGATGAAGTCCACACATGGGGGAGTCAATGCGAAGATTGTGAGTGCACTCCTTTGACGCTGGATCTCGTCTTATCTCATCCCCCCCTCAGCATCGAAAGAGCAGCCAGAATACCTTCGTTCTGGAAGCACACGCCGTGAACGGGAACATCCGCCTAGCTATCCCCCGGACATTCTGTGGACCTATCGTCGTTTCGCACCGACAGGGCTTCGTAGGGGTTTCCGACTCAATAAGCCGGCATCTGACCACGTTCGGAGAGGCGGACAACACACGGAGATGCTTTCTAGGCGATTTTCGTCAGTACTCGACGGCGCCAGAGGCATCCAAGGAAGGGTGGTCAGGAGATGAGCTGATACTGAGTGTGAGATATGGCAACGTCAAGATTCAGTACGACGACGACGCAGCGGGGTCGATCGTTAAGACAAGACCTAATACAATCCTGAATCGATTTTTTGGGTTCTGAGTGTGTAAACAAGTGTATTTTCTAAATGTATGACATGTCGACATCGTGTGCAAGGTGGGAATGAGGAAGGTGCATGCCACTATTTCGTCCGATCCAGTCTTTCTTCTGAACCATGATCTTACTGGATGACAAGCAAGCAGAGGCTGTAGAAACAAGAAGCACTGCAGAGCCAGAAGACCAGGTGAGTGTGATTCTGCTCATAGATTCAGAACGATGCTAACATCCGCTTGCAGGAGCCACCGCCGACATATGCATCCCTACACTCATCTTCCAACACACCAAAGACAGTGAATTATGTCTCAATCACTCGAGAGCACAACTCCGTGAAGGAAACCTTAATCGTCGATCCTTCGCTGTTCGTACCACAGTTCCTCCGACCTCCGCTCCTACCTGGTGAAACCGAGGCCACACGAAAGAACCTGCATCTCGAATCCACCCATGGACATGTATATGCTGATATTACACTAGTGGACACTGGCACCCCAGATGGCAACACTGTTGATCTGCGAAGGAAACGAGTAGTGATGAAACTCGTGTCCTCGCATGGTGGAATCACTGCGAAAGTGGTGCGTACTCGTAATTCCGTCTGCTCGTCTTCGGTCTAACAATCAATGACATTATATTGCAGCACGGCGCACTGAACAGACCCTCCTTCCACCTCAGAGCAAACTCCGCATACGGGGATATCAGCCTACACCTTCCACGCACCTTCCATGGACCCATCATCGTTTCCTACCGACACGGCTCGATGAGATTCTCCGAAGCCATCGACAGGAATCTTACCACCTTTGGCGAGATGGACCATACTCGTCGATGTTTCCTGGGTGATTTCTCACAGTACACTGAAGCAGGTGGTGGTTGGACGGGCGACGAGCTGTTTGTGGATGTGAAACACGGCTACCTGAAACTTCAATATGACGACGATGCCGTTGGAATCACTCCTCTTAAAACACGACCAACACTTCTGAATCGCATCTTTGGATTTTGAGAAGGCTGTATGCTCGTTCGTTATAATCTCATTGACCGTTAGTGTCTCACTCTTTGACTCTTAGTTTTTGAGCCTTCCACTTTGTCTTCGTCTTTATGAGTAAGTAAGTGTTTATACTTGAGGACTCGTCAAACTTATCTTACAAAATTATAGAGTGTACTCTATGATGTACTAGTATGCTAGCATTTTAATTAATCGGCCAACTATTCGCAACCATTCAAGAACAGTGAACAGACATCAATGTTCGCAAACCTTGCGAGAACCAGTGCTTTCCCCTTCCGCTCTTCCTATACAAGACCGTGACTACCGGACTCCGAGTTTGCTATAGACGAACTTGAGCTAAAGAGAAATTTGATTGGTTGCGCTCATCATGCGTCCTGGCGCACGTGCCACGTGTCTGATCCGGAAGCCGAGGTGCATCTCCGATCGCTCTTGCCGATCTTGAGTATATATTCCGTTGCTTATCAAGGGATTCATCGATTTCATTCATCCTGCCATGGCAAACGTCTACGTGAGTACTCTTTCGACTGTATAGCTGTTCCATCGCGTGGAGTGGTGCCTTTTTCCCTCCACGGCCAAATATGGGATGCTTGCTGACTTGCCATCGCAATCTACCAGTTCGATATTACAATTAACGACAAAGATGAAGGCCGTATCGTATTCAAGCTCTATGACGATGTTGTCCCAATAACCGCCCGCAACTTCCGCGAGCTCGCGACTGGCCAAAACGGATACGGATATGCTGGCTCCAAGTTCCATCGTATCATCCCAAATTTCATGCTACAGGGTGGTGACTTCTCAAAGGGAAATGGAACAGGGGGAAAGTCAATTTATGGAGAGAAATTCGCCGGTATGCTGTCATATCCTCCTATCGAGAACGG
>Ga0247741_1002485_pt1 | contig 10246 bp, 11 predicted proteins | sample UWRJL213509R2_FD_180945 | JGI IMG/M metagenome (GOLD analysis project Ga0247741, IMG submission 180945) | Plant litter microbial communities from Arlington Agricultural Research Station in Wisconsin, United States - UWRJ-L213-509R-2 | ecosystem: Environmental > Terrestrial > Plant litter >...
ATATTTAAGTTATTAGAACAGCATACGTACTGTAAGCATTAGCGGCATCGAAAAGACTTCATAGTACGGTTTCTGAAGTTTCCAAATTCCCAATTGAAGCAGTCCTAAACCAAGACAAAATCAGCGTTAGAATATATCAAAGAAATCAATGACATACTGTGCAAACTCCGTCAACGCCCTCCACCTCAACCGCTTTCTTGGCCAATGGAACTTCCCTCCTGGGTCTGCTCCCGTCATCTCCATCTCCACTTCCACCATGTCGGCGTCCCCAACCCCATCTCAGCAAGCTTAATAGCCCATCGTCGCCCTGACTATCGGCGGGGTCTTGATTGTATTCTTCCTTCCAATCCGCATTATCTGCAAGGATTCTATCGATTACCACTTTGATCCCGTGGTTTTGGATGTTAGAAGACCACCCTAGTTGTCGCACTGTATCGTAGCGGATGACTTGTCCGTTGTGACAACGAGTCTCCAGCGCGAAACCACCGATGGCGCAGGAGGACATAACTCCCGTGCAAGTGCCCATTGGGATTGGCTATATAGAAGTGGGATCAGCAATAATTACTAGCAAAATTGAAAGGACTTACATCGCCAGTATTGTATACGTGGGTGATATGGTTAATTGAGGGCTAGGAAGCATGAGCTAGTGCTTTAAGTGTAATTGTTGGTAATACGTACCGGAGGTGGTAAATGAAGTCGTTGGGACGCCAACCTCTCTGCTGGAGCCTCGAAGGCAACGGTAGGAGCCCCGAAGGTTGCCCCTAGAAGAGCAGCCAAGCCTCCTCCCAACGAATGGCCAGTCATCCAGATATTAGAATTAGGATACATGTATGAGACATTGTTGTAAAGGTTCTACTCCATGATCAGTGCAAGAAAAAGACAGCTAATAAGGACTTACTAATCCGGAAGAGTAGAAAAGACTATCGTCCTTCAGAGCATCCTCAACGCAATTCGTATCACAACGATAACCTCCATCGTAGCAATCGCAAACGGTGGACCAGGTGGGTCCAACGCGAGCACAACAGCAAGAGAACATCAAGTTGTCGTTCTTCTTGTCCTTGCTCACTGTAGGTCCGCCTCCACCAACGAGCCACCCAGCAGAGGTACCTTTAATCGCAATAACCACAGTGGCATTATCGGCCGACACAAAGATATGCCCTCGCATGCCGTCCTGGTCTGGCTCCCATCCATGCGGATTTGAAGACCAGCCGTCGGAAATATCATACCACTCCCCAGCAGTAGCATTATCGATAGCATAGGTGTTGAAAGCCATCTTGGCCAGCTGGAGCAGGGTGCTGCGCTTCGAGACATCGGGAGTAGGCACATCCCAGTCCTTCCAGTCCAAGGCAGGTGTTATGCCTGGCTGTCGATTTCTTCGTGCTGCAGTGAAAGCGGCAAACGATTCCGGCCTTGGAACTGTGGCAGTAAGGGCACCGATGGTGAACTGTCGTTCATCACCGTCAAATGACACCTGTGGCCCGAAGTCCGAAAACACTATTCGGGAATCTTTCGTGATAGAGTGTTGGTGTCGTAGCTGAAAGGTTATGGGTGCATTCTGAGGCTCCGTGGGCGCCGTTGCCCATAGGACAGTGGAAATGAGTGCTTGAAGGGTGGCAGGCAACCCAAACAGCATCAGTGTAGTCGTGCAAGTGGGCTACCGCCTAGCGTGACAAGGTGTTTGCTACATTGACGACATGCTCACGCCACGTGATACCACGGATATGTCGCAGTCACACTGCAAACTCGCGATGCGCCCCTGGCACAACAACTATTTATTTGCTATCGAAAATAATCATGGCCTTAGAATATGGGCCAATTTTACTTGACAGATAGCGACGCCGAGTTAAAATATACAAAAGAACCTGGAGTTATAGATAAGTCGCGGAAAGTCGCTATGAATTCTGAAGAATGTACAAATAGCCTCTAAAGAAGGACTACCGAACGCTACGGCTCAAGGTCAGCAGGATGTTACTGAATAACGATAGGATTGGCTCACCGCTCGGGCCTTCTTTCCAAAGAGTAATATTATCCTCCGCCCCATAGGGATCCTCAGCGCCCTAATCGCTCCAAATGACCTCTCAAACTCTGCTTGGATCCTCTTGTACTCAAGATCCATTTCTTGTACGAGCTTCTTGTTGTTTTGTTCTCGAGCCAACTTGGCAAGTTCATTCACCACCGCCTTCTGTTCCGCCAGCAGGTTCTGCAGGGTGTTGTAAAGGGCCTTACCCGCACTTGTCTCATTCAATCGCTTCCTAAGTTCGACGAGCTCTTCTTGGATGAGGATGGCTTCCCGATCGTGTTCAACGAGCATGGCATCAATAATATCCCAGGCAGATTCATACGTGTTGTTGAACTTCATGGCCGTCGCGCCTCGTCGTAGCAACTCGTGAAAGTAGCGATATTCAAGCTCGCTCTGACGACGTTCGCCAAGGGCGGGGACGATCTTATCCCACATTGTAGTGACGAGGATGACTTTGTTGACGGCTCGGTCGCCGCAGAGTTCTCCAAACATTCGGAGGTTGCGCTGAGGTGAGCCAGACATACGATTATCGGTGATTCGATGCAGATAGAGAATCCCAGCGAGCTTGATAGCTCCTTGGTATCTAGAGAAATACGGTTCAGTAATAGCTAGTACCCTTGATGCAAAAGAGGATTTACGTCTTTCTGAGCCATTCGCCAATCATTTTTAAAATCTCCATGTCGCTCCTCTCTGAATCGTCAAAACCAGGAGTGTCGACAAAAACAAGTCGATCGCCAAACTCGACATGGTGTCGGATCCTCACAGCATGTATACCCTGGGTGTAAGAAGCCAGCTTATCACCAGCTCGCTTCTTTGGTTTGGGAGTAAGCGCCAGGGAATCTATGAGCTTTACCGAAACGTCAAGAAAGGTCTAGGAGACAAGGTATTGCCTGGCATACGTTGCTCTTCCCGGACCCTGTAGGACCCATCACCCTAGAAAATGGGATCGAAATTAGCAACATCACTTTACGACCATTACGCCTCCACATACGCAATGACAATATCATCCACTCTGAGCGTTGAAATATCGATGTCTCCCATGGTATCTTCCCGTAGAATGAGTGGGGCTTGAGCAGAAACTGTGGTGTGCCAGAGCGGAGGCTACCTGCTCAACAGGACTCAAACATGAGGTACCCATCGTCCAGCCGTGCACATTCTCCATCAACCTTTGACTATCGATCGTCCCGATCATAAAACTCGATTTTTCTCACAAGTGGGTGGCCGCATAGGAACCGACTTCCCATTGCCAGCTGCCATTTCTTTCATCCCTTCACGAATCACCTACGCAATCACGGACATTGCAAGGAGATATATGTGAGTTCCGCCCATCGGAGAATGCCTAGGTATTCGATCATGGGGCCACCCAGCTAGTGCACATGAAGGTTTCAGGTAGGAACTTGAGGTAGTGCCTCTTTCAGGCCAAAATTTACATAGAAGATAAGCGAATAGCACCAGGGCGTAGCTGTAGTCTGTAGGTACTAGTAATCAATGAACTGAAGGACAAGAAACACGAGTAAGACGTACTTAGTTTTCCAAATGCACCCCAATTTTGAGGTGCATGAGGACTTGGGTCGGAACAAATGTGTCACTGCTCACCGGCGTAGCGTGTGGCAGGCATGCAGTCAGCACAAGCAGAAAAGTTATATCAGTACGGCAGCGGTCGGTCGTTTGGAGTATTGACTGAACCAGATGACTTGACACTAGAAACTCGAGGAGAGTTGATAAATTCATCAACGCGTATCGAACGCGGTTTGAAAATAAGTCGCCATTACTTCGGGGATTAAGAGCTGATGAAGAATAACAATGGATTATATGTTTGCGTTATTAACTACGCTGCTTCGGTAGAATACCCCTAGATTGCAAACGACGAGTAAGAAAGAGGTATTTGGATGTAAGCTCGAGAAACACACCTATTAACCATGGCGAGCTTGTGCATGTCATCCTTCAAATCTTGGATTGCTTTATCTCCTTTAATAGTGGCAACTACCTGCCTGGCCAGTCGCTCCGCAAGTGTCTTTCCTGGGAACCCTTTCGTGTCTGCTCGGTCAACAATCCACTTGATTCCTAGCCTCGTCCGTTGGCGTTCGCTAAGGGCCTGAGGAACGTGAACAATCTTCCCCCCACCCTTCTTCATTTTCCGAGCTCTCACGGCTGGGGACGCTTTGAGTATAGCCTGCTCAACGAGCGGTACAGGCGGGGTGCGGGTCATTGCATGGATATGCAAAAGCATATTAGATGTTGTTCTTGAGGCCAAAGCGTATTTTCCGTGCCTCATAATCATTGTGGTGAAAAACTGAAGTAGAGGTGCCTGCGCTGGTGGGACGTGGTGGTGCATTTGGTCAAGGTCGACGGGTACCGGAGGTTGCGGAACAGTTGCGACACCAGAGACCCCTTCTCCAGCCCCAAAGAGTGCATCACGGGCCTCATCTCTCGCTGCATCAGCCTCTGTCGTTAAAGGGCGTGAAAAGCGAGGAAGGAGTCGAGGAAGAGCGCGACAAGTCCTCTGCCCTACGGTCGCGAGCATAGTTGTTTCCGGAAAAGTTTGGATGTCACGCTTGTTACCGTGTTTGTGACGCGTAATCCATGTGACCTATGCTAATTTGAGCGCTGCAGCGCTGAGTGCTCGTTTGTCCGCCCTTGTCTAAGGTAGAGGCAATCCATGGCCATCTTATGTCAGGTGACGTGACTTGACTGTGACTAAACAGTTAGCACGCCCACGCACGACACGGGGCGTTGTTATCTCTTCCCAATTTCCATTCGTTACACCGTTTCTTCACCACGAAAGTAGCTGTTATTATAGCTGAAATAGTATGTATAAATTATGCCAATTAATATAGTATGAAATTTAAGCAAGAGTACCAGAATATCAAACCCTTACGCAGGCTTTTTGGAGGTCGTCGAACAGCGACGCAGGAAGAACTCGATGTCCACGATACTTCTTTGAAGCCCATGTAGCCTCTTTCCCGTTGAGACCTTGATGGCATGCATCCATGAATTTACGCAAGCGTCGAGCATATCTGACTGTCGCAGTGGAATTTCGGTAAGAAAATCACCTCAATGCCTCGAGATCTCCAGAGCTGACACTTGTTCCACAAAGTCAGGCTGGCTGTAGAGGACACGATGCTGCTTTGTATCGCTTCCTGTATTCAAAAAATGATAAGCGACTTCAAAAGCGGTATTATTGATGTGTCGCACCATCTCATCTCCAGAATCTTCCTTTTCAGCTTCCACATTCCTACCTGTTCTGCACTTTTACATGCCCAGCTAGTTAGGCTCTTGGTGTAGGCCTGCTTTCTCTTGAAGTGCAATGCATTTGCCACCTTTTACTACATATCCGGCCTCCTACCACATTCCTTCCTGCTAATTAGATCACGTGTCTGCAACATGTCCACCAATATATGTCTCAAAACTGGAATAACAAAATCCACAGCACTGTTATAAAAAATTTGCCCGCAACGAAAATTTAGAATTGTTATTTAAAAATATTCGTTGCTAACATATTTGCCTCAAATTCTCTCGAATGTTTGTTATCCCGATTTCTTTACAATTGTCACCCAATATCACGCTTTGTCATGTGACATGAGATGCGTATGTATTGCCTCTACCTTATTTGATCCGTTTCTCTAGCTTCACAGCACTCATAAATCATGGGGCTTAAACTCGAGCATGTGTATGAACATGTTACATAATATCGCAAGTGCTGTGGTCTGCTGCGGCACATCTATATAAGTTCTATTCAGAGGTCTAGACCCCAGTGTTGAAGTCAGACCGGTCAGTCCAATTTGGTCAAATGATGGTCTGGCCGATGGTCAAGAACTCATGGGACAAGTTGGCACTTCAGGAAAGTCAGGCTGAAGGTTGGTGACTAGATTGCTTCTCGATGGTGCGCGCCTAATGATCTTGGTGGCTCTAGACCTTGAGCCACTTCCTTATGGAGACTTCCCAACTGCCGACGAGCAGCCACCTATAAATGATACCCCGGACGGTGGGTACTCATCAAGCAACTTAAAACTGACTCCCATGCAACTCTACTTATCAGCCGAATATCCCTGGAATACCAATTATTGTACGGAAGCAGGCCAGGTCATCTACAAAGTCGAATCAAATGGTCCCGCATACCGTACAATGAAGGTCTCACGCATCGTACCGTCGAAAATAAACGCCGAAGCAACGGACGAGGACGAAGCCCTGCGCGACACCTTTGCGCACCTAGGAGAAATTGACTATCACACATTCCGCACATCTCGAATCCGTTATGGAGAGCAAGACACCCCAGTAGACGAATACTTTAGGAAAGGAGAGATGGGTTTTTTTGGACGGTGAGATAACTCGTTTTCACCATGTTAGGGTAAGGATGTTGAGAACGGCTTAGAGATCGCATTTTCAAAGCGCCGGATGGTAAAGAATATGCATGGCGGCTGACTTCTAGAGTATGCAAGGTATGGCTCGCGCCGAGCTTCACCACAATCATTCCCGCAGCCTGTTAGCAACTGACCATACCGTCCCAGTTGGTTTCAAACGACACCTCAAAGACACCCGTCGCTGTATTTCACCGCAAGAGGTTTGGAATTCTACGTGAAGCTCGGCAGGCTTCACTGGAAATATTTCCAACAGGAGAGGCGATTGCCAACATTATTATTCTCACTTTTGTCTACATGGAGAAAATGCGCAAAGACAGGGAGATAGCCACGATCACAAGCTCGTAACCCACCAGAGATCTGGAAACGGAACTTGACCATAGTCTGATTGCTGCATACTGTACGTCTTACTGTAAGAAAAGAATTTCAGCCAAAAAATAAACTAAAATTCAAGCCTGTGCAACCCACTGTGCCCCACGGTTTGGAGTGTCTTATCGGATCCGATCCTTATCACTGCTGCGCCTATCATTGATAGTATCATCTAGAATGTCATATTGAACGGTAGGCGCAGCTATGTCTCTGCCCGCGAGTACAAGTGCATAACGGATCATTTACCTCACTACTAGTACTTCCCTTTGTTTTCTTGCAAATGTTGCTACATCTTTCTTCGAGCTCACCATGGAACGCAAACTACTGCACTAAGGAGGGGCAGGTCATATACAGCGTCCAATCTGAGGGTCCAATGCGGTGGCCAAACGCTCCCTCCTCACCTCGCCATATCAAAATACTTATCATGCGTTTTACAGTCTAAAATTCGAGATCTGTATGCTTCTGACAAGGAGAGATTACGCGACTCGTTTGGTTACCTTGGGGTAAACTACAATGCTTTTTGCTCCTCGCGCATACGGTATGGGTATTAGGTACTAGGTAGAAATATTTTCTACTTAAGGTAGGGCTCATGCACGATCCTACAACGTCACGTGACTTGCGTGACAATGGCAGCGTTCTGACGAAAAATCTAATGGCCTCCGCAGGAGGGGGAAATCGGGAAATATAGCTGCACAGGGCTTTAGATAAATGTATTTAAAAGAGCGTGGTGCGAAGGGATTTTTTATTTTGGCTCGCGTTAGACGGCTATTGATGACCTCTGAGTACTCTGTTTTGGATTGAGGAGCACCAACACCAAAATTTTAATGGCGGTCGTAAATTTAATGATTTGACCAAAATTTTTGCACAAACCAATGCATAAGACTATTTTTAAGAGGGTGGTGCGAACGGATTTTGCAGAAACTGCTTTGATCCTTCTAAATTTCGCATCTACCTTGACCCATGGTTTGGGAACGCGCGCTGCGAGGTGCCTGTCGTGATAGATACACGCGCACTGACTTATCTTTGGCTCATAATGTGTTACCTTATGATTAAAAGGCTTTAAATCACACTTTTCTCGTGCTCTCAGGCGTAAAGGAGACTGAGTGGGGGAGTATAATCATGTAGGGTGTAATTGAAAGTCGAAGTGGTATGTAACGTGTGTCCAAGGTTGAAAAACCCGATTTTTTCTGTGGGTATCATTATTTGCACTACCCATTATTGTACTCGAGCTACTTTTGGCCGCTCGCCAGCTCAAATCTGACCCAAATGCACTCAAATTCATCAAGAGGAGGAGAATGTCACGTCAATGTCACGTTCACGTGACGTTGTAGGATCGTGCATGAGCCCTACCTTACTTCATATAATTTAACTCACATGACACAAACAGGCCAGATGGTATATTGACCTGAGTCACCTGACCACAGTTTGTTCAAAATCTCTCGAATCCCCCCTCCGATATCATACAGTGTGCAGCCAACGCCTTGCACTTGAACAATGAATCCAGTCACCTTACGTGGTCCACAAGTACGATCGTCAAGTTTTAATGACATCCCAGGCGAGATCTACTGCCTTATCTTCATCTACGCCCGCTCAGCATCACTCCTCGATGTCTACTATGCCAACCGGCGCCCTCTTGAAATCACCATCTCCCATGTATGTCAGCTGTGGCGGAACATATCACTCAACTATCCAGTTTTGTGGAACACAATTCGATACTCAATTCCTAAATCCGAAACTGCATTGCCAACAGATTTGCTTGCTATGTATCTCGATCGGTCGCAAGATTGCCTGCTCGAGATCTGGTGGAACTTCAGAAAGCGCCTCCGTCCAGCTTGGGGGGTTGTCCATTCAGCCATGCTCACTTCTCTGGCTGACGTGGCCACTCGCTGGAGACGAATTACCCTGTTGCTGGATCAGGACGATGAAAAACTGCTTTCACAGTGCGTTCAGCTCTGCAAGCTAAATCCAACACATCTGGAACACTTTTCCATTTGTCCACAGAGGGGAGAAGGAGAGTGTAGAATTCCCCCGGAGGTAGCCTTATCCAAGCCCAGAATATTTCTGACGGGTGCTCCAAAACTCACGTCTGTGAGATTGGAAAGCTCGAGTTGGAGACCACTCCTTCCTCCTTTGGCGAATATAGTCACGATTCGACTGGAGAGTCCGAGTCAAAATCCTATCCCGCAAGATGGCATACGTCTTTCAACCCTTCTCAACCTCTTTTCCCTAAAATTTCTGGAGAATGTGTCGCTTTCAGGCTTTACATTGACTGAGGACGTAGCGATCGCGAACTTCAAAATCTTCACGAATACATTGCGGGATTTCAGGTGTGGGTGTTTTAATCTTGCGGCGCTCTTGCCCTTATTAGAAGCCCCCCGTCTTCATACACTTACTCTCAAAAATGCACATTTACCCATACTCGTCGCTCAGTCACTTCCCTCTCTCCAAAGCCTCATCCTGTTAAACACCGCAGTTGATTGGACATCTTTCGCAACCTCTCCCTCAACCATAGCCATGCAAATCAAACACTTGATCATTTCGGAGAGCTCGTCTGGCACCTTCTCGTCTCATGCATTGACGTGTATGTCAAAAGATATCTGGCCAGAGTTGATCACTCTGAGCTGCAATATTCAGCAAATTTCACATATTGACATGTATCTCCAACTCGCCGCTATGAACAACATCCACCCATTTACACTTCGCATCAACCGAAGATTGTTGGAGATGTGGTTTGACAGAGCGAATGATTCTGTGATCACCCTCAAGGCGATCTGCTATGTCCAGGCTTGGGACGAAGTTACACCACTAATTCCCCACCAATGGCCTTACACGGAGGAGTTCAACATCGACCATGTGGTTGATAAAATGGACCACGATAATTTTAGGGTACTCTCCTACCATTGACTGAAGTCCTGAGTTTGAGATGAAATGAAATAGTTGCTTGATTTAATCCTCCTTACCAGCATAGCGTGGATTCTTCGTGCCTGTAGACCTCGAGTCATTTACAAAATTCGGAGCGCGAGCAACTCGTGAGGCCGCTAGTCACTTGCGTGAACAACTTATCTCAAACGGCACAAAAAGAAGTGGACTCCACGAAAGAATAGTACATAGTCCGCGCATTCTCAAGTGCCGTGATAGCAACACGTAGAGTCCAAAGCACTATATATCACATATAAGATATCAAATACATCAGTATTATATGTACGCTAGCACAACTTGAAGAGAAGAAATTGTGAGGTGGGTTGCGATGTCTGATCGCTTCGAGTGTGCTGATTAGTAGGAAGAAAGGGCTGCTCGGAGGTTGGACAGTTGAACCATCCATCTTCTCTAGATGGCCAGGGCACACAACGATCTCTACTCTCATCGCGCATCACATGAAGCCTGCCACTCTCTTCAATCTGATTCCAGGACTTTCTGTGGGTCTTTTCCCAAAGCTCGACATCTTTTTCGAACATACGGAGAAGGCAGTTCGATTTGAGCGTCTTGGAACGGTGCGCCA
>Ga0247741_1002486_pt1 | contig 10241 bp, 6 predicted proteins | sample UWRJL213509R2_FD_180945 | JGI IMG/M metagenome (GOLD analysis project Ga0247741, IMG submission 180945) | Plant litter microbial communities from Arlington Agricultural Research Station in Wisconsin, United States - UWRJ-L213-509R-2 | ecosystem: Environmental > Terrestrial > Plant litter >...
TGAGCGGAACACCAGATTGCATGACGAAGCAGGAAAAGACGGAAGCAAACAATAAACGATACAGGGGATTGTGGACTCCTTAACATCCAAATTCTTGCCTCCTTTAATAGTGGAGGGTCGCCTCGTACGTTCGGACCGTGAAAAGAGAGCCGTGTGCGAATAGGATGAAACTCGATGCAGATTCACGGCAAGCTAAGATCGCGATCCAAATCATCAGATCGAGTAGCCGTCTATTTTACATGTTCAAATAGGTCAGGCACTTCTAATGACGGGGATGTGAACCTCGACAAAAACATCGGGATCAAAAGTAGTATTGACATGCATCGGTCAAATAACGGTTCAAGGGCCTTGGTTCACTTTACACCTCTGAGAACTTAGAAGAACATGAAAGTTTGGCCCGCAAGCCAGCTTACCTGGCGTTTCAAAGAAATATTACGTGGAATATCTTTTGACCAATTCACTAACTCAAAGGTACAGTCCATCTACTCGACATTCATGGAGCAAAGCGTAGTCTAGACAAGATCAACAGACCATTGAAGAGGCCGATCTCGGTGAACCATGGCTCGGAGGTGGCGATGGCACTTGGGATCTTCACATACGCGCTGGGTTTCCTTCGTGACAATCACGTTTCATCGGAACCCCGAAGAATTCGGCCGGACGCCGGATGAATGTGACTCTCTGTTGTCACGCCCTTCCACTTGCACTGAACCAGATTTGACCTTTAGGCGCCACCTCAAAACGAACCAACATGTCCGACGATGAGATGAATATTGATGATGGCAAGGCATCTGGTAGTTGAATGGGAACAAAGCTGACTCCTTTATAGTGTCTTCAGGTGGGGCAGTTAGAAGAAGAGGCAGAGGTTTCCAAAAGACAGGTATGATCATAGGCTCTCTGACGCGTTGAACGGTGCCAACGTTCGAATATCTGTCTTCAGGAGGAAATGGTGACACAATCGCACCAGAAGCGACGTACGACAGGGTAGAAAGTGCACACACCGGTGCTGCTGCCGACACGCGAGCTGCACGATGTACGCCATGCTTGTTTTTGGTGCCGAAGAATTTTACCTGACGCAACTATAGCTGTAGAAGGCTGGATTGTCCTCGTCACCAACGTTCATGAGGAGGCTACGGAGGAGGATGTTCAGGACAAGTTTGGAGAATTTGGAGAGATTAAGAACTTGCATCTGAACCTAGATCGTCGGACAGGCTACGTGAAGGTGCGCAATTCCAGTCTCCTTAAGAACATGCTTTGCTCATTTATCCTTTCGCTTATTCTGGCTTCATATAGGGCTATGCACTAGTTGAATATGAGACCATGTCAGAAGCGCAAGCAGCCATCGACGGTGCTTCAAGCACACCTCTTCTAGAGCAGGTTATTCAATGCGATTACGCTTTCGTACGACCCCCTCCTACTGGCCCCAAAAAAGGCAGGGCTCGTGGCCGTAGCGCCAGCCCCAATCGCCGGAGATGAGAGGTAGCATATTTGTATTTCCCTGCGTAGCGTTACGCCTTGGTTCAGAACACCACAATATATTACATGCTGAATGGTACACTCGCTGGTCTTGTTCTATGGGAACGGAGATTGTACTTGTTGTATGCCCGTTTCGGCAGCGGATGTTCAATGCACGACAAGATTCGCACGCCCTTGCATCGTGTTCCTTTGCTGCCACCTCGTTCTGGTCTTTGAAGGCTGCTTTTCTCTGGTCTACATCCTAAGCGGCGATATGGCTAGGGCAAAATCTGCTCCCTCTGATAGTGACGAATCTGTTCGCGGAGCGACCAAGTCCAAAAAGCAAAACCCTGTTGAAGAAGTCGCTGACGAGGAAGAAGACGAGAACGGCTCTGAATATGAAATTGAGGAGGTTTTGGACGCGAAACGCGGTTATTTCCCAGATGTAAGAATATTTCCAACAAATATACCTGTCTTTAGAGTTTGACGACGCGTTTGGACGCGATACAGGGGCATATGGGTTACTTTGTGAAGTGGAAGGGCTACGGCCCAGAGGAGAACAGCTGGGTTGACGAAGTCGATGCAGAGTGAGTCCCAGACATATACCACACCTCCTTGATTTTGACAGCCACCCAGGAATGCCGCAGATCTCGTCGAGGAATTCTGGAAAAAGAATCCCAACAAGAAACGACCTGCAGGGCGCAAGTCCGTAGACAAGAAGTCTCCAGTGAAGGCCCGTAAATCAGTCCAGGTGGATGATAGCTCTGATGGCGGAGAGGTCAAAACTAAGAAGCGAGGTCGTAAATCGACGTCCAAAAAGGCAGAATCGGAGGACGACATGGAAGTTGACCAAGTGGAGGCACCAGCGCCTAAGAAAGCCAAGAAGAATCAAGCGAGGTCCTCGGTCTCGAAGGTCACTAAGGCAGCGAAGGTTCGAACGGAATCGCCAGAGGCTGACGACGACGAGCCCATTGTTGGTGACATGTCAAAATTCCAGAAGATGGACAACTGGGAGGGTCTAATCCGCTCAGTTGATACCGTAGAACGCGCGGCCAACGGTTCATTGGTGGTTTACTTCACATTGTATGTTTATCTCCTAAGTAATCCCCTGTTTGACAAGACTCATGCACACTATAGGAACAGCGGTGAATCGGTGAAGGAAAGCTCCTCAGAATGCAAGCAACGTTTTCCACAGAAAGTGAGTTCATGCCTTTCATTTTAGTTATAGGAACTGAGTAAATCCTTCTAGCTTCTCGAATTCTATGAAAACAATTTGAGATGGAAGAGTGTCGACACCGACTCCTAGGTGTATCCCATCCCCCGACGTTACCTGAATGGCTATATCCGCTTATCTCGATCCGTGTCTGAACATTACAATATTCCTATCGATTTCTACTTGCTTTCCACAGTTTTTCATGATCTTCTTTTATCGGTGTTAGCTGACGCAACACAAGGCCTCTTACGGTCTACTTCTACTGCTTAACTGGGTGTTATCGATTTAGAGCGTCTTATACAGTCATTCTCTCGCTATACCCCCTTTTGGATTTTACACCTCCGTGACGATAGCCAGAAGTGACCGTTAGACGGGCGGTTCGGGTTTACAAGCGAACTAACTCGACGTTCATTGTGAACCTATTACGTCTTGATTCACAACAAAAACCCTATGTCTAATCCGTAACGTTCCGCTCATCACGATATCCCTTTATAGTGTGAGGAGAGCCATGGGTTTTCATCCCAATGCCCCACTCTTCACACGTCGAGTTACTTACTCTATATTCAGTGGGTTCACACCACTTCCCAAAAGTTGGCGAAATAACATCAAGCATTCTCACTGTCTCTAGATTTTTCACCGCTCAAGAGCAACCGTCAGCAACGTGATCGGACAGAGAGAAGATCTTGATTCTTTGGAGCGGGGTTGCAGATTACCTTCCGAAAAAGCCGCTATGCAAACCTGATGCATAAAACGTGCACTCAAGTCTCTTCGACCACGTTGCGGGATGTCTTTACCGCGCGACAGATACTTACGTCGGCATCTTCGCTCGCGTGGTAGACCGGATTTCGCGAGCAAGGGTCGGTAGATGGACTTTCTGTCCAAGGTTCAAGCGTCGTGCGAGCCTCTTGTAAGGAAGAGGCAACTCAGCCAAAGATCCCACAAGAGCTTAATCAGGGTGACAAGGTTTGACCCTTCAGGTTAACATCAGTTGAATGATGGGGTCGATATCTCAGCCGGATCTCGTTCCTTTTTACGGTTAGGTGTGGGCGCCGAAGTGGGGATATCCAACGAAAGTTATCAAAATTTGGGCGGAGTCTTATAACATACAAGCTCTCCTATAGCCAAGTCAGATCGCCTGACCTGGTAAATATGATTGTTTTTAAGGGGGCATTTCACTCTATGTAATTATTGTTCGACCAGTCATGAGACAAAGGACATCCTAGGATGTTGCGTACTTGTTGCCCCAATTTCAGTGTTCACTCCGTGTGGAAGGGCGACGATCCGTTTAATTAGTGACTTCAGAGCCTTGCAGATTCCGAATCCGGATTCAATTAAGATACTGACTCTCCTTGCCCGAGCGGCAACATATGTTAATAATCTAATCGTCTGAGTTAGGAAGATACACCAGAGGGATTGCATGAGAACGTACAACTTACTGCTTTGCATTCATTGACACACACAACAGCTGACGAGCTTGACAAATTCTGATCCACAGCCACCGGCGCAGGTGCAGGTGAAAAGGTTGTACGAATCCGCATGAGTGGGTAAGTGATTGTGGTCTAGCCCCATTGCACATCGGGATCGCGACCAGTACATAATATATACATTGGCTCTTAGAAGGAGATAACATTTACATATCTTCGCCACATCGAGATACTACATAAAATGTGTTGAAGTGATACAGGGATTTGTTTCAATTCTGTGATTAGTTCCAAACCCTTAAAGCGGACGAGAAGTTTCCCGTGGTGGTCAGAGACCAGGCCAGAGAAACGACACAGAGATCTGGTGTGCAAGATCAAATCTTCTGCGGTGTGAACATGGTTGTGGCAATAGTATTCCTTGGGCATGCAAACTCAGAAATTTGTAACAAATAAAATCGAGGCCTAGTAGAAACGGTTGGATGTATGGTCTATCCTCCTACTACGAACATGGGTGACTGCATATAGCCATATTGTCCCAAGAATGCATAAGGAGATAGACTGAATGCATCGCTATCCAGCAGTTTCGCCATCTGTTCACAAGCATAGACTAACATAGACCAAAGGCGAAAAGTGATGATCATCTGGTACCCAAGAACCTCGGCAAAGGGTAGAGACGCGAATCAGGTAAATTCGAGAACAGAAACGGCAGACAGTGGGTGTTATACACGTTGTAGAGGTGAATTTTCGAGTCCAGCCTATAGTTTTTTTGCCGAGCCGCAGTACATGCAGTATACGTGTCTAGAGGCGCCCATCGAGGCGATCCACGATCATTCGTTGATTGCATCTGACGCGCATGACCTCTGCCCGCACAGCAACGTATATTCGAGGCTGATCACAAGACTGTTCATGGCAGATACACAAAGTACAACGTTAAGCTGATACTGCTTCCGGAGGCAGGAGACCTTGGTCAACTGTTATAACAAGAGTTCCCGCCTGGAGTGCAAAGTCGCAATCATATTGCAAAGTGCAAGGTAGTAGAACCCCAAATATCGTGTCGGTGTTTTTGCGCCACATATCCGGGTACCGAAGCGCCCGTAGCCTATAGGCCAGACAATCAATATCCTGAGTCGGGGGTACGGGGTGCGGTCACCGAAGTCATTGCTGCGCTAGGCCCTGATCACGAGTGTTGATCAAGTTCAGCGCGCTGCAAGAAGGGGCGGCCCCTGACGGGACCCCCGAACTGGTTTGGTAAATATCAAAAATAAAATAAAATTAGAGCTCAGGAAAATCTGTCAAAAGCGGGATCAATTTGTTGAAGATGAAAGGGGGCAAAATGGGGCGGAGTCAACTAGCTTGGTCGTCAGGCATTCCAGGATCACAATCGGGCCCACAGCCATGGACCTCAAATTTGAGATTGGGCTCGGCACCTGTTAACTTTTGCAGTGCCTAACTTCGTACTTGTTGACTGGATTGCTTGCCATGATTACAGAATGAATTGAACATGGGATCGGGACACGATCAGGAGTCTGCACTACGCTTACCTCCGAAGCTTACCATGTTAATAGACGAAAAGGACGGACCTGCTTGAATTCTTATTGTCTTTCGATTCTCAGTCGTTGATCCCCGTCGTATGTTTTGACTAGCACCAAACTCTGGGAAAATCAAGTATGAAAGTACGTACAGAGTAGGCGTAATACTACGTTACATCTTATTCTGATCATGGCTTTGATTTTTCTGCGTTCCTAATCTGTTCGCCACGCTGAAATAATGGCCATTGACGAAGGCAGGAAGGCAACATGTGTATCCAGGGATTTCTATTCTTCACGCCAAGAATGTCATGTATAAATTCAGAGCGTTCGGCACCCATTCACTCCACCTATTGCCACTTGACCGAGTACTTCAGTGAATGTGGTTTCAGAAGGACACTACAATTCGAGAGTGTAGGTAGCTCAATCATCAATCCAGTACATTGGATTGCCGGTCTGCCTGTGAACTTCGGAAAGTTGTTGATCAGAGGAGACGAGTTTATCGGCTTCGTCATTAATATCTAAGAGATGCTACTGTTCATTGGCGATCAGACAAACATTAATGAAGTAATACCCTTGATGGACTGCGACATCCTATTTCGTTCGAGATTCATTGTCAGCCATTGAGTCACCCAAGTAGGAGAAATAAAGCAACTTATAGCCTGAACAATCGAGTGACGGTTGCCGGGTACTCCCTTCGAAGCCAGAAGCAAGTTCTTATATCCAATGGACCCTGTTCGTGCCAACGAGCAATGTGTCGGACGTGAGCAAATGATATGCAATGACAAACCGCTACCGGCAATAGACAATGTGCATACCCTTTAGGTGATCTGGAGCTCCTCGTCCCGCGTAAAAAGAAAATTGAAACATCTTCGCCCAAGACCCTGGTCCATTTACCCGTAGCTGGTACGTAATTAGGGCCGTTGGGACAACTCTCTCATATATGGCGTGCATATTGCACAGAAGCAGAGTGGTTCAAGAATTGTAATGGAATACAACGGGCGCATGGCTCATCAGCGGCACCGAGGAACACACAAGAGACAGCAATTTTGCAACGTAGAGTAGGAGACCGTAGTTCAGTAACCGATGTAGAGCCTTGGTAAAACAGACAAGTGTAGAAAGACATTCGAATTAGCACGGCCGCAGAGCAGAATTCAGAAAAATAAAGTCCAGAGACTAGACTCGAACAACATAGTCCAAAGCTCAGAAGCATAGAATACCAAAGCCTGTGAGAGCATCAATCATAGTCAATCGCGCGCAGCAAATTGGCCATCCAGGAGTGACAGTACGCATGCAAATAGTCCTTGAACGAGGGGTCCGCCGTTAGCCAAAGCAGAGTATGAAACGTTGCTCAGAAAGTTGCAAGTAGCCCATCCGAACGGAGGAGCAGTTCGTCATCCGTCAAGATTTCTTCCTCCAAGCGGAAGTCTTGTTCTTCATCGGCCTCGATCTCAGCGGCACCTAATCCATCAAACCTAGCCGTTTTCTTGCCCTTTACCTTCTTTCGAATCATGCCACCCCACCTCTTAAAAGACCCTCTCATTCCTGACCCAAGCAGGCGTGTCTTCTTCATGACCTCTGGCGATGGAGGGTCGTAGGCAACACACCACTTCATCTGCTTCCCATTCCTTGGTCCATCCGCACCCGCGTCAGCCACTAAACCATCCTCGACATCTGCATACCCGTTTTCATTTTTGACATCCACGATGCTGAGAAAATCAATCGGGTCCGGTGAGGATGAAAGCCGGGGTACATAGAGGGAGTCGACGAAACAGTCAACTTCAGCTCCGTCTTCCTCGGGAACAGCATCGGGGTTGAGGTTCCGTAGACTTGGGCCATCGGAATTCTTCCTACATCCTGACATTACTCCGTCCACGAACTCGTTATCAAGGTTGGTGAGCTGCCCAGAGCCTTGGTCTGCTTCCTCTCGGCTTGTATTTGCTTGAACGATACGCTGACCTATTCCTTGTCCTATACCAGATCCCGCGGCCAGGACAGACCCACTCCTTGACCGTCTACGGCTATTCGCAGCGCTAGGAGGAATCGGACCGACAATCGTCCCAGTCCTTGTCCTTCTTGCCACCCTGGTCTCATTAGGAGAACTGATAGAGAGAGCCTCTTGTCCTCGAGGTTCGGCACGCGGAACCCTGCCCGCGATCGTCCCGCTCCTTACTCTCCCGGTGGATGGGCCAATAATAGTCCCACTGCGTGTCCTTCTACCACCAGAGACATTCAAAACACTTGCCGTGGTGGAAGCGGCAGGTTTGACGGGAACGATCGTGCCGCTGCGCGTTCGCTTGGCCGTTGATTTTCTGGATGCCGCTCCAGTTAAAACAGTGGCCACCTCATCGGCCAATGGAATATCGACGCTTGACGACGAGCTCGACTTGGCGCAGGATAAGTTGAATGGTGAGCTCAAACGTCCAGCCTCCAATATAGACTGAGAGAGAACGTCTGAATTCTTCTGATTGTTCTCATCATGGTTCTGTGTTTCGATCTCCAGTGCAGGAAGCTTGCGGAAGATGGTCGGAGGAGAGATGAGGCTGTCCGTAATCCATGGTGTGTGCCCACCAAAGTCGTCTCCCTCTCCATCCAATCCGGACTGCGCTTGCGCCATCACATGACTCTCCTCACGTCGTGCAAGCGAAGTCAAGTCCATATCCTCGTCACCAAGGCCATCTCCGGTCTTCATCGTCGAATCTACACCGACCGACATAGACATGGATCGTGATTTCGAAATTGTCTGCCCTCCAGTATGACCCCTTGCACTTTCTAGCGTAGGTAGACTTTGGGTCCTAGCCAAAGCCCTGCCCGGGGTAGAAGTTGTAGCATTCCTTTCGAAGTCTCCCATACTTAGTTCAGACGACCTAAACTCGAAGGGATCTTTTTCGGAGTCGTCTGAGCTAGACTCTCCGGCGCTCAAGAAAACATTTTCCACTTCGGGATACCTGAATCCCTTGATAAGAGACATTTGCGAAGGGGGGCGGTTGAAGTCTACGCCACCGCGAGCACGCATCCACGCAAGGGTTGGATCATCGTTGGTTGAGTCCAGACAAGGTCTAGAAGCCGGGGGAAGTTGAGGATAGGGTTTCTTGGACATGTCAGCAAGGACGACGGGCCCAAGATGTATGGCTGGCCCGGATGGCAGGTTTTTCGGGGCCGATGGCGGACCCTCTGGACCGTCATCTGTCCTCTTCTGCGGGATTAACTCTGCAAGACCACCCAAAAACCCGTGTGGGTTGGGTCTCTGCAAGTTCGAAGGCGCGGAAGGCCTACGATTCCTCCAAGCTGATCCAGGTTCTGCCTCAGGGCCTGTGTCCTTTGAGCGCGCAGAACGCCTCCGACTACGAGAAGATTTGTCAGGAGTGGCTGGTCGACTCAAGCTTTGTGAAACTGGTTGCCTTCGAGATTTATTACGATGTATTTGGTATGAGCGTGAGCGATCTGGTGCATTCGGATCGAAGACTGTGTCGGTAAGAGCTCGTTTCTTCTTCTGGTTCCCTGGTTGCGCATTGGTCTGGGGAGGAGCTGGTGGCCCCATCATGCCCGGTTTAATTTGATTCGTGGTGGGTATATCCTGATCGGGATCGAAATCGATTGGAGAAGATGCCCTAGAGATGAATGGACTGGCTAAAGGGAGCCGCTCCAGATAATCAGTGTATGCGTTCATGAGGGAACTCTTTTGCGTTTTGGAAGTCGCTTTTGTTTGAGAACCCTCTTTTTTTCGGAGATTTTTCGAAACCTTTATCTTGCTTGCGTCCAGGTCGGGCTTCTGGGTACTTTTCGGGTTGAGTTTACGCTTCGAAATCATCCGTTCCTTGCTGCTTGCACGAGAAGAGGAAGAGTTCGAAGATCGAGAAGCAGATCTATTCTGCCTCCGTGATATAGACGACGCACGAGAGACATTCGGCTTGGAAGGAGGGTCCGAGGGTAGAGTTATCGAGCTGAGGGTCTTCGATCTGCAACGATCGGCATTGAGTTGATATTGCAAAGAAGGATACGCATATATGCGCTCAGGAATACATTGATACGTACCGTTTCCATGAACGTTCTGGAGTCAAATGGTTGCTGCTGTGCACATTCTCTTTTAACGATCTGGAGCCCGTCCGCGCTGATCTGGCTCGACTACTGTTGCTCGCAGAAGCCTGCAACGGCACAGGAACAGGAGAGAGAGGTGTGGGTGACTCTCTGGGTCTAGTCGATGGTAGTTTATATGCTTGCTTTTGAGTTTCAAGCGTCGGATGAGGCGTTTCAAATGGTGCTGATGAAGCTGCCATGGAGGTCTGGACGGTAGTCGTCTAATATTCAGACCTCGGTCAACGAAAGACATTCAGGGCCCACTCACCTTGTCTCCTCTTCGTTTCTTTCTAGGGTTATCTTCAGCTTCAACAGAGTGATCGTGTGTCGTTCCGTGGTGTTTGCTGTCTACTTCATGGTTCTGTTCGCTGCCAGGGCTTGCCTTGACGCGATGTCGTTTGCCGTAAGTCTTTGGCATCGCGTGACGTCACGTTCTGTCCACGCTTATCAGGTAAGGCACGGCATTGGCAAACATGCACAAGCAGAAGACGTTGATCCACGTCGCGTTCTCCAACCGCAGAGCAACCAACACCTTGTACACCGTCGACAACG
>Ga0247741_1002487_pt1 | contig 10238 bp, 9 predicted proteins | sample UWRJL213509R2_FD_180945 | JGI IMG/M metagenome (GOLD analysis project Ga0247741, IMG submission 180945) | Plant litter microbial communities from Arlington Agricultural Research Station in Wisconsin, United States - UWRJ-L213-509R-2 | ecosystem: Environmental > Terrestrial > Plant litter >...
CGAAAATACAAACCGTTCGCCATAGATACCTTTGATAGATGGGAAGCATCTCTGAGCCATTTCCATAAATTGACCATTCAAAACGGCAAAGCCTTCGTGTGTCATGGCAAAAGTGGCCACCGTGATGGAAAGGCTTTGCAAGCTGGGGAAGCGACGTGGAGTGAAGATGATATTGAGAGGTGACCAGTGTTCGTCCCTCGGCTGACAGTCTCTATGGGCTACCAGGTTGATCGAAATGTGTCGGATTACGTTGTCCACAGGCAGCGTAAAAAATTCCTCGCAAAGCCCGCGTAAGGGGTTTTCGAACCCATCTGAAGCTGTATCCACGGAAAGCGCCATAGTCCGTATGGTTTGCAACGACGAAGGCGAGATGCATCTAAAAAGCCTGTGGAAAGACATGGGTCTGTATACTGGTAGGTAGTGATCAGTGTCGGTGGAAGCGGATAGTGAAAAGATTCACCATTGAATCTTAGGTATTCAAGGCCAAGGAAGGTAGGGAGAATTCTCTCCACGCAGCCCAAGCCGTCTTCACCATCCAGAGTAATTATCAGAACAACTAGGCTGTGGCAATGAAGGATCGAGTGGGTGTCCGGACCCTTCGCTTCCAAGAGTTTATACATGCCCTGTGAAGCTTTCATCTCCAGGTATTGAAGATGAGGCACGACTGATCTGTGCGCATCTTGACACGATGAGGTATCCATATTCAGATCGTCTAGCGCAGAGATTGTGAGTTGTCGAAGATTTGATGAATGATATAAGAGAGCTGGAAGCGCCATCCTTACGCATCGAAAAAGAAGAGAGAGTTTGGTGAGGTGTTGAGACTTGATAAGGTGCTCGATGGATAGTCTCAACCTTCCTTCGATAGAGTTCCAGTACACAGTTTGATTCATGGACGTTATCCTGAGGATCTGGATGTTGGAGAGGTAGAAAAGAGTGGATGCAAGGCGGTTGAGGTACGAAGGATCATACTGTGATGTGGGTATGCCGAGCTTCAGCTCTCGTGGATATGTCGCCAACAGGGTGTTGTGATCCAGGAGCGATGCGAATTTGTGCGTCTGTTCCTCAGAGACGAGTGATATTTTGGAAAAGATTAAGGCCTGGCATTTTCCTCTCAAATCTGGGGAGGTGAGGGAGCAACATCGCAGGGTAACCGCGTCGCCTTCATGATATATCCCTGCAACAATAGCATCGATTATGTCCCAGGGGAGCGTGGGTTTTATGTTCGAGTCACCCATGGTGATAGGAATGCGATAGGATTCGCTCCCAGGATAGGATCTGCGCCCACCCGATAAGGACTAGTCATGCGCGACGAGGGACGCGTCTAGGCTCTTGTGTCAATTCCATTTAAACGTATGCGCAGCTGCAGAACTCTGCCACTGACCTATAAATTATATCTGGGGCCATGGCTCTTGTTCACGTTGCCACTCCACTGACATACTCTGCGATGAATATATGTCGAGAACGCGGTTCAGTTCAACACTTTAGGAAATTTGTAGGTGTGGGGGATACGCATATAAGATTTAATTAGAGAGTTATTCGGCGATTGCTGCAGGAATTCATCCATGGAAAATCGAAGAGGGCCCTAGGAGAATATTCCTTCAGAGTCCTGGGAGGTTTTGAAGAATTTTTTGACGATAAAACGACCCCGCAGAGTGCGATTAGCGACTCAGGGCACCGCTCCTGAATGAGTCTTCAAGGCAGTAAAGCACGTCAACGCTACTATCCCATTGAATAGCATGATATGCAATATATAATCCTCAGTCGTGATAAGATTAAACGGCTCGGATACAAAGGTGAAAACTGAGCCATTCGTGAGTACCCGTGCTAGACATAATACTTACTGGCGGTTTGCACAGGTTGGTGGTGCTATCAAGTCAGAGCCTAGGAAGTAATAAACGGCTTGAGGGGGGGGAAAGAGAGGGGAGATAGGCAATTCATGAGTAGCAGTTTCTCGCGTGGATTGTGATAGTAGAATAGAAAGATGTGAAGTCCTGCAGTGGCGGGTCGCATTCCAAGTCGACGTTGTGCAGTTTTATATTACGTAATATTTGTATACCTGAAAGAAGTCATCCAAAGCCACGCTTTGCGGCCGTGCCCTCGACCACCATTTACCTTGAAGGTTGCTTGAACTATAGACCATAAAGCAATGTCTGGAGCAGTAACACAATTCGACAACATTTTTCATGGTCTTTCGTCAGACTTAGGAAGTACGTGCACAAATATCTTTTCTTGGCATCTCTTACAGCGTCCTCCCATTTGGCAGAAATGCGTGTGGCTCACAGCGGTATCGCTTGGAAGGGCACTATTGAAGATGTAGTCTACGTTCAAGTTGGAGATCTCAAATGGGCCCAGTGGCTACGCGTTGCGCGTGGCTTCCAGCTTCGTTTGGGTAGACGAGATCATTCGAAGGAAAAGTTTGATGGATTTGCGCGAGAGGTACGCGTTGAATGCTCGAAGGATGACGCGATATTTACCGAAGATGAAGGACCAAGAAAAAATGGCTAGCGCGCTCAAACGAGACTTTGGAATCACGTTGGAGACGCGTGATAACACATTCAAGGGCTGGAATTGGGGAGTGACAGATTTCCAAGGTGTGTTTTTGTCGTCGTCGCCCTCTATGCCGATCTGATTGACCGTCTTTCTCAGGACAGGATCTGGCCTTCATCGTGGCTGACAAAACAGCATTCGAACTCTCACTAGCGGATGTCGCGAATTCCAATATTGCTGGAAAGACAGAAGTATCGCTCGAGTTCACACCTGCAAGTGCAATTAAAGGTGCTCCAAAGGTCGTGGGCGACGAGTTGACCGAAATCCGATTCTATGTTCCTGGAAGCATCGGCAAACTCAAGGGTTCCGATGCAGGTTCCGACAATGACGACAATGAAGAGGAAGAGCTGAGCGCAGCCCAGGTCTTCCACGATACCGTGAAAGACAGGGCGAAGATTGGACAGATTCAAGGAGATCTTATTCTCAGCTTCGAGGAAGTGCTTGTGCTTACACCTCGTGGCCGATATGACATGGATATGTTCCCAACATACCTCAGGTTGCGCGGCAAAACTTATGACTACAAGATCGTTTATCAGAGCATCTCTAGGCTATTCCTGCTCCCAAAAGATGACCAACACGTTCTGTTTATCGTAAGTATTCCTTTGAGCTTACACCCCTCTCGTACTAACTTTGTCCAGCTTGGACTTAGCACTCCGATCCGACAAGGGCAAACTCACTATCAGTACCTTGTCATGCAATTTTCAAGAGAAGAAGAAATTACGGCAGAGTTGAACATGACCGAGTGCGTTTTCTCCATGGCATTTTTATCTCTTGTCTGACTTCCTCGAAGGGAGGAACTTGCCAAACATGAGAAGCTGAAGAAGAACTACGAAGACCCTACGTACGAGGTCGTTTCTAGCGTCTTCCGAGGTCTTGCAGGCAAGAAGATCATTGGTTCTGGCAGCTTCCAAGCGTAGGTGTCTTATACGTAATAATCCACCGCCTTCTCATATCGACTTTAGACGAGACGGTCACCCCGGCCTTAAAGCCAATCTCAAGGCCGTCCAAGGTGATCTCTTCATGCTTGAACGATATTTATTCTTCGTCTCCAAGCAGCCTCTCCTCATCGACCTTAACGACATCTACCAAGTCATCTTCTCCCGCGTCGGTGCCGGCTCCGGGGCTGCAGCGGGCCGTACCTTCGATCTCAAGGTTATCACGAAGAGTGGACCAGAGCACACATTCACGTCGATCAACAAGGGCGAACATGAAGTTACGGAGGCATATTTGCGTGACAAGAGGGTCAAGGTCAAGAACGAGATGGTGCCCGACGCCGACCTGTTGCTTGCTGCCGTGGCAGGTGATGATGATGATGACGAGGACATGGCGAGCGTAGTGAGCTCAGATTCAGATACAAGAGCCAAGGCACGCCAGAAGGCCGCGAGAGGAGGTGCTGCTGATGATGACAGTGAGGAGGAAGATGGTACGTGATTTCCATTCCCCTATTTGTGTTCTTGAGACTGATTTATTATCAGAGGACTTCCATGCTTCGGATTCCGACTCTGGATCTCCTAGCGACAGCGACTCGGACAACTCTGGTGCCGAGACGGCCTCTGACGCGAGTGGTGATCTCGCAATGGCAAGCAAAGAGAAAGGCAAAGGCAAATCTAAAGCCAAGGCTGGCGAGGATGATGCTAAGAAAACCGTCAAGAAAAAGAAGGCTGCTGCAAAAGACGGAGAAGGTGGAGAGGGAGGCGACAAGCCAAAACCCAAGCCAAAGCCAAAACCAAAGGCGAAGAAAGGGTCAGACGACGATGCGATGTCGGTCGATGAGGCTGAAAAACCGAAGCCCAAACCCAAACCGAAGCCAAAGGCCAAACCTGCGGCAAAGGATGGCGATGCTATGGACGTAGATGATAAGCCTAAGCCCAAACCGAAGCCCAAGCCCAAGAAGAAGGATGCAGATGGAGAGGAGGAGCCACCGAAAAAGAAGGTCAAAACAGCCTCATGAAGGATTCCAAGACCCCTCTTGTTTACCTCGACTCCTTGCGGCCCCATACTGTATCCATATTTTCCACCGTGCTTAATGTTCTTAGAATAATCCCATCCGCTGCTGTTCTCTGCACAATTTTGACGACGGATACTTAAGATCATAAATACAAATGACAGGAATCACTGTCTACACAAGTCCATGAACGACCAGCTTTGCTTTTATAGCCGCTTCACCCACTTAGTCAGTCAACACCAGGCCCATTGACCCTCGCAGCACCCCACCTGACAAAGAGCGATGCGCCGGCTGCAATGAGGAACGACCAGTCGAATAGGGAGCCAAAGACTTCGAATGCTGGCAGTGTGGTGAATAAGTTCGTTGTCGGAGTATCTGCACCCTCCTCGGGAGATGGCGGAGGAGGTGGGAAAGAGGAGCGCATTTGCACAAGAGTTGAGAGAAGGTAAATGCCCTAATAGATGGTGAATTAAGCTTGGCAAAAAATGTATACACAGATTTTACATACCATGAGCTGTGCGAGCAAAAGAAGCATGAGCGATGCAGCGAGGTTGCGACTCGTAACGCGAAGGGCCTTGAGAGCAAGGGCCACGCATCATGTCAGTAATGATTGCTAAAATAAGACCCAGTTAGGCCACATACCCTCGTCGCTCCTCTGAGCACCATCCTGATACTACTCAAGATAATAATCCCAACTAACACCAAGCTGAGCTGCCGTGCGAAAGAGGCCAAGTCCTCGTAATTGAAATCAGCTTTTGAAGGAGACCTTGAGATGAAGAATGCGAGGAGGTCTGTTATCATGTCTGGGTAGCTTGTTGACGAAGAGGAGCGTCTTGACGGAAGGAAAATGACATTGTAAACTGACTGCAATGTTGTGCGTTAGCCGATGGGTCATATCAGAGCAGATACAGAAAGACCAGGAACTTACGCTGATGATCCTTATTATACAGTAGACGGCGAACAGCGTTCCAGCGACATGGAATATCCTGCCTCTGAATGTACTTGCGAATATGGCGGCTTCTCGTTTTTCTCGAAGGGACTCGAGGTTTCTGCTCATTTGGTATTCTAGAGCTTCTAGTCCCTGCAATTCTTGAGTAACTGCCATCATGCAAGGATCAGCAAATCTTCACATGAGTGTTGATCAAGATGGCGCTCACGGCTGTCTCCTCCTCTGAATGATGACCCGACACGGGAGAACCACGAGCTTTCGGTCTGTAGAGTCGGTTTAGACAAAGGGCAAATCGCAATTTAAATCACGTACTCCTGCTCCTTCCCTCCTCGCAGCCTCAGACCTCCGTTGCTGTATATCATTTCGAACGCTTGTGAGCGCATATTGTGCGGTATCAACATCCTGTTCTGATGGCAGACTCCTTTCAAGTAGTTAGCCTCGAATCTGAAGGCAGACTCGAACGAAGAACATACTTATTCCGATTGCCAATGGGCAAGAACTGCCACGAGCTGCTCACAGCTCCGAATCCCGACAGTAAGCCGAGGATAATTGTTCCAAGGACAATAAGTCGCGTTAATGCCGCCGTCGTTGTATCTGATGACCCAAGGGACTCTGGAAGCGGGATGTAGGATAACGCGAAGAGGCACGCGCCAACTGGAACGAGACTGAGGATAGCCCGCGGCCCAAAGAATTGGCGGGCAGACCTATTTTCTGGTTGAAGCTGATGAATTGGTGGATATGAATACAGCAAGGGAAAGCACGCACTCGTTGTCCCAAGAGCCAGCAGGACACTAAATAAAATTGGTATTACAACCAAGATGGCGCACATGAGGAAGAAGAGAGAGAATCGCCAGTTGAGCAGCCGCGCACTTCCTCCAAGTCAGTAGAGGTATTTTATAGTGACCTGGAGAACATACCTGGCAGAAAATGCACCCCAACCCTGCAGCATAAGCAAGAAAAACATCATACAGCATTCCGCGAAGCACCATGAGAATATTGTCCGAGCGACGGAGGTGTGGAGGTATGTTGCATCTTCCAGTGAGAAACGACCTGACTTTGGAGTATGTGTTGTGGGTAGAGGGAGCGTATCGAGTTCAACCTCCGAGGGTGTTCTCACTGGGGTACTTGGATGATTGGGGAGAAGGGGTGTGCCAGGGGTGGCTGCTGATGACAGACTTCTCAAGTCTGTGTAGAGTGTACGCAAGAGGTACTTTCTACATGCATAGAAGAGCGTGAACCTTCCGTCGACGATAGTAGGTCAGGTTCGAATACTGGAGCCGTTAAGAGACACACCTTGCTGCGGTAAGAAGCGCAGTTTCTGCACCTATGGTACTCGTCATTACGAGAGGTCCTGGGGTTTGTTTTCAGGAAATTTGTGCATGAGAGGTCTTTTGAGTCTTTCAGCTAGCGTTACTGTGCATACAAGACGTACATACTAGACCATGAGCTTCCGGAAATATAAGTTGACAAGGTGCAGGTCACTCACCAGCCTAGCGGGCCTCTACAATTCTCAAGTGCGCCCAGATCCGTTGGAATTTGCCTCCTTTAATGAGGGTATGTAAATTCGTTTGATTCCAATGAGTTCAGAGACGTGTAACTGAGAGCCGTCGTAGCACGCGGCATATACGAGTTCCTTGTCCTTTTTACGACCTGTGAAGCTTAATAATCAACTGAATATACAGGCGCTTATAAATCATCAACCCCCCATACAATGCATATTATTGGTCGATAACTATGACACAACGTGTTTAGCGCAGTTGAAATACATTACAATACTCCAGTACGTAGACAAAGCCCATCTACTGTGAGGAAATCGGCGGTGCGGGTCAATCAAAGTTGGCGTTAGCTTGACCGGAAAGAAACACTCCACCTGAAGGAGGCAATTCCGTACTCCTTTCCATGCAGACTATGATGGCGAGGCCAAGTTGTCATCCTGACGGTGAACCTCCAATGGGTGCAGTCCAGCCTTTCAACCCGGAGAATAGGCTAAATATCATGATGAGCTATAACAATCCTCGAAAAAGAGACATTCACTCACTTATCTAAACATAGCACCACCCCCTCATGGGGAGTCTGCATCTCGGCTGAGGCACACTGGTAAAGTACGCCCTCATAGTGTTCTATTTCCAGTGGGGGGGACTGGCGTTCACAATGTGCTAGCGTTCACAATGTGCGGACGTTCGTGGTGTGCTGACATTTGAGACAGCCGGGTGTTCATGTACTGGCATTTACGGGGCACTGGCGTCTGCAATTTGCGGAGGTTCATGATGTGCTAGCGGTCGGGATGGGCTGGCGATGTGTTGACATTCGTGATGGCCCAAGGTTCTTCGAGATGTGCGGGCGTTTGTGAGGCACTGGCGTTGGCCATTTGCGACCTTGAGGGCACCGGTGTTTGCGATGCCAAAGTGCTCGGTGTTGTTGAGGTGCTGGCGTTTGCGATTTCAAATACGGTGAACCTTTGAGACCTCCCACTCAAAAGGAACTCACACCTGAGAGGCGGGTGGACATTCTGGGACGACACACAGTCGCTACGACTGGTGGTGTTGCATTATGCGGCGGGATGACCTACCAAAAGGTCAGCGTAGGGCTATAAATGGTGATAACACGAGAATACTCACATTTCGCAGGGCGCTGGGGTGAGGGAGGTGGATCGGTCGAGGTAGTGGTGTTTGACGAAGAAAAACAATGGAGGATGCGTTCGGGCGGGGTTGAGACGGCGCACTGTTTGGCATGCAGGGACCCCGAATTTAGGTCCCGGCATTTGCCGGCGCTGGTACCGTTAACAGGACCCCACCGTACCGTGCTCTCATAAGAACGATTTCCATAAATGGAACTCGTAACTACCAGGATGCGGGATGGTGGATGAACTCTGAAAAGGTGGGTGCGTGTTCCTGGATAAGATAAGATAAGATTTAGCGGAGATGCTCCAACTGTGAATGGAGTTCAATAAACGAGTTTCTCTACTACAGTACCATTCAACTTCGCGCTGTCCGTTGGTATGTATGATAGTTGAACAACTCTGGAGAGTAATGGAAAACAAGCGGATATCATTCATCGTATGTTGAATCTGATAAGATAAAATTGAAGGGAAGATGAAGTTGGAATACAATTCTGAGATGATCACGAATAGTAGTCTATGGCTGGATCGTTGAAGGAGAACCACTCCGGCTCTGTCGTCTGTGCAGCAGCTTCCGTTGCACACTGGATGAATTCTTCATTCTGAGCGAGTTCAAGCTCCGCAGAAGAGCAATTGGTCGCGATATAGATCAGGACGTATGTCGAACCCTTTGGTCCATGGTGGCGGCGAGTATGGATAAACGAACGTTTGCTACAGAGGGTCAGATCTCGATCTGGAGAGAAAGTATAAAAAGTATAAATACGCACCCAAAACGTTTCATCTTCCGTTCAGCCCACCTAGGGTCTAAGAAGGACAACATATGGTCCCTAGTAATGTTTTTCGGGACTCCAGGAAGGTATAGTTCGACTAGTTCTGCTTCTTTGAACCGCCATCCTAGTCCATAGACGTATCATTGGCGGCTGCTCTTATAAATTTGCTCGGGGGGATCACTACGCATGCGACGCCACGGATACCTGTCACTTGAGTGGAAGAACATTGGTAAAGAAGTCGACTGCAAAGCAATGAACTTACCGGATACACGTCTCCTCAACTACTGTTGATGCACCCGGTGAAGGCGGTGTCGATGGGCATGGTTAAGCCGAGAGTGATTCAAGTTCAAGTTAGCATGTGAAGGCAGTTGAGATGTCAACAACACTCTACAGATACTGGACCGGTTTTTTTTTAAAAAAATAATTCGACTCGTTCCTGCCATGCCTTGCAATGGCCCAATTTTCAGGTTTGGGAAAGTGGGGGTATGCGCTCAATATGCGTGGATGGCATTTATGATTGCGTTTTTCTCGATGCCAGCCGTCATTCCTGTGACCATGACATCCATGAGTGAGTCTTTTCCGCTTTATCTCATAAGGATGGGCTGACGGTATACTAATTACCATTCGGTGGGTTTGGTGCCATCAGGGCTATCCGGTACTTGATTAACTAGCATGACCAAAGGAGAAAAAAAATCGAAGGAAATTCAGGAGAGTCGAGGCTGGATAGCTTCATGGTGTGTACTGCGGAAGCGGCCTGATACGAAACCATGGGATTAATTAATTGCCACTGCTGCCCATTTTGTTCCTTTGGAGTTTCTAAGCTACTTCGTATCTTGAGAGAAATATCACTAATAGTGACTATCCGAGTGCAAGATTCTCTAGACAGAAAACGGCCATCATGCTTCTTTACTGGGACACACGCGATTCAAGCCATCCGACAGAGCCTCTATTCCACAGTACACCTTCTTACGCGCAACACGGTCATGGATGACCAACTGCGCCATCCAATCACCTTTCTCTCATACCAAACATAGCACATTCTACTCACTGCGGTCAGGGGTAAAGCTTAAAGATCAACGGCAGGAACGGAGCCAAGAGGATCACTGCTTCGAAATCAGGCCGCCGTGTTCAAAATTCAGAACTCTTCATATCCATTGCACAAAATATTCCACTGTATAAAAGCCCTATGTAGAATTTCACTGAAACGCCAGAAAGAAATTGAAGAAAGTTCCTCTACGCAATGCTTACTTCCTTCTCCGTCCTCTTAGCTCTTGCTAGCGTTATCACGGCCTTCCCATCGTACGGCTCCCTCGCCGGACTCAGCAGGGAAGAGCTTGACCAGATAATTCCTACCTTGAATTATCAAGCTCCCCCTAATCCTCCGGGCCCTCCGAAGGACACTTCAGCAAG
>Ga0247741_1002488_pt1 | contig 10238 bp, 8 predicted proteins | sample UWRJL213509R2_FD_180945 | JGI IMG/M metagenome (GOLD analysis project Ga0247741, IMG submission 180945) | Plant litter microbial communities from Arlington Agricultural Research Station in Wisconsin, United States - UWRJ-L213-509R-2 | ecosystem: Environmental > Terrestrial > Plant litter >...
GAACCGGCATAGCCCTTTCATTCTTAATTTTTAATTCTTAATTTTTAATTGATTTTATGGCTGCTAAAACCGACAATTTCCAGAGCCCCGATTATTTCAATGTAGATGAGTTACTCACCGAAGAGCACAAACTTATCAGGGAGAGTGTACGCAATTATGTAAAGAAAGAAATTTCGCCCATCATTGAAGAGTATGCGCAGAAAGCAGAATTTCCTGAGCAGATCGTAAAACAACTGGGTGACCTCGGATGTTTCGGGCCTACCGTTCCGGAGCAATACGGCGGTGGTGGATTGGATTATATCTCTTACGGATTAATGATGCAGGAGCTGGAACGTGGCGATAGCGGCGTTCGCAGTACAGCAAGCGTGCAAGGCTCGCTGGTGATGTTCCCGATCTATCAATATGGAAGTGAAGAACAACGTAATAAATATCTTCCAAAACTGGCCAGCGGCGAATGGCTGGGTTGTTTCGGATTGACCGAACCCAACCATGGCAGCGATCCGAGCAGCATGCTTACGAATATTAAAGATGCCGGTGATCATGTAATATTGAACGGTGCCAAAATGTGGATCAGCAATGCACCTTTTGCGCAGGTGGCGGTGGTTTGGGCACGCAATGAAAATGATGAGATCCAGGGCGTGATCGTAGAACGCGGCATGGAAGGCTTCACCACTCCAACCACCCACGGCAAATGGAGCCTGAGGGCAAGCGCTACCGGTGAATTGGTATTCGACAATGTGAAAGTTCCGAAGGAAAATATTCTCCCGAATGTAAAAGGACTGAAAGGCCCGTTGGGTTGCCTTACCAAAGCACGTTATGGTATCGCCTGGGGCGCCATTGGTGCGGCGATGGATTGTTACCATATCGCTTTGGAATACAGTAAAGAAAGGATCCAGTTCGGCAGGCCGATCGGTGGTTTCCAGCTTCAGCAAAAGAAACTCGCCGAAATGGTGACTGAAATTACCAAAGCACAGCTCCTCAACTGGCGCCTGGGTGTATTGATGAACGAAGGAAAAGTAACGCCTCAGCAGGTGAGCATGGCAAAAAGAAATGCCTGCGAAGTAGCTACCAATATTTGCAGGGATGCCCGCCAGATGCTTGGCGGAATGGGTATTACCGGAGAATACCCGGTGATGAGGCATATGATGAACCTGGAAAGTGTGATCACTTATGAGGGGACGCATGATATACATCTGTTGATCACGGGAATGGATGTGACGGGTCTCAACGCATTTAAATAAAGCCGTGAGTCTTTGCTTGTGGAGGTTTTTCTTCACCGCAGAGAAAAGAGAAAGCAGAGTTTTCGCAGAGGTTTCTCCGCGTAAACTCTGGCCACTCTTGTTCTCTGCGGTTAAAAAACGGCCGACATTAAGTCCTTTCAATAAACATAATAACTTCAGCACAATGGCTATAAAGAACGTCTCCGTAATTGGGGCAGGAACTATGGGAAACGGCATTGCACACGTGTTTGCACAAAGCGGTTTTTCTGTAACTCTGATCGACCTCAATGCCGATCAATTGCAAAAAGCATTAACTACTATCGGTAAAAACCTCGACAGGCAGGTTGCAAAAGGTTCGCTGACGGAAGACCAGAAAACTTCTACCTTGAGTAATATCACCAACTCTTCAGACATTGCCGAAGGCGTAAAAAATGCCCAACTGGTAGTAGAAGCCGCCACAGAAAATACTGATCTCAAACTCAAAATATTCAAACAGCTGGATGAGGTAGCCCCCGAAGGCTGCATCCTGGCTACCAACACTTCTTCCATCTCCATCACCAAAATAGCGGCTGCTACCAAGCGCCCCGAACTGGTGATCGGCATGCACTTCATGAACCCCGTGCCGGTGATGAAACTGGTGGAGATCATCAATGGTTATGCTACCAAAAAAGAAGTGACGGATACCATCGTTGAGCTAAGCAAACAACTGGGCAAAGTTCCCTGTGCGGTAAATGATTACCCCGGCTTTATCGCCAACCGCATCCTGATGCCGATGATCAACGAAGCCATCTACAGCCTCTACGAAGGTGTGGCCGGTGTGGAAGAGATCGATACCGTGATGAAACTCGGCATGGCGCACCCGATGGGGCCATTGCAACTGGCAGATTTTATCGGGCTGGATGTTTGCCATAGTATTTTAAAAGTATTACACGATGGATTCGGCAATCCGAAATATGCCCCTTGTCCGCTGCTGGTGAATATGGTGATGGCCGGGAAACTGGGGGTGAAATCGGGTGAAGGCTTTTACAAACACACCGCGGGCAGTAAAGACCTGGTGGTAAGTGATTCCTTTTTGAGATGATCATTACACAGATTTAACCGCTGTCAGGCTATACCCTTTTAAGCCTGAACCGCAGGCCACACCTTAAATGCTATCGAAATTTCGTAATTTTGCATTGATCCACCCGCTTTAAAAAGTTTGAGTGTGATAAAAACTGTTGTGATTTAAAAAAAATCACAACAGTTTTTATCACACTTTTAATTACAAAATGAAGCAATGCAACATACTTCTATCGAAAACTTCCGTAAAAATTATTCCATTTCCCAGGAAGCACTGGCTGCTTTTTTGGGAGTAAGTCTTTCGCTGTTGGCAATGGCTGAAACCGGCCAGCGATCATTACCTCAAAAGGCGGCCACCCGGCTGCTCGGATTACAGGACCATCAGGAGGATGGGATATTACTAAAAGTTGTTCCTGCAACAAACGATGACTACTTTTCCTTTATGATCGCCCGTGACCAGCAAGTGAAAATGGCTCTTTTAGACCTTGCGCAGGAATACATGCTTAAGCTCCACCGCCTGTACAAGCAACAACGGGTGTTACAACAAAAGCAAGACAAGGCGCTCAGTACAATTGCACTAATGCACGCTAAATTAACCTCGCTGGCCAAAGGCACCGATAACCATAAGGACAACGCCTGGGCAATGGGTGTATTGATAGCCGCTAAAGACAGCCTGCAATCCATACCCGCAGGGAGCCTGCAGAAGATCAATATCAAGATCGCTGTACTCGATGCCCAGGTGATTGAAATACAAAAACAGGTGCGGCGCATGGATATTGAAACCGGGTTACGCGAAGGATCGATACAGTTAAAGGATGTGGAAGAAGAACTAAAGGCGCTCAACGAAACCAGCGAATAAACATATCATTCCGGCTTTACCCGCTGCTCAATTTTACAAACGGGAAAAACACCACTCTTCTGCGGGGTTTTTCTCCATCTGGCATCCGTTTGTTTAAATTATATTTGTATCCACCAACCCACAACTATTACACATGGAAAAAACCATCCACCACGGCCGCAACATCAAACGATTCCGCGAAATGCTCGGCATCAAGCAGGAGGCCCTTGCCCTCTCGCTTGGCGAGGATTGGAACCAGAAAAAGGTCTCCCTACTGGAAGCAAAAGAAGTGGTAGAAGAACCATTGCTGCAGGAAGTGGCGAAGGAGTTGAAGGTACCGGTGGAGGCGATAAAGAATTTTGATGAGGAAGCTGCGATAGTGTATTTTAATACTTTCAATGACAATAGCTTTAGTAATAGCCAAGGAACTTTTAGCGCCAGTTATTGCACGTTTAATCCGATTGATAAGATTGTAGAATTGTATGAGGAAGTGTTGAAGGTGGAGAGGGAAAAAAATGCGTTGCTGGAGAGGATGCTTGGGAATAAGTAAGAATTTATTGATTGAAGAAATAGTTGAATGCCCCTGATAGGGGCATTTTTATTTTACGGTTTTTAGATTTGCAATTTTGAAAGGGAATTGGTAGTATTGGGGTGCCGTAACCTTATGGTCTTCACTAGGGATTAATTTATTTCAATAAGATTTATGAGTTGTGCGTCATGCAAGCGAACCCTTTAAAATATGAACGAGTTTAGAGAACAAATGCTCAAGGATAGAGAACAGGACGACTTGGAATTGTTTGAAAAAATAAAAAACAATCCCAAGCCAGACATCCATGATTTGTGGCGTTTATCAGAAGACCGTTTTATTGAATGGAGAAAGCTCAACGACTTTCCTGTCTTATTAAATCATTTTGACAAGACTTTACTACTTTTCAAAGAATGGAAAGCGGAAAACAAGTTGACAAACGAAATAATAATTGCAAATGGACAAATAACGCCTTTTTTGGAACATAAAAAACTTTCCAAAAAAGATAAAACTCTTTACCTAACTAAGCAAACATGGGATAACAAACAAAGAACATTTGTTGCGTATAAAAAAATTGAAGGTGAAAGAAAAGAAGAATATTCAACGACATACAATTTCGAATTACTACAAACATTCATACCATACTTAGACTGGCTTAAAAGCAAAGGCAAAACACAAGAGATACTTAACATTAATTCCAGAAGTGCACCCAAACACCAAATGGAAAGAGTCTATATCCATGCTGATGTTTATGCAGCAAAAAGTGATTTTGAGTTATTGAAAATGGGTGGAATTCCACTTCCTGTTAATGGATTTGGAATATTACTTCGTGGAAAGAAAATGGAGTTTGTAAATCTTTGTGGTTTAAAATTATCTGGACATGTAAATTTTGGCGAAGAAGGTAATCTTGATTGTTCATATTGTGCATGTGATAATTGGGAAGCTGAAAATTTTAGTATGCCTCTTCTTAATCTTGAACATTGTTCGGTTAGCAACTTCACACTGATTAATTCTAAACTTCAACAATGGACATTTTACGATTGCAACGTTTCTGGTGATTTTATAAATTCAAAACTTTACAGTGTTAGAATTTTTGGCGGAAGGTTTAATCCTGTTACTCAAGATTGTACTTTGTCTGAAACTCATTTTAATGTTGACCCAAATATCCCCGACAAAAATTTTCATGGCTATAAAGCATTTAAAAAAATATACCAAAGCCAAGGAGATGATGATATTGCAAAATCATATTTCATTAGAGAAAATGAATTCATTCGTAAACGATTAAAAGGTTGGAATTTTTTTACAAAGTCATTAAGCTATTACTATTGGGAATATGGACGAAAGCCTCATAGAATAATTTATATCTCTTTAGGAATAATTATTTTATTTGGTTTTTTCTATTGGCTAAATGGTGATTTGATTTCACTGAATACAACTGCTACTAAACACTTTGGCTTGGGCGACAGTTTTTATTTCAGCACAATTACTTTTACAACTTTGGGCTATGGAGATTTAAGTCCAACAGGTTGGCTTAAGATTCTAAGTTCTATAGAAGCCTTTTCAGGGGTTATAAATATGGGCTTTCTAATAGCTGGGTATTCAAACAACAAATATTGACAGAAGCACGAACGCACAACATGGGGTTTTGTGCAAGCAGGGCTTAACGTTCAAACTTCGGCATTTTGCATCGCTGTACTTTGGTTCGGGCTGGACGGAATTCTGTTGGGCTTTTAGTTGTTATCTTGTACTTTTATTTCTTTATTGGGCTTCAGTTCCGGGCTGGACAATCAACAATGCCCTGCCTGCACAAAGCCCTGTTCGTTAGCAGCAAGCCTAACTTCATTTTAAAAAGTAGCATTTTTCTCAAAAATATCATAGTAGTACAAGGACTTATGCAAAATAAAACTCCAATACAAAAAGCAGTAACGTTGGGACAAATATTAGAATTTGAAGTCCTTTTTCCCGAAGAACAACCTTTGTCTGTTGGCGAATACTTAGCTGGGGGAAATAGGAGTATTATTTTAAACGTAGCAGCGTATTTTTTGGGTTTTAAATCTTACAATTCAAAATATGATAACCCTAAAGAATTAATAGGTGCAATCTTTGGACCCGAAAATAATGCATTTGCTACTGAGGTTTATACGAGAATTAGAAACATAGAATCTAGCGGGACACGAGTTGGAATTATCAATAATTATAGCAGTTTAACTTTATTTGAATATTTTTTTTCTAAAGGCGATGAAGCCGAAACTCAGACACACGCAGAATTTGAAAGAAATTTATTTAAAGCATACTTGGTTTTAAATAGTGAATTTACAAAAGCTCAAATGGTTGCGTTTAGTTCTACCAATGAGTTGCCGGAAAGTATTAAAATCCCAATGATAACTTTCTGTATGCAATATCCAATTTCTGATAAAGAAAATTATGATATAAAGCAAATTTGGGCAACCCAAATGATAAAGGCGATTTATCTTTTCCAATTCCTTGAATCATATGAAAAAACTCAACCTCTTCTTCAAGCGTTCGTTAAATATTTTAATAGCTCTGACTGGGTAGAATATATTAAAAATTTGATACCACTCACCACTTCTGCGATAACGAATGAAAATGAAGCCCATACTGACATAGTCGTATCTCCGGGAGAAAAATTTGCGGAGGGTTGCGATTTTATAGAAAAACTGATCGTTAATGATAATGATGAACTCGATGAAAATGATTTTCTTTCTTTAAGAGCAAAACCGTTTTATAAAATCGAAGACGGTAAATATCGAATTATTTTTAACTTATTTGTAGTCGAAAAAATATTTAAGGGAATTTACTTTTTACTAAGAGACGTTAATAATACATTAGAAAAGAAACACAAAATCCCTGGACTTAAAGGTATTTACGGTTACGAATTTTCTGAAAAAACTCTTCTTTATAACGTCATGGATATAATTTATCCGGATAAATGTATAAAATATTCTGGTCAACATTTGGCAGACATGCATATTGATGGTGCTCCCGATTATTACATTCGAAAAGGGAAAAATATTATGGTTTTTGAATCTAAAGACTTTTTAATTAGAGCGGATAAAAAAGCCTCATTTGACTACAATGTATATGAGGAGGAATTTGCAAAGACTCTTTATTTCGAAGAACAAGAAAATGGAAGCGAAAAAGCGGGAGCTGTGATGCAATTAATTAATACAATAAAATTATTATTAAAGAATCAATTTAGTCAAGATAAAGAATACTATTATAAAGACGTTTATATCTATCCGATTTTAATAACTCATGATCATCAATATGATGTACCTGGATTCAATAATCTTGTGAATGAATGGTTTCAAGATGAGCTTCAAAATTTACAAGGAGAAGGGTTTTTTATTCACCATATAAAGCCTTTGGCTGTAATAAATATAGATTCTCTTATTTACAATCAGGTCGGACTTTCAAAAAATATTGCATTACATGATGTTTTAAATAAGTATTATGAGCAAATTAAACTTATAAAAATATTAAAATTCCCGTCATTTGCTGCTCTTAAAGAATATCAAATGTCAAAACTGATTCCTTTCTCTTTATTTATTGATAGATATTTTTCCAAGGAAGGAATTTGGGCACCTCCACCAATTTTTGATTTAGTCGCACCGGCTTTATTTGCTGAAGAGTATAAAAAACTATATGGAAATTAACCTTATTACTATTGGGAATTAATTTCTTCTGCCCACGTTGGTAATATCAATTAATATAAAACCATCGGTACTTCCGTGAGACGCCGCCGCGTGGTCTCTTGACCTGCGGCGTACAACCTGCATGTAAACTCATTGGGATTTACCACTCGCAACAGAACGCGGATAAGAATAATATAAATTCAGAGTTGCAGTTTTCAAATCCCGAACGAGGCAGGTCAGGAGACCACGCGGCTCCAGCCGCCAACAAATTGTTTGCGCAATGGTCCGTTGAGGTATTGCCTAAAGTTTATATCTTCATTCAACGTTTTGTTTCGGAGAGAGGACGCGGCTTCGCAAGTGCACCACTGCGCAAACAAAAATGTTAGCGGTAAAAGGCTATTGACATACACTATGATTTCAACAGAAAATTACTCAAACCTTCCTGACAGACACAAATTGAAAGAGATTTGTAAAAGTATTTCAGTAATTGACGCCATTTTATCGGAGGATTGGCTAGACCGTTATTATACCTACAAATCTAAATGGGCAGAAGACGAAGAGTTTGGCTGTATGAAAAATGGCGAAGGTGATGAACTTCTCATCTTATTCAGAAATGACGGTTGCGTTATCAATGGCATGACACATGAATTTTACCCAAGAGATAAATCGAAATTGACAACAGGAATGCCTACAATATATCACGAGTTTATTTTTGGAGAGCCAGTTCATTCAGTAGGAACAACATTTTGCATTTGGACAAATAATTCAAATGCCTGGCAAATAGGAGAAGTCGAAAATTTTGAAGATGGTTCTACAGACATGCTAAAAATATTTGACGGCAACCCTCAGACATACATTGATTGGGCAACTGATTATTATGAGGATGAATTTGTTGTAAATGAAAATACGTTAAAGGTTGTGACAGAAATTTATGAAGGCAAAGCTTTGACAAAATTTATGGTTATGACAATTAATAGCGAGATAGACCATTGGCAGCAGTTGCAACAAGACCTAGCGGAAATAAATTATCCTAATGACTTATGAAACAGTTTTTACGTTTAACAATATTAATATTTGGACTAGCTTCTTGCAGGACAAGCAGCGATAAAGTTGTTAGTGACAAAGGTTTTCAAATCATTTTGTCTGACACAACAGCAAATCAAAGAGCAAAGTGGGATTTAGATGATTTCAACTATCGCTCAAAGCTTGAAAATCAACTTGGACTATCTAGCTTGAAAAATGGTGGTGACAGTTTTGAGATAAGACTTTGGTGCGACTTTTCTTTCAGTAATTCGCAAGACCTTTATACGTTAAAGTTTATTGACACAAATTGTGTTGTTTCATATTTCAGAGTTTATCCGAAAAGGATAAATTATGACGATGAACACCGAAATAGGAATTGGAACCCTTACAAAGACCCAATAATCGATAGCTCGTTTTCGAAGACAATAACTATATCAAGAAGCAAATTTCAAAATCTTAACCTTGACAGTGTTTGGGTCCTGAAATCTCAAAGCGATTTAAATATCCCTGACAGTATTGGATTTACTGACTGCAGCAGTTACATAATGGAGATAGTTGACAAAAAGCGTTTAAAATATTTAAGACATCATTGCTCTATGGGGTATTATGAAAAGACAAAATTGAATGATATACTCATGTTTGAGGGATTCTGTGGACGCATTGTATTTTTGGCCAGGGATAATGATGTTTATTTAGAACAAAAGTTTGACGATTAATATAACGTTTTAGCCCGCGTTGGTGAATTACAAAAGCATCAGTTAGCCCATTCAACCTAAAGTCGCCGAGGCGCGGTCTCCTGACCAGCCTCGCTCGGTAATTACAAACTTACCATCAGAAGATTACCCTATTAAATGCTTGATTTCCGACAATGTCATCTAGTTCCGTTACTAACTAATAGCATCCGTAAACAGTAAAGATTACTTTATAAATTAATGGTAGTTTACAAATATTGATCAAGGCAGGTCAGGAGATCACGCCTCGGCGGCAGAGCAAATATGTGACTTGATGACATCGCTGTCGTTTTCGTACATTTATGTATTGGCTGCGACCTATTGACAACCTGGCAAAACAATTAATCAATACAATTGAAAACAAAAATATTTTATGTTGCTTACAAGACTTGCGAAAGTTTGACAAAGTATCCAAACATTTTTCAATTGACAAATGCAAAGAGGTTTATAGCGACAAATATTTCACTTCACATCATAGAAATAATTCTTTTTGTTTTTCTGCTAACAGACAAAAAGATAACTACAATTGATTTTGAAAGTATTCTTGTTTTAGTAGCGATCTATCTACTGACAATGTTTTTTGTGACTATTGTTTTTAGCAAAGGAGTATTAGCTAAATCAATAAATAAATATAACAATAGTACTTTGACAAAGTATGCAAGGATTATTGGACTTTCCTATCTCTTTTTAAACTTCATCCTGGCTTCAATAATTTTTGTATTACAAAGTAAGCAGACCTGATAAAAAGGCAAAATGATGATAAGACAAGACTACAGCAAACATGGATTTGCTGATATTTAAACAGACCTTATATGCAAAACAGAGTTCCATACAAACCACCATTCTTAGTTAAAACAAGGCCCTGGAGTGATATTGAACAATATTACCTAGACAAATCGGGTGATCAACAAAACTCGTATTTATTGGATCTTGTACGACACATTAGACAATCAGATTTGTCAAAAAAGCTTTTTGCATTCACTTCAATGGACAAACTTGTTGTAAGTATCTATGAAAACGTTGACACGTTTGTAGAGGCCCTTCATATTACTTTTGATACCCAAAACGACAAATGGAATTTCAAATATTATGCTCAACCTTTTAAAGCCCCGGAATTTGAAAGGACATATTCGGCGGACAAAGGGATTGAGAAGTTTGATAATTTCATCGAAATGATCAAATGGT
>Ga0247741_1002489_pt1 | contig 10235 bp, 13 predicted proteins | sample UWRJL213509R2_FD_180945 | JGI IMG/M metagenome (GOLD analysis project Ga0247741, IMG submission 180945) | Plant litter microbial communities from Arlington Agricultural Research Station in Wisconsin, United States - UWRJ-L213-509R-2 | ecosystem: Environmental > Terrestrial > Plant litter >...
ACCACTCAAGATTAGCATTGCACTGTCCTATTATGACCAGGCAGCTAAGGCCTCATCTATATCTCAACCAGTTGTGACTGGAATTTTCTTTGGCTGGGCTTATTTTGAAGCTAAAATATATCCCTAACTAACTGTCTCCTTCAATTCTGCAATATAGGATGGTAGAAACCACAATTGAGCAACACATCTCTCTCTTTTGCATTATGTCTCCCTCTAGCCAATGTTTCATCATTATCTTTGCCAATATACGTCCGAATATCACGCTGGTGGGCGGGTTTTAAAGCTGTAGTATGTATAGATTTAATAGCCGACTCATATTTCCCAAAATACTGGTATGTAGACCATGATTACATGACACATTTTGGCTGTTTTTAGCCAAGAAGTAGATATTCATCAATAACTCACCCAAATCTTACCCAAATTTAGCGCAATATGGCACCTTCAAAAGCTCTCATTTATCTCTGAATAACACTCAGTTCATATTTGGCAAGGTATCTCTGTGCAAATCATAATTATATGGCGCATTTTCACTATTTTAGCCTAGGTTGTGAGATTTGTCAATATCTCTGCCAATAAGCATCCAAATCAAGTGCTCAAGTGATCATTTTAAAGCTATATTATATATCTAACTAATTGCCAACTCAGATTTTCCAATTTACAGGTGTATAGCCCACAATTAAGTGGCGCATTTTTGCTATTTTGGCTCAATATAGTAATATACATATATATATGTCATTTTACCACATATTTACATCATTATGATGTCTATTGGAAGCTATTAGATACCTCTAATCAATTACTTACTTTATCCTGAGGTGTTCCATGTGTGTGGAAGGCCAGGAGCTAGCATATTGTCCAGCAGAGTAGTCCCATCAAGTAATTACTATATTGGTAAAGCATGATCAAATTAGATGACAGGTGCCAGATCTCTATATCTTATCTAATTCTTATCTATATCATATCTAATCTTTTTTTTTATCTAATCATATATCTAATCTTTTTATCTAATCCTATATCTAATCTAATTCTTATCTATATCATATCTAATCTTTTGATCTTATTCTTATCTATATCATATCTTAGAAATTTCTAATCTGATTATACAGAGACTGTGACTGTGACTATATGTCTGTTTGAATTATATCTATTGCTATATTAGATGTAGAGATAAAGCTGAATTGAGTATTTTTCAAGCCTAAAAAATGTTTTCTGATTAATTGCCAAGCATAGAAAACATTTTGCAACCCTAAGAAAACATTTTTCAACTCTAAGAAAACATTTTCCAATCCCAAGAAAATGTTTCCATTTGAATAGAAAACATTTTTTAATTCTAAGAAAATGTTTTCTACTAATAGAAAATTTGTTTTTTATTACAGATTTGGTTATAGAACACTAATTTTCTAGTACAATACAAGATCTCTAATCAAAGTCTAGGCTATAGGTTTTTATGGGCTTGTATTCTTATATCTATTATCCAAGTCATATAATGCTTCTATAAGTCTAACTTCTATAAGTCTAATGAAGGACTCATATTTATAACCTCTAAATAATCAAGCCAAGCTAATCTTACTCTAAAGTAACCTAGGTTTAAAGTGCTTATCTTGTGTTTATATTGATTGTGGAAGTTATCTAATACTCTAGCAATATAGAGCTATATCTAGTGTTTGTTAGTATCATACTATAGCCTATATACCATACTATAGAATAAGCTATTTATACTTTTCTAAACAATTATCTGATATATTGGATATTTTCTAAACCTACCAATACTCTAGGATCAAAGACATCTACTTAGTATCTATCAGCACACCAAATTACAGCTCTAGAGCTGTACTGTAGGGCCAGCTATTGAGTATTCAACATCAGGACCCCTGGTACCCATATACATTCTGAAAATGTTTTTGTGACAGACCAAAACATACAAATATATTATATAAATTGTGAAAAAATTTTCAGCATAATAAGTTTTAAGAATGTAAAATAATATAATACAGCCAAAAACATTTTCTAGAAAACATTTCCACTCTATCACTTAGGTTGACAAAACACTACACATTCATCAACCTAAGTGATAGGATATGGGAGGTCACTGAAGTGTTTCAAAATCGGAGACGTTGACTACAACCTCCTTTTTTATCGGTGTGGAAACTTCATCATTGTCTGCATACAGAGGGGGGTACGCATCTGAGTCCGACTCATCTTCGCAGGCGCGGGCGCGCTTCTTTCCTTTTTTGACTCTGGTATTGGACAGACCAGACGCGGCTGCTTGACGACTGCCAGAAGGAATAGGATTTGCAACGGCCTTGGTATTCCTCTTGGAGATAGCGGCATGGTCCTTGCGGTAATTTTTTTTGCGAGGAGTTGGGGCCGTTGAAGGTACAACAATGGGGTTGAGGTTGGTCCCCAAGGTCGATCTGAGAATACGGATGTTGCCAGCGTTGAAGTTATCGGTATAGTATCCGACCGCACCTCTCCATGTCGGGAAGCCGTTTCCAAAGGGCGGAAGGCTTGAGCTAATGGTGGGCCTAGGCTCAATGAGTGCGCAAGAAGGTATCGAGCATAGGAGACGCACCAGCTTGTAAAAACGCCAACCTCAATACCTGCAAGGACTACGAGGTGGGTCGGGGTAAAGCCCTCAACAGTAGGCGGCTCGATGAGCGACAAAGGGTGGGGGATCGACTCCGTTGACCAGTTACAGGTAGGGTGGAGGCCTGGAGGAGCAGCATCTGAAAATTTACCACAACATAAGTTGACAGTCGGGGGCTTAGACTACGAAAAGAACTCACCCAAGCCGTCCAATGCATCGCGCAGAGCATCGTGATCAACGATGGTCTCATCACCCTCTTGGTCAAGTTCAGAGAAAGTGGAAAGCCGACCTCCACTGGCAGGAGTGTTGGTGTCATCAGCAGAGACGTCCATAGCTGTGGCATTGCTTGAGTTGGCATTCGACGGGCTAGGGGTGGTAGGATCCCTACCGTCCATCGTGGCGCTAGTGTTACTGATAGACGTGGGGATATTATCGCTGCCATCCAGCGCAGCAATGACGGCTGACGTTGGTTGGACCGGGTTGGAGCTGCGGTTGGTCCCAAGCATGAAGTCTGCGAGCTCGAGAGGGATCGGACCGGTGGAGCTACCGCGGTTGCGTATGTACCTTGCATTGATTTTTGAGGCGAGTGCTGCTGCGTCGTGTGGGGGGTTGGTGTGAGGAGTTCGAGGGGTGCGAGGAGTTTGCTGGGCAGGTGTTGGTGAAGTAAGACAATTGTATGCCATGATGGGGTAAAAATTTCAGGGTTTCTAACAGCTTGCTTCCGGTTTTAAGTTTCAATTGCTCAAGGAAATAGTTGACAGACCTTTTCTAGAAAGACATTTGGTTGTCGACGATCAGGCGGTCTGGGATTTTCCCAGAGTTTGATGATTCACTGGCCCCCGTTCTGGCCCTGGTAGCAATAGCTTCAGACAGACCGGCGACCTGAATTCGAGTCGGATTTAACTCCTAGAACAGAAATATAAAAAAGAAAATGAGTTGCACGCTACCGAGCGAGATGCATCTCCACTGGTAGTGAAGGTCTGAGACGAATCAATCTGAGTCAACTTGGATTTAGTTTCTAATGAACCACAAAAAAAGGTGACGATATACTTCTTGGAATCCTAGGCCGTTCGAACTGGTTTGGACTTCTGAGTTTCCTTTTGAATCCAAGTTACGAAGCGTCCAAACAATACTCTGCATCCTTACTTCCTTCGAAGCGACCGCCCAAGTGTGTTTCTTCAACGTAGAGTCCAGTCCCAAGTACACAACATTCAAGACTTTCAGCGGTTAGTCGAGTACTCAGCCAATGTCCTCGTCAGTCAGCATACTCACTTGGAACCACCTTAGATGGTCAATCCCGGCATTTTTCGTGGCTCGCGCTTCCAGTTTCTCATAGGGGAAAAAGCTGCCTACAAAGCTGGCGTCGACGGAAGATATGCGGCAGATGCGCTTGCCAAGATCCAGAGTCGATACTTTCGACGATACCCTGTTGAGCTTGCTTTAGATGACGAACCGTCGCCAGAGTCCCTGAGCGCGGTAGATGATGAAGCCCCAGACATTGAACAGCAAGAACCAGACAAAGACGAGTTGACAGACGTTGAATACGAAGCGGAGGTTGAGAGGTTGTTCGAGCGTAACAATCTAATCAACATCCGCAAGGCTGTGAGTTGTCATCTGTTTATTTCTAAGGCTGTCACTCACAATCGAAGCAGCAACTCAGGCGCTGGTTTGCATATCAGTATCTGAAAGATTCGGATATTGATCCCAAGGACTCTGGACTTCAAAACCCATTTCGAATTCTTCTGTTTAAGCTCACAGGTGTTGGTCTTGTACGCCCGCGTCTTCAGCGTCCAGTCAATACCTGGCGCAAAATCTTAGAAAATCGTCTAGCCATCAAAAAGGAGGCAAAGGCTCGAGGTGAGTTCAGAATCAGTCTCAATGGGGTCCACTTACTCAGTAATATCAGGTTACACAAAGAAAACTGCAGCGAAAGTGCGAGCCAAGATTGCGAAGCAATGGTTTGAGGCCCTTGACGACGAGGAGAAGGATGCATGGACAGAGATCACTCAGCAGGCATATGACGAGGAGGTCATACAGTTCAATAACGCAATCAAATCTCCTCCGTCTACCAACCCTGTGGACCGGCAAAAGTGAGTCAGATTGGTTGATATGCGTTGTCTTATCATGTTGATGGTCTTGATAGGTGTATCGAAGCACTACCAACTTTTGTGGCTCCTATTCTTGATTTGCTATGCGAAGCTACAGGCTTGAAAGCCTCATTGCTTGTAGGCGGGCCAGAGCCTGCAGCTGATGGTTGCCTCAACATAATTAGGTGAGGACATTCGGCTTTTTGGGAGCATATTTTGTGTGCTTATGTTCATTTACAGCTTTCACTCTGGTACCACCAAGGGAGATGTGCCTATGAACTTCGGTACGGCAGAGAGGGCGCGCTTCAAAGAGATGATAGTCCCTATCTTCGGTGATTTCTTAAAGAAATGTTACAGTAAGTGTCTGTGTTGTCAGCGTTGGTCTCTGCATGTACTAAGTATGGAACAGGTGTCGACGACTGTCAAGCTCGAGCACTCAAAAAGCAGGACGGTTTTATGCCGCTTTTAGCCATGGAGCCAGAGGGGATGCAGCTAGACTCCCTACGCGAACACCTGGCCTCCCCCAGTGTCTCAGTGAATGCTGCCACCGGCGCTGCAACTTCATCGACTCGCACACCTGTCCAGACCCAAGGCGCACGAAAACATGCCAAATCTCGTGTCAAGGGGCCACAACCTTTTCAATCAGCGATAACCATCGCCGGCATGGCCACAGTCACCCCTTCTATTGACCAGTCCTCCATAACACCTCTTGTACTGGCTCCTGCGTCGAAGCTGCCTTCCATCTCGTTGTCGCCGACTACTCTAGGTTCAATGAATATTGATAGCCCACCTCCCAGTCCGCTAGCTCATCCTATGTTTGACTTGCCGTTATCGCCAACCCTCATTCGTCTATCCTTATCACCGGAGTCACCTGCTCCGGTCGAAATATCAAATGGACCCTTAGTCGCTCCCATGCAGCTCCCACCCACCACTTCTGCTCTAACGGCAACACAAATCGTCAATAGGGTTACTCCAACTTCAACAGTGGCCCAAAAATTAGACGTGTCGAAGAAAAGGAGAGCTGGGGAAGAGAACTTGGGAGTCGGCGGTGGAAATGACGAGAACAGAACCAACCAATACAAGAAGGCAAAACGGGGCAAAAAGGAGGGCATTGTCATGTCAACATCATCGCCAGTCCTCTCGCATCCAACTTCTGTCGCTTTAATGACACGCAGGTCAGGTCGCGCACGTCCAGTGGCAACACCTACAACTTCAACCTTCATTTCGGCAAAATCACCAGCCCCACTGCCGTCAATGCCACTGCCTCCTTCAGCATCGCATTCAGCTACAGGCAAACCAGTTTGGTTCACAGCTGCCATCTCCATGCTCGAAGGAGAGAAAGAGCTAGGTGTAACTTGGGCAAAGCTGGTTAAGGCATGGGTTGCGTTTGAGGGTGGGGCTGGGTACAAAGGCCCGAAGAAGCTTTTGGCAACACACCGACCAGACGCAATTAAGGCCTGGATAGGGCGTGCCCAGTCTCCTTCTTGGAGACCTATCATCCCAGACACGTCTGTATATGAATCAGAGTACATGTTATGGTGGACGGCACTTCAACCTTCATGGCGTAAGAACAGGGATGGGAGCCTCATATTTTCCAAGGTGGAGGGAGATTGGGGTGTTCTTCAGCGGCCGGGACTTAACGGGATGCTCAGTGTTATGGCTGGGCTCCTCTTCTGGGGGGTCGCTCTTCGAGACAGTGGTAATGAGCGTAAGGGATGGAATAAGGCAGTGTCCGACTGCCTCATGGTAATTAGCTCCCTCACTGCGTAGGGATTGGTCTCTTTTAGTCGAAATTACTCCAGCCCAAAGCTCTTGTCCAATATATGCTCTATTTTGTCTGTTTCTGGAGAGAAGTAAACCGCCAAATGTTAATGTGGACTTCATATTGCGTCAACTGAGATGAGCAGCACATCATCCAGTGCTGAAGGTATGCACCCATTGCATTTCGCCAGTATTCCATACAATTGAATAGCTAAAGTAGGTCTATTGTATCTTCTAAGAACGGTAAAGCATGCATTTCCCACTGTATGCACCAGCAACTGCAGAGCCAACGAAATGCAGACGAGTTCGCACACATCCGAGTGTCCCCGAAGCGCCGAAGCACCCAAACAACAGAGCGCTCGGCTTGACAGGCATGACATCAACATTCCGGAAGCTATGCCAAAGTGTCCCCGAAGCGTCCAAGCGCCCAAACAAAAGAGCGCTGGGCTTGACAGGCATGAAATCAAGATTCCGGAGGCTATTACAAGCCCAAAAGCGGATCCATGATTGACAGGACCTGTCAGATTCTATTTTTAGCATGTGCATGCTTTTATTGCAACATTATCCAAATGTCCCCTGCTCAATCCACCCCATCCCGCCCCCCGTAGATGGCGCTCAAGGGGGGAAAAAACCAGGGATAATACTAGGACCCTATTGGCACACCCCGCCCCCCCAAAAAGCGCCCCATGCGCCCGCAACGACGAGCAAACCATCCTGAGCACCATTTGGTGCAATGTTTACATCTGTTTACTATTCCCGCCCATCACAGCTGGCACCCGGCTCAAATCCGGCACCCTGCTGAGTGCCCATGGGACGTGGCCCAGGTGGTAAGTGGCCCAGCCTGAATAAATGGGGTCATTGGTCAATTTACCAGCTTGATGGCTTAGAGTAGCTTACATGGTTGTGTACTCAGACAGTGGGACCGTCGTCACTGACGATCCTTCATTTCACCCACACCAGACAGTGGTGATGCGCCGACTACGTCTATCACCGATGTTCACGACTCCTGCTGTGGGCTATTGGGGTTCCGTGATTCGCTGGATGTGGATCGTCCCTGGTACCGTCCTCCTGTACATTTGTCGTGTTGCATTGGCCGGGTTAGTTGTGTAGGTTTGTGCTGAGGTCCTACTTGTTCGCGATGTCGGTGTCAACATGGGAGCCGCCGATAACAATCGTGGTGGTATTGACACGCCATGGGGGTGGCGCTAATGGTGGGTGTCCAGAGGTGGTTGTGGTTGTGGTTACTGCGTGCCCGGATTCACTACTTTTGCGATGGGATGGTTCAGCGGAGGGTGGCGGGAGACGCTTGGATCCCTACGAGAGGGGACGAGGCACTCGGCGGCTGGTCTTGTTCGTCCACAAGCGCTCGTGATAGTCAAAATCTCGCGTTTGTATCGGCTCAGAGCAGCTGGGTCAAGTCGGGCAATTGGACATGCTACCGTTTCACGCTGGGAGTGGTAGCGTTGACGGCAGGTGTCGATGCGTGGTGGGAAGCAGAAACCACCTGCTTATTTTGTGGGCGGTAGCGCCGGCCTCACGTCCTCGGTCGTCCGCGAGCACCCGTGATAGTTGAAGTCTTGAAGGTAGCAGCTGAGGCTTGCAGTGGCGGGCTAAGTTCGTATCGGCTGGTGGAGGTAGGAATGGAAGTCAATGTCGTGAGCGGGTGATAAACCACCAAATGACTTGAACGGGTGGTGGTGCCGGCCTCACATCCCTACGAGAGGGGAGGAGGCACTCGGCGGCTTGTGTTCATTGTCCGTCACCACCCGCGATAGTCGAAAACCGCCCCACCCGTCAAGGCGAGGTGGTGGTGCTGGCAGCGAAGTCGACCTTTCGATGAGTGCTGGCGAGTACCTAGAAGGGTCGTTAGTAGTACATGTAATCTATTATAAAACTTATTACTTACAAGTTGAAAAGTTTCCGGGGCTGGGACCAACACAGGAATGGACGGGAGAGGTGGTGGTGGCAGTTGAGGACGAAGATCAACGATGTTGAACCATCGTTGATGGACATGTGTGGCTGTGCGGTCCGGCTTTCCGGCTGACCCGAAATGCCCGAGCATCGTTCGAAACGGCATCGTGAGTCTTCATTGAATGAAATAAATTGTATTAAAGCGCTAGTATAACTCAATAGTATATTCAAAATGGATCAAGTGAGTTAACGAAGTCAGATTAAGTTGAGTCAAGGCTATGTGTCCGAAATCGCGCGTGCGAGGTGATCCACGTCGCTCATTTGGGTCCATTTCGTTTACTGTACTTAGGAAACTAGCTGGATCTTAAATAATCATTCATATATTGAATGTATACTATATTATCTAGGTAATGCAGGTGTTTTTGTGGGATATAATGAATAATTTCGAGAGATACACGACTTGCGAATTGATTCGCCTAAAGCCTCAGTTGAATGTCCTACTCACTTTCTCAGATCTATGCTTTTGATGTTGGAGAACAATATAGATACTTTAATTTAGGTGTATTCTGTATTTATTCTACTAGGCTAATCTAAATACAATTTACTTGAAGTCAATACCGCCCTCGAAGCCTCGCAACACCGTTTCGAACGATGCTCGGGCATTTCGGGTCAGCCGGAAAGCCGGACCGCACAGCCACACACGTCCATCAACGATGGTTCAACATCGTTGATCTTCGTCCTCAACTGCCACCACCATTTCTCTCCTCCACTCCTACATCCATCCCGGGCTCCAGTGGCCTTTTAAAAGGTAAGTAATATGTTTTATCATGAATTCCATGCATTACTAACAGTAACCCCCGTGTAGATACGCGCTGGCACCCGTCAAATGTTCGATTGGCTACCTGCACCACCCCACTTCACAACCGTGACGTGTGGGGGTGGTTATCGACTACTGCGGGCGCTTATGGATGACAAAGACAAGCCGCCGCGTGCATCCTCCCTTCTCGTAGGGATGTGAGGCTGGCGCCACCACCCGCGCAAGTAAAAAAGCCGCCATATCTTCCTCCCCTCTTGTAGGGATGTGAGGGCGGCGCCACCACCCACGCAAGTTTAGCGGGTGGTTTCCCTTTTCACCCCATCGACACCACGAAGGAGTGGCACGCCACCACTTCCTCGATATGCAAGCAACCACGATCTGCCAGGATCGTGACGCCCACCCGTCGCTCTCGTATCCACTACCTCCACCGCCTCCTCCGAGCCAACAACAACGCGACCGCGGCAGGCCATTACTGCCCAGCCCACCACTCTCGTTCTGGGAGAGAAGTTTGGGTGTGGTTTACAACTATCGCTGGTGGCAATGGAAAGCGAGACAAGCCGCCAAGTGCTTCCCCTCTCGTAGGGATGTGAGGGTGGCACCACCACCACACCACGACATCGACCAGCATCCCCACATCCAGCATCCGCTCTGGGCCAACGCACCCGTAGCACGCCACTGCGAACATCGCCTACCACCCTGTATGAACCGAGAACGCCACAATCGCAACTCCACACCACGAAAGTCGCAAAATCCCAACCAGTAGCCAACCCACGACCTCATCTTGACAGACACCAGCGTGAACGCCATCGCAGGCCTCCTCCCCTCTCATAGGGATGTGAGGGCAGTGCCACCACCCGCGTGATTCGAGCGGGTGACATCCCCTTCCCATAGACAACTCTCATCGACACTACCGGTCCCAGCGTGAAACGGTTGGTCGACGTCACCCACCTATAGCAGCCCCCCCAAGGCATCAGATACAGGTAGTTACCTGTCAAGGCCATTTATTCAGGACAGACAACTACCTGTGGGCCTATGGCCTATACCATACCCTAGGGTGAGCTGGGTGCTTGCT
>Ga0247741_1002490_pt1 | contig 10235 bp, 13 predicted proteins | sample UWRJL213509R2_FD_180945 | JGI IMG/M metagenome (GOLD analysis project Ga0247741, IMG submission 180945) | Plant litter microbial communities from Arlington Agricultural Research Station in Wisconsin, United States - UWRJ-L213-509R-2 | ecosystem: Environmental > Terrestrial > Plant litter >...
GAGAGAGAATAATGCAAAGGATCGGATCAGATCTTGGAAGACATATGTTTACACCACGAGTTTTGATGGACCGAAAACCACCTTTTAAAATCCAGAGCTCGCCAAACTCAGTCGGTGTACAAAAAAATTTGATAATCATATTTCTAAGAGTCGTAAATATCTCAGAAAAAAATCCCAGAAAGCCAGTGCCAATATTGAGGGAGGAAACCCGTGATTTCAAACTCCTGAGGCATGTCAAACTCCCGGACACTGATAGTAGCATAGAATGCGAATGAGAATTTTTGAGGCTCTGAAATTCGCAGTGAGCATACTTCAAAGAGACTCCATCTATGTCCCAAACTTTCAAACTTTCAAAAAATCTGAATGAAAAGTTATGTATTGAAAAGCAAGGTGGCTACTCGGACTTCACACAAGCAAAAGTAGAAACTTGAAATTTTGACTAGAAAAGCCCATGTCTCCAAGTCTAAAAGTGCTAAACTATAATCTTGGATTAAATAATGTTTTTTAGAAGTATCCTACATGAACAGGTGGCGCAAAATATGTGTATGAAGCTTGTTTCCAACATGCTGCACTCTCTTGCTTGACCAATATTTTGTTGTCATATACATAGCTTCTTTTTCAGAGTTTTGGAAGGTTTGAAAATTCGGGACATAGATGGAGTTTCTTTGAAGTATGCTCACTGCGAATTTCAGAGCCTCAAAAATTCTCATTTGTATTCTATGCTATATTCATTCGCAATTCCTACAAAAGATACACCCATATTTGTCGTGTGTTGCTAGTCACCAAGATCTCTATTTTTTCTCCCAAAATTTTACAGATATATTCAATAGAGTTACAATAATAAATAAACCAAATATTTAGTGGCCGCGCTCGCCCAATGACGAGCGCGAGCCAAAACATCTGTGAACTCGATCGCCAAAGACGCGCCGAGATCACGTGTTTCTAAATACTGTATCCTTCCTGGCTGAGCACGGAAAACACGCGCAAGACGTTCATCACGCACGCGCTCGTCTCCAAGGTAGTATCATTACCTTTTATTTCTCATCTTTTTCGTAGCTCCATTATTCTGGACTGTGCCTCGGTTTTTCTACTCCTATTCCATTTTATCTACTATAAAAACCTCATGTACACTACATTTTCTGTAGTGGAATCGATCCCCCCACTCACCAGTCGTCGTCGTCGTCGCCAGTTTCGTTCAGTTCGCCCCAGTCGTCGCCGTTTCGTTCACGTCCAGACGTCATCCAGCTCACGAGAAGCTACCTACGTTCACGCTCAGTTCACGACTCACGAAGAGCACCCCAGTTCACGACCCACACATTTAACCCTCCGTCCCTACCGTTCCACGGATTTCGTTCAGTACCTATCTCAGAAGACCGCTGAGATACTCGCACCGCCCTTCGCACAACACACACCCCGAGAATCTGACATTCGATTCTCAGACCATCAGGTCATTCTACAATACTTTTTCTCACAGCGAGTATGTTTCAACGTCGGCTCACCACGCCGTATTTATAATCTCAACGAGTCAGTCACTCGGTGCTAGTTGGCGCTTTATGCAGGTAAAACGATTCGGGTATGCACACAAACTCAGAAAATTCGCTCTGTTTTCTACCTACTTACCCACCTCGATTAGCCACCGTTGATTAATTATCATTTCTTTGAATGTGTCCCTACCTCTGCGAAATATGCAAAGCATCGAAATGAACGCCCTATATCATTTTGGTCTCAGTGGGTTGAGAGTATATGATAATCATCCTGATAGTCTGTGGTCAGATAAAACTTCCGGATTGGACGGAAGTCAGTACAAAATCGGTACTGGTACTGGCCAAATAAAGACGTCAGCGTCCATAATATCACTGACCAGCAGCAACAGCAGCCAGAAGCAACACGTTCGACGTGCATCACCAATAGTGAGAAAAAATTGTCAAGGTTGTATTAGTATTTCGTTGCTTCAAAAATATGTCTAAGACTTACCGCTCTTGTCTCTTCGTCTCTGACTGCGTCCTTGATCTCATCCGTGATGGTTGCCATCAGGCCGTGGTCAATCTTAGCGAGGTTGAAGCCGTCGTTGCGCTTTAATGCGTCGAACCACTGGCGTCTAGCACGACCAGCGTACGCTGTCACAACCCGATTCCCGTGGAGTGTCTGTCGGACTGGGTGTGTTTCGAGTGCGTAGTGGAACTTTGCTATACATTCCATGTGGGCTGGCGGCCATAGCTTCGAAACACTCATAAAATGGAGCATGTTGTTCTTAGCCATAACCATTTCGTCCTAGGAGAGGTCCTCGTCCCGTCGAATGTTCTTTGAGGGCTTCAGGGAAGATAGAGGTTGGAGGGCCAGACTGTCTCCGAGACTCGTTAAACCGTACGTGTTGTGATTCGTCGTCAGCTCGTGTTCAGCGTGCGCATTCTTGCAACCCCGAGTGGTAAAGTAGTCGAGCTCGACGTAATCAAGCTTATCCAGCCTGTTGAGTGCGAAAGCGGATGGACGAGGGATAATGAAACTCCCAATACTCTTGTTTGGGTCGAAGCTGTTTATCTTGGGTTTTGTTCGTTCAACTTTCCTCCTCCTCTCCTCCTCCTCTTTCTCCGTCAGTTGTCTTCTGTGCTCAGCCTCTTCTGTTGCCCTCTGAGTCTCTTCTGCCTGCCTCTGGCGCTCTCCATCTAACTGCTGGTTCCAGCGTGTGACCTTCTTCTCGTGGCTCTTTTGCCACGCAGCCTGTAGCTTTGCTACTGCTTGTTCTGTAGTCATGGGATGGTCACCGTCATGACGGGCGACGAGGGCAGCACGAATATCTTCAAACACCTCGTCCTCGTATGCCGGACAAATGTCCTTCGTTGGGTCTGACAATAAGGGAGGCATTTTGATTCCAGGTATCGTAGAGAAATAAGAATGAAGCAGGTAGAATTTATAAAAGCCAGTATGTTAAAACTGAACGAGAGCGGGGGAGTTATTCTCCCGCCAGCGCCCTTCGTGAACGGAGGTGGAGGCACGGGAAGAAGAAGAACACGTGCCGACCCTCCTCGTTCGCTCAAAGACCACGTTCTAACCATTCGCCCGCTTTGCTCGCTTACGGGTAGAACTCCAACCTCTCTAACATCAGTAACTGACGCCATTTTAACAGCACTTAACTCAAGAGAAGACTAGCCTGGCATCTTTTGCCTCCATCCACGTGCCGCACATCGATACATGAACGTTCTTCCGATTCATCAATCGATGGTATTCAATCATATAAGACGAAGCTTCATGTTTCGCTCTTTTCGGAGTGGATCGCGTTCAGGATTCTCAGAATCTTGAGACTCCGGTAAAACAAGCCTTCGCTGGAATTTTAGTATAGAGATAGAGTAGTGAGCCTCTGTGGTCATAAAGGTCATCAAGGCAAGTCAGTGATATAGGCAAAAGTTTCAGAATTTGGTAAGAGAATAATATGTAACTTGAGCCTTAAACGTGGCTACGTGGTGCTTTGGTTCAATCAGAGTCGAAAAGGAACAGCACTTTGTGGGTTCAACCGTGAGCAGTCCACTTAATCTTTGTCTCTCCCAACGGCCAGAAGGTAACCTATATGATCCGTGAGTTAGCTCTTAAAAATTTGCCGTAATCTACAGATGCTCACATCTCTCAGATGGCTATTACTTCTTACTGCTATCTTTATGAGCTAAGTTCTATTTGAGGTAATGAAAACTGAAAATCAAGCCAGACGACGCGCATGGTCGTTAATCTACGCGAAGCCTCGCTGACTAGAGGGAGCCACACATGGCCGAAACCGATTGAGTTTTGTCATTCACACACACAGTCGTCGACGAGCCCTAGGAGTGCCTCCTATATAACAGCGACATAGGATGTATGAGGGGTGGAAAGATGTAATCGAGGAGAATGCAGACAAATACGAGGCTTTTGAAAGGGAAAATGACATAAAGCAAATATGGATCTTATTCCATACCACCTCTCGCCGGCGTACATACAATGCCGATTATACTAGCCACAAGACGCTCGCCAGGCCACGGCTATAAGTAACAGTTATAATAAAACGTGCTGAAATTTTTTTTGTGGTGTCTATCACACACTGAGATACAGTGTCGAACCACTCGGTTGAACGGGCATTCGTTGGTTCATGAAAAAGGGTATTCGTCCCAATAAGGACTGCGCGTACACGTGATACTATAGGGCAGGCACTTATCCGTTGCCAATTTTCAGCCTACATCATCTATCGTGCTTGAGAAATCTGCATAACCCGTTGCCTCTCTTACTGCTCAGCTCTTAAGCCTCTACTATGCTTACCCACCCACCGGTCAACGAACTGGCAGACCCTATGCGAACCGATCATCCAAAGTAAAGGGTATGTTGAGCTTAGTTTCGTTGTGGTCTGGTATGAGACAGTGTACTGACGGATGGATCACGATAGAGATGGAGCTCGGAAAGGCAAACCCTCTCCTCGTGCATCCTTCAGATTTACTCGCATTCTCCACGTTCAATTACCCCCAAGTTCTCTTGACGGATGACGGCGATAACTATGGAGACGAAAAGCCTACATCGAAGGTCGAGAGATACCCAGCACACGGCGGAGCCAACCTGAGGAGGCGACACTCTCAACTAGAACTGCTGGCAATACCTCGCAGGATCTGAAGTAAGATAGCTTTAGCGTGTTCAAATTGAACTCACGCTCTTCACCAGCGCCATCCACGACATACGGATCCGGGGGTATATTGGATATACCCAGGATATCGTTTTCGCTCAGCTGGTTGACAATTCGCCCAGGGTTAGGAAAGGGCAAGAGCATGGGGGCGGGTCGGGTTCACGGTCGTTGCCCGTGACATGGGGACATAGAGATGTGAACGCTTGATGTTGACGACGTTTAGCCACCACCTGTTGGGTACTTATCCCTTTGTTTCCTTTTATCCTGGAGCCATCATATTGACGAATGATACATTAGCAGCTCAGATCGGTGAACGCCCTCTGTCTACAAAATTCTCTTGGAGCCACCTTCTACATTTTGTGAATCGATACTCGCCATATCGAACCAATAGGATAACAATGGTGACTACGGATGTCAGGCGAGAGATATATGTCCACATCCGCGCACACCTTCATGACAAGGTCAACGCAACCCGAGTCGATCCCCGATGGTTGATGGGTGGTGGTTTCAACTCAGTGTCGCCCCCGGCGCCCCTAGCGCGTTTGGGCCTGGGGTGTCGTCGTTCGTTGGACGACAGCCGTGGTCGGCATAGCACCACGTCGAGCATCCAACACACCACCGCATTCGTAATCGTGGGATTACACGCATGGATAATGACCAGCGGAGTGGAACTAGGACACGGTATCGGGGCTGATAGAGAATATGACAGAGTTGCAGATGGTGTCACGGGTCGTCGATGGGCTGAGGGGAGGGGAAGAGTAGTAGCAGGTGCAACATGGGGCAGAGTAAAATTCATAGTTGGTGTCGATATGGGATAACAGAGCGGGACGAGACGAACGTGGACGTGCTCGTGGAATGCTCACTGCAACAACATTCGACTCGGAACCACTAGGTGTCGGGTAAGTCAATGTCGAATTTTGTTGCTTTATGTGTTGAGTTATGGACTGACCGGAGCAATAGTGCAGCTCGAATTGGTGGGCGTACTTGTCCTACAGGATGCAATAACCTGCGTTGAGGGACATACACTTACGCGTCCAGCATGTTCGAGAATGTCATCAGGCAGCGGATTCAAAAGCACAGACCGGGGCCAGGGACTGCGGAGGTACTCGAATGCGATTCTGAAGACGCGTGCATGACGTCGACGGATCTGGAGCTCCCGAGGCTGCCCGGTTCCCCCAACCACCTCCGTGTCCGCCGATGCTCAGGCTATACCACACCCGATCCCGGCCTGAACTCACACCGGACCTCCGCCATGCAGACCACGTCTAACCCTCTCCTTCCCTTCCTATTTCTCTCCTGGATGTCCATCGAAGCTAACCACAGCCTGCCCTATCCATATCGATCAAAAACTTGTGCTGTATATGCCCATGCACGCGTATCCCATCCGCCTTTCATCTCGTCTTTATCAGTTATCCCCCCGCTTTGTCTCGTTGCGTCCGACTTGCGGCGCCGCACGGTACAAACCCAACCCAACCCAATTCCCTTGTACACATCACATTGCGTATCGTGTCCAGCGTCGTAAATATAGGTCCCAACACCGATTTACACCATATCTGGAACTAATCCATCCTCTTCGTTCTTCTACGCATCTCTCATCTCTCATCCGTCATCCTCGTTCCTCACCACCCTACCTCCCGTCCCATCATCTCATGATACCTGCACTTCAAGCTTAATTTCTGCGGCTACTCAATGCTTAGTTTTAGATCTCGCGCTGCGCAGCCCATCCGCACTCTCATTTTTATATCGCGTCGCACTCGGCGGTTCTTCACTCGCCTACTCTCCTTTCTCTTATAAGTTTTGTCTGCAGCCTCCTTTCTTCATACTTCGTATCTCCATTCACTCGTTTTGTTTCCTGAACCTCATATCCGAGGTCAAGGTGGAAGCCGAGTGTCGGGCATATATCGAGGATGTGGAAAGGAAATGAATGACTTTTGACCATGTCGGATAGTTGAGTTCCTGGCCATGGAATGGGTGTGTTTGTGGTAACCTATAGTTGATCTTGATCTGATTTCTGTCTAGAGAGCGTCGGGTAGGAAAGTCGAGTCTTTCGATAGTATTGTCTGTTCGAGTTTGAAGATACGCGTGTACTCCGTCGCACCGCAATGCAGGTTAGTGTGAGCACTACTAATCACCCATCCTATCGAATAGGAAACGCTTTTCTGCGATACTTAAGAGGTTTTGAGGTGAATCTGATGACGACTCTAGTCTAGCAGAACCCTCCACTCAAATTTTCCATTGGGTAAATTCTCCATTAAAATATTCGTATCAGAAACCATTCAAAATGTCGGCATATTTATAAGTGCACACCTCATCCCTCGTTATCCTTTAATCGTCGCTGAAGTGTCCGGAAATCTCATGGTCTGTTCAGAAAAAAAATAGGGATATGCTTCCTAATATTTCGTACGGGTCCTTATGGACGGTGCTCAACGAAACCCATTTCCATACCTCGAAAGGCATGTGCAAAATCTTCGGAACTCAATTCGAAAAACAAAAGCATATCATTCAAGACATACATTCATGGGAATTGGTTTGATCAACCCGACGTACCTACCGTGTACACTTGTACCACAAGATGTTGAAGGTCTGTATATGAAAGAGTTAATTTCCATCGAAATTTTCTAAGAATAAATCATTACAATGCTGAGCTGCCTGTCATTCTGCGTGATAAGGGGTCAGAGACAGTAGAAGTATGAAGGTATTCTGTACTCACAGAGGCGTCATCATTAGCACTAGCAATGTAACCGCTTCCATTCATGTTCTTCGAATTGCTGGTGCGGAGCTCACTTTGGATGTTCATAACCGATGCAACACCACAGGGAGCCTCTATAATTGTTGCGAGATCGAAGTAGTCACGGTAGATATATTCATTTTCTGCAATCCGTTTTCAGGGCGATAGACATCCAGATCAGAACGATTAACTCACCGTCAATGGGTCCGACTATATCTGAGCGAGTACTGGCTAATAGAAATCCTTAAATATATTTCAAAAGGACGAATGAAGAGTATACTTTGCGTCAATGATCCACGGACTAAACGAGTATTGAGTGAGTGACAGTGAAGAAGAAGGATAAAAACATTGGCATACAGTAGTACCAAATATACTGAGTAGCTACTACTTTGGCGTCGAGTTGATAGTAGCCACGCTATTTCAACATGAGTGGAAAGCACGTTAAAGTAAAAGTTGTCCTGCCTCACATATTCAACGTTGTCAAGGTGGTAAGTGAAACCAGGCGGGACGCTAAGTAACATGCAAAACTTGGTCAGCAATGAATCAAGGCGGCGTAAAAGCCAAATCACTCTATTCCAAAGGTCAACTGGCAGTTTTTGCGATTTCTACTGATAGGGACCCCAGGACCAATTCGAACAGAGTACTCGCTGAAAGTGACATTGATAGCATTTCGATCCACTGTGCGGCCGTCAATCAATTTGGTGGTAAGATAGGGCACTACGAAAAAATACCGTTAAGAGTATAGTCGACTGGTCCATGAGAACAGCCGGATCCATTGAGAAGGAGGCTTGTTCTAAGGCAAAAATGAGCTGATATTTGAGAAAATGCAGTATTTGAATGAGACCTACATGTTGAAACCTTCTGGAGCTGGGGGGGAAAGTTTGGTGGTAGGCGCGGAAATTGGAGGCAAGTCTGCCCTCTGGGACAGAGCAAATGCAGTTACGATGTAAGTGAGAAGAGTGGAGCGAGAAGTAAAAAACATCATGATGTACGCAGGTGAGTGTGGAAGATCTAGAAGACGGGGAAACAGCGTAAAATACTCTTATATCCAGCACAAACTCTATTCGTCGAGGAAACGAGGGACATATTAACCATACAGTGGATAAAAGTCGCAGCCGCAGCGTTACCGCTGGGATCATGCCCGACCTGTGGGTAACGGCGATATCCCAGACTCGGACGTGGTCTTCTATAATCGGTGATTCTAGTATACCCGACGCCGTTTAAACAGCGCGTACCTAGAGAGAAGACTGGCCAGGCTTCTTTGTCCCCCAACCACGTACCGTACACACCTATGTGCACAATGAAATTCTTCCGGGTCGTCGATCCAATCATATGAAGAAGCTTCACTTTTCTCTCTTTCAGAGTGGACCACATTCAGGATTCTTGAGGTTCCCGTAGGACAAGCCTGCAATGGAAATTTAGAGGTTAAATTCGTTTATAAAGTATTGAGCGCACCTAAGGGTCCCACATCAGCCCGCTTATAAACGGGCAAGCCCCCACGTGGTCAACCCCGTTCATTTACGATGTTTTCCTTGATTCTCTAACTCTTGAATAAACTCTCAAACATCTCTTGCCTAAGTCCTCTGCATCAGGGGGCGCTCAGCGGAGAATTCCGTGAAATCGACTGGTACAGTCGGGTCGTGCGAATACCTCACGTGCGTTCCGGTCGGCAGTGTCACTGTCAATGAAAATGAAGCGCTCAAATTCAGAGTCTACCGTCTCCATTCAGAAAATCTTATCATCAATAATACTTGCTTAGATGAGGCGGCAACGACAGAGCACTAAGAGGTTGTAATAGAAAGACAGCTTAGAACTATCTACAGATTGCCTTAAATTATACAGCGCTAAATTATGTTTGATAGACGGTGTAAGAGCTCGGAAGTGTATAATCGTAGTAGGGCCGTCGCTTTGTGCCAGTGTGCGGCAGTCCCCACTACCGTTTTACAGCTCGTATATAATTTGACCCCCGAAGGTAATCGATAACGCTTGAGCTGTAACCGTGGCTGCTGCAGTTGGTTCCTCACAGCCACTTTTGAAACTCTTACAATGGCCAGAAAACTTTCGATCGATCACAATCTGTGCTGTTGGTCGTCTGCATTTCTCAAATGCCATTCAAATAGGGCCCATGACCGCTCGTTGGAGGCTATTAGCACAGCTTGAATAGAATCTGAAATCTTCCGCCAAAAAATGAATGTTGTGTCGCTAAGACCTTACCTATGGTACCTGGGAGGTGGCTGCATATACCGGCTGTTGCTTGCCAATAAATAATTCCTAACCTTTTGTACACCCTTTCTCTCAATCAGCAAGGAAGTTATGCATGACATTTCAAGTCATGAGTCATGTACTGTATAATTTCTCCCTACATTTAACACCTGTTGGCTGTATATAAACACCTTTTGACAAACTATATTATTTCAAACGTTGTTCAATTCACAACAACCTGTTGCCGGTTACATGAGTTTTAGATAGAAATCGTATAGCATTGCCTCTCTAAGCATGATAAGTTATTGCGATATTGGATAGTAGGCATTCAGCAATCTGCCGCTTGAATATGAGTCCTTGTGTTTCTGAGGACGCGCGCGCCCGATGCATCGCTCACTCGGACGCTTCACAGGCGCTGCCGGCCGGAACGCACGTGAGGTATTCGCACGACCCGACTGTACCAGTCGATTTCACGGAATTCTCCGCTGAGCGCCCCCTGCTCTGCATCGTCTGGCTGAGCAGGTATCACGTGCTGGCCTTTCCCGCGTAGGGCATGAGCGGCGCCGCGATCAACCATGCTCTATATTTGGTAGTTTCCCACCTCCGCTCACCGCCCCGACATCGCGCCGCGTGCTCACTGTGCCAGACGGTGAGCACACTTACTACTGCATT
>Ga0247741_1002492_pt1 | contig 10231 bp, 12 predicted proteins | sample UWRJL213509R2_FD_180945 | JGI IMG/M metagenome (GOLD analysis project Ga0247741, IMG submission 180945) | Plant litter microbial communities from Arlington Agricultural Research Station in Wisconsin, United States - UWRJ-L213-509R-2 | ecosystem: Environmental > Terrestrial > Plant litter >...
TCTATCATCCTCCAGTCTTTCTACATCTCGTCTTAGCATCGACTGCACCTATATTATTTCCTTCCTCTCTTCGAGCTACCTTACTTCTCATGTTCCTTATTCGTCGGCCATTTCATCATACCACTGTCTGCATTATTCTTCCTTCCTCTATAGCACCTTCTCTTTTACTTTAGTCATCGTAGGCTCCTTTGCCACATATATTCTGCATCTGTCTAGGACTTGCTTAGTGTATCTGAGGCATGTACGTAGGTCATCCCAGAACGCTTTTGTTATCCCTTGAGGGGGGTTGTGCTCGAACAGAACCCGTGGGGTGCATATATAATACGCGTGGGGCTTTAGCGCTTGAGTTTGAACCACCTCTCTGCTCAAACTCAAACGTTAACTCCTCGAACTCTACCTCAGCAATTTTGAATCTGCTCTGCTGTAACAAGGATATCATAACAGAGTGATTGCGCCCCATACGCTTCGTTCTGGGTAAATTATGCGCCTCGTGTCATGAAAATCATTCATCCCAGTCGTGAATACTCCTTCACATATAGGTGCCCATAACGCCCCCTGTAGTCGACTGCGACGACCTAGACAGCATTCTCGATTGCCAGAAGGTCGTTCTTGACGAGCAACACCTGCTCAAACGCCGAAGAGCAACCTTATTCCCGGTGAGTCTTGCCCATTGTTCTGCTGTCTGTGTGTCTCACCTGCCTTTCAGTTTGCCATAGAATTCGATTCTCTGGTCCCTTCAACAACCACATCGTCGAGGGCATTGATATTGACAGCTACTATCATCGGTATCCAACAAGATGTTCCAAATCTGAGATTTGATCGGTTTTCAAAGTCAAACCCATGCAGTGAGCTGGTTCCACATGTGTTTCCATTTACTCAGAGTCATAGTTTCAGACACTCAACCAATGGATCGAGAACGTCCTCCATGGTGACCCCCGTTGGAAGCCCTTAGCCAATACCTTCATTGTCCAGTTATACCTACCTCGTTTCGAAGCCAGCGAGGCCAGGTTCTAGAACGAGGCCGAGGGAGAAAGTCCTATACTCAGCCTATAGTCTACTAGACCGTACACGTCTCCATCAAACTTCATCACTGGACTGATGCCTCCATCACCTCCCGTCCAAGATATTGCCAGGTAGTTGAGTGTCACCAAATACCTCTCCTTTTCGCAGATGAGCAACCCCCAGCTTCACGATAAATGCAGTTCATGCTCAGGTTCTGCCACCAGCATTCTTGATCTCTGTTCTGTATTGATTTTGTCTAGGACTTGGTCAGACATAGCAATCGACCTGCCCTGTCTTCGCCGGCAATGCACATGCTCGCAACAGGCAGATATCCCTCTGCTCTCTAGTCAAGCCTGCTGAGTCGGGCTACCCACTCACCAAAGGTGTGTTCATTTGCTACATTTTACCTCTAATCTCTAACACACTGTTTTGTAGCTGCTGAGGCTGCCCAACGCAAACGTCATATTCCAACCTTGTTAGCAGCCTCACGCGCTGACAGCAACCTAGCTGGGGAGGCCGAGACGAAGACTTGAAGAACTCATAGCCTTATAGATTTTGCATGGCTCTCATCACGTAAACTCAGCACTATCTCCAAGCAAATTTTCCTTCGGCTTTTTGCTTACTTTATGGTAATAAGAATACAATCTGGGTGCTAGTCTACGCCTCGTGTACGGCAGACGTTATCCTCCAATGAGAGCCATTCATCACACAGCACCTTCACATTAAGCGCCCATGGAGAACCCGTGGTCGACTGTGACTACAAACACAGACCTCCAACGGTAACATGCGCTGCGATATAAAAGTGGGCACTTCGATCGACATCACAATTTCTGACTCATTCCCTCTATCTAGCCTACGGTGTGCCAACATTTGCCTGAACAACCTATGCAGCCCCTCCCGAACACCATACACACTTCGCATGTGCCTACCTTATTCTCTCACCCATCAAGCACCAGAGGTGGCTCGATGACCCCACATGTCACTCCTTCGTCTGTTGTATTGACAAGAAATAGGTTGAGCGCCGCAGGGGTCACTTTCATTCCTCGGAATGTTACATTAAGAAACCAAGACGGCATCAAACCAAATCTGAAGAACGAGGTAGAACCCGATGCATTTCCGACTGCTCTTGATACCGCTCACCTATCTTCTGTGGAGTATCCAGAAGGCATCCAAAGACCGCGTATGGATCTCAACGAGAATGCACGGGCGGGCAGATTCCGGTACGAATAGAGGTCAAACAGAATATATCTCTTATCGATCTAACTGCTTTCAGTTATGACCGCGACTTCCTTCTTCAGTTTATGTCGATTTGCAAGGAAAAGCCCGCTACACTTCCTCCTCTCGATGCCATTAGCTTCGAACCCGTCGACCAAGCTTCTTTGAGCATGACCCGCGGTGGTTCAGGTCGTCATCGTACCAGCTCAGGTGCTATTCCACCGTCACGTCGAGCCTCCATCGGCCTCGGTTTCTCCCCCAGTAACCTTGGAAAAGGAACGAGTTCATTCAACCCCATGGGCAACTTCGGTTCTGTCGGGACTAGCAAGCTCAGGAGTGAGGATAGGTTCGCCGCCAGTGCTCGTGCGGTCCCAGTTATCGTGCCATTTGCCCATCCCATGGTCCTGACCGATATCGTGGGTCAAGGTGGTCGCGAACGCACTCGGACCGAACGGGGCGAGAAGAGGAGTGACAACAAGGCGCCAGGTGGTAACCACCAACAGGGTCCCGTATTCAACGACGCCCAGAAGCAGCAAAACGCGAATCTGAAATCAAGGGCGCCTCTTCGGGCCACGGTCAATCGTTGGGACAGGAACGCTTTTGTGGTCGACCCTGATTCGCCCGAGATGGTTGACCGTGAGGTCACAGGTCTACTCAACAAGTTGACCATGGAGAAATTCGACTCAATCTCCGACCAAATCATCATTTGGGGCAACAAGTCCGAAAAGGAGAATAATGGCCGAACTCTCTACCGAGTTGTTCAACTGCTCTTCGAGCATGCAATATGTAATACATGGCCTGAGGTGTATGCACGTCTGTGCAGGAGGATGATGGAGCAGATCAGCGACAAGGTTCAGAATGACGGGATCAAGAACAACGATGGGAAGCCTATTGCTGGTGGTCAGCTTTTCCGCAAATATCTGCTCAATCGCTGCCAGGAAGACTTCGAGCGTGGTTGGGGGGCAAAGGAGGCGACCGCTGCATCGAAATCTGTGGACGCTGAGGCTGTCGAGGCCGCGAACGACAATTCGAAGGCAGATTGCAAGGATAGGGAAGTCGCCCTGTACTCCGAGGAATACTACGCTGCCCAGAACGCCAGATATCAAGGTCTCGGTTTCATCAAATTCTTTGGTGAGCTGTTTAAACTGCAGATGCTTACTGAGCGTGTCATGCACGTGTGGGTCAAGAAGCTGCTCGGCCACGTCGATAATTCTAAAGAGGAAGAAATTGAATCTCTATGCAAGCTTCTTGCCACTGTTGGGAGCCACCTGGACACGCCCAAAGCTCGGGCTCACCTCGATGTGTACTTCTCCCGTATGAGGGAGCTGACGAAGAGTCCTAACGTCAATTTACGATTGCAATTCATGCTCCAGGTTTGTCGATCTTCATTCTTATATGTATTTATTTGTGCTCACACCTCACACTTTTACAGGACCTTATCGAACTCCGTGACAGGAAATGGGTGGCTCGAACAGCCGTTGCTGCTCCTTCAACGATCGCCCAGATTCACGGAGCGGTAAGTCTATTTGTAATAGTGTGGCTTCAACTTTACTCAACCTCCGTATCAGGCTGCGAAAGACAGAGCTGCTCAGGAGAAGGAGCCATATCAACGCCAGATGAGCATGTCCCGAGGCGGCTCAAGGCGTGGTGGTGACCGTGGCGATATGGCGCAAGTTGGACCTGACGGATGGGCTGTGGCTGGCAACAGCGCACCCCGACCACCTCCCAAGGCTGGTGACCTCTCGAGTTTCGGCGAGATCAGCAAAGCCCAGCCGATGACGTTCAGATCTGCCAGTGTCTTTGCTGGCAAGAAAGCTCCCGACAATAAGCGCGAACCAATCTTACGAACGAGCTCAAGGAAGGTGTTCTCGATGCTTTCTAGCCAGGCTGTTGTGAGGGACGCACCTGCGAAAGGTATTTCGCTCTGATATGTTTTTAAATTTTGTTACTGACACTTTTTTGTTGTTGTTGTAGCCGCTGAGCCTACTCAACACAGAGGTCTTGTCCTCCAGCCTCGTTCGCAGCTTGTTCAGCAAGACTCCGCTGAGGCCTCACCTGCTGACGAGTCAGACAACATCTCTAATGGGGATGGTGCACCTGCACCTAAGATGTCGGAGACCGACGCCAAGAAGAAGATCAACGAAGACTTGAAGGAGTTCTTCGCCGTGCGAAATCTCGACGAGGCCGAGGTCTACTTCACTGGTTTACCTGCTCAATTTCATTTCACACTCATCGACAAGTTAGTCACCAAAGCTGTCGAGTCGAAGGAGGTGGACGCGAAACTTGTGTGCGACTTCTTCTCTCGGGCTGTGTCGAAGGAGCTCTGCACGCCAGCAGCTTTCGAGGAGGGCTTCATGCCCACGGCAGAGATCATCGATGATATTGCCATCGATGCACCCAAGGCGTTCCAGCTATTCGCGATAATGCTCAAAGGAGCAGAGTTGGATGAGACCAGGCGGTCGAGCATCGCATCGAAATCCATGGACTCTGACAGGCTTCTTACTCTCCTACAGTAATTTGGACATCACTGATTCGTTCTATCATCTTCCAGTCTTCCTACCTCTCATCTCAGCATCGACTGCACCTATGTTCCTTCCTCTCTTCGAGCTATCTTACTTCACATGTGCCTTATTCGTCGGTCAGCCATTTCACCATACCACTAGTGCTGTCTGCATTATTCTTCCTTTTTCTATACTGGCATCAGGAATCGGTCCATTTGGTTTTTCGAGTTTTCAAATACAAAAAACCTCCTGAACCTGTAACCTTGAAACCCAGGTCTATTTTTCAGAAACTGACTAGACGCTGGTTTGCAGCAGTCCCACGCATCGTCCAGAGCTTGCAAAAACTATCCGGGAACAGGTTTAACGGAAGAACGCGAGAAGGAATCTCCTAGCTAGTAGGACTATCTTGAAAATTTTACAGAATGTACAGAATGCCATCTGAGGGGTTATTCCGTTTTATTTTATAAGTTTAAGGTTTTGAGGTTTCCGGAAACTCGGAAAATTCTTGAAACCCTGAGACCAAATGGATGGTTTGCTGCCAGTCATGGCCTAGCACTAAGCATCTCCTCTTTTGCTTTAGTCATCGTAGGCACTTTTGCCACACATATTCTGTATCCTTTCCCGCCTGTTGTCTTCCGATGGAAACTATTTAAGTATCCGAATCGTGAATAACCCTTCACATAACGACCCCTATGGTCGACTGGGACGACCTAGACAGCATCCTTGCCTGGTTGCAGGTCGTTCTTGACGAGCAACACATACGTGTGAAAACAGACAACGTAGTGGCTTTTCGGCGTTGAAGGCCACTCGAACCGTCCTATCAGATTCAGAGAACGTCAGCACTGCTACTTCGCTGATCAAGTGACAAGTGGCTCACCAGTATAATAACAGTATGCCTAGTTTATCGCTGTGTGCAGGCTCTCTGCTTCGTGTGGCGAGCCACAATGGAAGCAACCATCATTAAGCGCCCGTGACAAACAACGTAAGCCAAATCCCACCTGTTGTGACTCACGCCTACTAGGGTGTAAACAGATTTGATTCGTTGTTCCGATTACTCGTGAGACTTTCTAGCTTTTTGTATACCAGCTCCCGACCTCATCACCTCCTTTATCTGACCTGCTTTCGGTCCGTTTTAGAATGAGCAAGTCTTCAGCACCAAAGAAGTCAGCCTGGGCAAGGGGCCCACCGCAGCCAGACACTGTGCCTCCACCCCGGTCACAGTCCCCTACACCATCCTCAACGCCAGTACATCAAACGCATTCTCGTCGTCCGAGTACTCTAGGTCAAGGCGTCCCCGTTGAAGATGGCGTCACCGCATCGGGCCACGTCAATGGCAAGGCATCGATATCGTCAAGGTCATCAGTTGTCACTTCAACGACCTCATCATCGACGGCCCCAATCTCGGCAGTAGCATCTTCATCAACGGGGCCATCGTCTGCGCCGTCTGCTGCTGCTGCTCCGGCTAAGCCCAAAATTGACATCAAGAAGATGTTCCAAAATCTGTCATCCGCGCCGTCTTCGAGCCCTCCGTCCGACACATCCTCTCCTTCTGTGCGGGTTGCGAACTTGCCATCGCAGTCATCATCATCTCATCAAAACCAGCCGCATCCGCAACCGTCACAACTAGGCGGCCTTTCAAGTCCTCGACTCGCTCCCTACCAAAATCCCCCATCCTCACTCCAGAATCCAGGTACCATGTCCCATGCTCTCCCAAACCCTGTACATGCACCCCCACCTCCTTCACTTTTTTCCATCGGTGGCTTGACATCTCCACCTCCCTCATCCGCAATATCACCAAGTAACTGGTTAAGCGACGCTTCAAACACTTTCGTTCCTCACAAGGTCACTTTGAAAAACCAAGATGGTGTCGAACTGAACCTGGAGAATGTGAATGTGCCCACACCGACGACGAATAACGTTGTAGCGCCCGCGCCCTCAACGCCCTCAGTATATCGACAAGGTAGTCCTGGGACGCCGAATCGAAGACCCATAAGCGTTCGAATAGAATCTATGGATCAACGAAAGCAACGGCTAGCTAAGGAGGAGGCCGGGGAGAATGAGAAAGCGCATTCAAAAGCACCGGAAGAGGAGGCTGTGAAGGGGTGTCTGCAGAAAGAAGAGGAAGCAAAAGAGAAAGCCCGACTCAAGAAGAAGGAAGAATGTCGGTTACGCAAACTCGCCAACAAGAGTGAAACACAACAACAGAAGGAGGAACAGGAGCACAAGCGCAAACTCGAGGAGGGAGAGCAGAAGGAGAAAGAAGCGACGGAACGCGAGGAAAAGGAGAAAGCCGACCTAGAAAGAGCCAACAAAGACCTGACAGAAGCCGAGAGGAGTACTATCACTACTCCTTCAAAGGCTCTCGCTACCGCTCGCTTCATCTCAGACATCTCCAGCGTCCAATATCCCAAAGGTGTTATCAGTCCCAGACCCGACCTCAACGAGAATGCCAAGGAGGGCAAGTTCCGGTAGGTATTATTTTCTTTTGACTCTGGAGAGATAGTGATTAATACAGTTGCCTTCATAGCTATGACCACGATTTCCTTCTCCAGTTCATGTCGATTTGCAAGGGAAAGCCCGCTACACTTCCTTCTCTCGACACCATTGGCCTCATACCCGTGGACCAAGCCTCTTTGAGCATAACTCAGGGCGGTTCAGGTACCAGCTCAAGTGCTATTCCTCCATTGCGTCAAGCCTCTATCGGCCTCGGTTTCTCTCCCAGCACCCTTGGCAGAGGAACGAGTTCCTTGAACCCTGTGGATATCTTCCCCACCGTCACCACTAGCAAGCTCAACAGCGAGAAGGTCGATGAGAAGGAGAAAGCGCGTTCAAAGGAGAAGGAAGAGGAGACGCTGAAAAGGGAGAAGGAGGAAGCAGCGCGCAAGGAAAAGAAGGCCGAGAAGAAGAAAAGGAAAGAAGAAGAGGCCGTGAAAGAGCGTCTGCGGAACGAAGAGGAAGTAAAGGAGCAAGCCCGACTCAAGAAGAGGGAAGACCGACGGTTGCGCAAACTCGCGAACGAGCATGAAGCCCAGCGACAGAAGGAGGAAGAAGAGAATACGCAGGCAATGTCAGCGAAAAAGGCGAAGAAGAATGCACAGGCGCGAAAGCAGCCTCCACCGGCGCCAAATCTGATATGCAGGACAGCAAAACCTTGCAGTCGAGCGAGGAAGATGGATTATCACCTCACTTCGCCGCACCAGTATCTCCTACCTCGGATGGGAGATCTCGCCTCCAACGTCAAAAGTCCAAGGTTATTAACCTCCTTGTCCAGGGTCTAGTACTGCTACTCAACAAGTTGACGTTGGAGAACTTGGATTCGATTTCCGACCAAATCATCAGTTGCGTCAATAATTCCGAGGAGAAGGATTCCGAGACTCTCTTTCAAGTTATTCGACTTATCTTTACGAAGGCAACACATGAAGCTACACGATGCGAGATGTATGCGCATCTCTGCAGGAAGATGATGGAGCAAATCAACTCCAACGTCCAGGACGATGGAATCAAGGACAACGAAGGCAAACCAATTGCTGGTAGTCAGCTCTTCCACAGGTATCTGCTCAACCGCTGCCAAGAAGATTTTGAATGTGTTTGGGCGGCGAACCACGAACCTGTTTCAGTGGACATCGTCAAATCCATGGGTGATGGCAAAGACGAGCTAATTGACCAAATAATTCCTACCAGAAATCGGGCGCCAAACCTCGCAGGTCTCGGTCTCATGGCGTTTATCACCGAACTATTTAAGCTTCAAATACTGCCACAGCGCTTCATGTACGAGTGCTTAGAGCGGCTGGTTGCCAATGTTGGAGATCCCGAAGAGGAGAAAATCGAATCTCTCTGCAGGCTTCTAATGACCTGCGGAAGCACGCTGGACAAACCCAAGGCTCGCGCCAAACTTGATGCCTGCTTTGCGCGATTCAGGGAGCTAGCGAAGAGCCCCAATGTCTCATCTAGAACGAAGTCGTTGATTCAGGTTCGTTCATCCTCGATTCCTGACCTTTGTTCGCCACTGAATTGGTCACAGAGCGTGATTGAACTGCGCGAGAGCAAATGGATGACACGAATACCTCCCCCCAAACCAAGTGATATTTCATTTTCCGGCCAGGTCATCGAGGCTCAGCCCGTGACAGCAAAACCTGCTGGCGACTTCGCAGGCAAGATGACTACTGGAAACAATCACCCTATTTTACCGACAAGCCCTAGCTCAGATATGTTCTTGGGTCTTTCCAGCCAACCCGGTGAGTCGAGTAAGACACCTGCAACAGGTACTGGGGCCGAGGCGCACTTCAATGCTTTGGTTGCTCAAATTCAGTGGAAACTTGTCGAGAAGCTCGTCTCGCATTCTACAGAGTCAAGATTACCGGATGCGAAGCTCGTGGCATCTTTCTTCTCTCGCGCTGTCGCCAAAGACCCATCTATGGCATCCGCCTTCGAAGAGAAGTTTGCGCCCATTGGCGAGCTTATCAATGACCTTGATATCGACCTCCAAGGGGCTGTTGGCCTATTCGCCAGCCTACTTAGAGCAGACTCAGATAAGACCGCTGGCAGTGACTTGACTAAGTATCGTACATAAAATCCATCTCAGGTATGTACATTTCCTGGGTCTCGATAGGATAGTTGACGCGCTGTATAGAACGACCCAAGAATTCGTCAGCGTTGACCTGCCTCTTACCTGCTAGGAGTGATTTGGTCAACTCTAGTTGGATGTAACTTTTGGATTGCTCGCTTTCTACTTGCTTATTTGAATAAGAAATGGCTGAAATATGAAATGGTTGTTTACGGTCCTGTAGGACTCGTATGACGAGGCACTCACAGAATTTGACTTATTGGGGGGTCGTTCTTATGCGGACTTTTTTTCTTCTTTTTCTTCGGTTTTGCCTTGTTTTGAGTGCTATTATGTAGGGAAATACGTGCGCTCCTCTAGAATTGAACGCGTTTCTTCACCATAATCTAATGGCGGTCGTAAATTCTTGAATTCAGTATATTTGTAGATATAATTAATTCCTAGAGCTCCCTGCGAAAGGTTTTTTTTTCGATTTCGGACCAGATGCGAACAGGATCGACGCGCAGTGTACGCGACCTGACATGGCTTACACAACACGCATCTTCCGTACCCTTAGTCTTTAATAGGCGTAGATGGACATCTCTATTGTAACAATTGCAATAATATTGGTATTCATCTATTTCTGACGGAATATTATAAACAGTGCGTCGCAGCTTTGGATCAGTGTGAGAGAGACCTATCGACGGTGTGTGTAGAGATGTCTGGATGATGTACACTAACAGGGTAAAAAGAATGTCCCGCCTTATTTTAGTGATATCTCCCAAAGTATGTGACTGGCCCGAAAACCATTAGTTATGAGATATTATGGCTTCGAATGACGCTTACTGGTCGTCACCAGGTCATGTTATGATTTGATGCTGGAGTGAGGGAAGGGAAGAAAAAAAAAAGTAAATTTTCAAGTCCACCAGGAAGCCGTATTTAAAGATGGGAGTAATGATTTCAGGTAGAGCTA
>Ga0247741_1002493_pt1 | contig 10228 bp, 14 predicted proteins | sample UWRJL213509R2_FD_180945 | JGI IMG/M metagenome (GOLD analysis project Ga0247741, IMG submission 180945) | Plant litter microbial communities from Arlington Agricultural Research Station in Wisconsin, United States - UWRJ-L213-509R-2 | ecosystem: Environmental > Terrestrial > Plant litter >...
ATCATGTCGTTGATGGTGTTGACCAAGCTCAACATCTCTCCTGAAACCGAAACACCAGTGATCTTCGCCGTCAAGTCCCCACGAGCCACAGCAGTCTAAAGTTCTGATCAGCCTTGTACCATGGTAGAGAGATCCAAGACGTACAGTAGCAACCGCAATCGTTCGCACTTGAAGGGTCAACTAGTATGGAGATGAACGATTAGGATAGCTCGCAGTGATAGATGGAGAACAACGCACATTATTGGCCATAACGTTGACATTGTCCGTCAAATCCTTCCAAGTTCCACCGACATTCGTAACTCGTGCCTGACCACCAAGTCGACCCTCTGTACCGACCTCTCTCGCGACTCTTGTCACCTCATCAGCAAACACGCTCAAACTCTCAGTCATCCCATTCACCGTCTCCTTCAACTCCAAAATCTCACCGCGCACATCAACTTCAATCTTCTTCGTCAAATCACCACCAGCCACAGCCTTCGTCACCTCAGCGATCGAACGTACTTGGTTGGTCAAATTCATGGCCATAAGATTGACGTTATCTGTGAGGACCTTCCACATCCCTTGCACATCGGGTACAAAAGCTTGACCGCCCAAAATTCCTTCCGTTCCGACTTCGAGAGAGACACGAGTGACTTCGTTGGCAAGGGTACTGAGTTGAGCCACCATGGAATTGACAGTCATCTTGAGATCGAGCATCTCGCCTTGCACATCGACATTGACCAGCTTGCCGAGGTCACCAAGTGCGACGGCCTTGGTAACTTCCGAGATGGAGCGCACTTGATCGGTCAAGTTGGATGCCATTTTCTAGGGATGAAGTCGATGAGCAGCTTCAACATAGAAATATATGAGGACCTACGTTGACGTTGCGAGTCAAATCAGCCCAAGTGCCTTGAACTCCTTCGACCTTTGCTTGACCTCCCAAGATACCTTGCGTTCCCACCTCCAAAGCTACTCGAGTGACTTCAGAAGCAAATGCAGACAACTGGTCCACCATGGAATTGACGGTGCCTGTATTGACATCAACTGCTGAATTCCATGGGCAGCAGATCAAACATACCTTTCAAAGTCGACATCTCACCCTCGACGGAAATCTCAATCTTCTGAGTCAAATCACCCCGAGCGACAGCAGTCGTCACGACAGCAATCGACCGCACTTGATCCGTAAGCGAAGAACACATCCGATTGACCTGAACAAACCCAACGTCAGAATCAAGATATTCAGAGTAGACAATACGCGACCCACATTCCGAACAAGATTCAACCACACTCCTTCGACATCCGGTACATGTGCTTGACCTCCCAATTTACCCTGACTTCCGACTTCCAACGTTACTCGTGTCACTTCGGCTGCTAATGCGCGCAATCTACGAGCAGTGATGCGTGTGAGCAGGAAGTCCGCCTTGGAGCCGCCAAGACCACATTGGGAAGGCCAGATACTTACCTGACCACCATTCCATTGACCGTATTCTTGAGATCCAGTATTTCTCCTCGTGCGTCGACTTCAATTTGTTTGCTGAGATCACCGAGTGCGACCGCCTTTGTAACCTTTGCGATAGACCGGACCTGAGTGTTGAAGGCATGAGCAAGGCACGGGCGGGTGTTTAGGTAACATACCTGGGATGTGAGATTGGCGGCAAGTTTATTTACAACGCCTGTGAGTTCGCGCCACGTTCCCTCAACATCCAAGACGAGAGCCTGTCCACCGAGTTTGCTGGGGGGGTGACACAGTCAGCAGACCGCAGCATAAGAAGTCGAAAGGAATCAACGAAAAAAGAAAGTTAAGGAAGGCCATCCATACCCATAATGGGAAGAGGAGTAATAGAAGTGGAGCGTGCTGAATTGATTTGCACAATTGGGAAAGTTATGGCGAATACGAGTAGAGGATTACGGCAAACGGCAGGATCGAGGAAGTTGACATAGACCAGGAACTCACCCTTCCGTTCCGACTTCCTGGGATACACGTGTGACTTCCTTCGCAAATTGACCCAGTTTGTCGACCTGCAAGAGCTGGTGTGGGGGGGACAAAAAGTGTAGATTTGGGGATCACGTACCATAGTGTTGATAACATCCTTGAGCTGAACCATAACCACACCTTGAACCGGGACTGTAATTTTTTGACTGAGATCGCCGCGAGCGACAGCATTGCAGACTCGAGCGACGTCCTGAACCTGTGCCTTTAAGAGTCTGAGTTCTTCGACAGCGCTCATACCGCTTTCAAATGCAGCAGCTGCAAGAGGTCCCATGGGGACAACGAGAGGGCTGGAGCCGAGAGGTGTAGAATCCAAATCGAGGGCCGAGTTGTAGAGCATGAGAGGGTCCGAGATAGACTTTCCACAGGTCGGGCAGTGAGCGTGAGCAGTAGGGGGAGCCGAATTGTAACCACTGGGAGAAGCACCGTTAGCGTGTGCTTGGGCCATAGCGCTGTGGTGGGTCTTCATGTTGTTATACGCTCTTGAAAAAACCTTGGATGGATCAATTGAAGACTGGATGCCATCGAGATTGATAGTCATGTTGGCGCCATTCGTGCGGGAACTGGGGATAGAATTTGATTGCTTATCGTTGGGGGTGGAATCGTCAGGACTACTGGAACTGTTCTCGTACGTCTGCTTCTCCTCGTCGCCGACTTTCTCATCTTCATGCTATGGAACATCAGCGCTGCGAGATGCTGCAAGATCACGATGGATCCTCACCTCCTGTCCATTGACGGGCTTGTAGGACACCGCAACCTCTTCCGCAGACCACATACGGCGCGCAAAAGCAGAAAGAGACCTGAGAATGGTCTCTGTCTGCCAGTCCGAGGGTCCTTCATATCGAGGAATAGGCGCCCCTGGGAATGGTCCAAGCTCATAGATAGAAAGTAGGGCGACTAAGTGAGATTTAAACGGATCCACCGTGGTCACTAGCGGCTCTGGTGCCGCTGTACCGTCGAGAGAGGCCATGTCGATGATGAGGAAGATGGGGGAACGATGTAGGAGGGGTTGATAAATCGGCCATTATTCACGACTCTGGCATCACGTGAAAGCTCTGACCCTGGAAAACACTCCCACGGACCGAAGCGGCATTTTAGGCCAGCCACTCATCGACATCCTTCAAGCTACAAATCCCCACCAAGGAAAATAAATCTGCAGGGAACGATCCGACCTCAGCGACAATATCTTTTCGCTATTTTGTCAATCTGCCAGGTAACCTTGAGGTAACCAATGGAATTATGGTACCTACCATTGGCAGTGAGAAGAAACGGTGAGACGGTGCGAAAGTGGACCTTCTGACTCCTCATATTGACATGCTGCAAGTACAATTGTACTCGATAAGTATATGTTTGATCCGATTCTACGTCATCGATATGGATGGGAACTATGTCCTTACCTACATACAGTAAGATCCCTGCATATTTGTGGGACGCTAGATGATTCTCATGGTTACAGCCGTCGTTACTCCACTTCAGCGGATTTGAAGAATGCCCTACTATGAAAAGGCGCCATTCATATGGGCAGCTTTGAAAGAATAAGGGTAATAGTAGCGAGTTGGATAGCGCTTTCTCTTACGCACTGTATCATGTTTAAATTTATACACATACCAGTGATCATGGGGTTCCTCACACCGCTCTACACGCAGAGGACACGATGCAAATCCCCACCTGCGTCAAATATAGCTCTATAGCCCTAGCAGTGCAGCCTTGGCCACTGCTCCTCGTTCATGGGTGGTACTCTCCACGTGGATGACTCCGAAACCTTGAATTTCCCTCCCGAGAATGTGTGGCGCCTTCCTGGATTCTTCGCCGTACGCCACACTGCTTCATGAATACGGTGGTTCCAAAAAATTTTAATTTTTAAAAAGGGCCATCGACGATCGTTGCTTTTGGAGAGCCCTACGATACCTGGCACCCGCGCAACAAGGGTAAAGAGAAGAGAACTAATCTGAAAGTCTAGTGCAGTGGACCCCTGTTGACCGAGATTTTCGAGGCTTCATCAGATCTCGCTGGGTGAAAATGCGAGGTTTATATAAATTTGTTTTAGACGACAAGATGCTAGTCAAGTCAAATTAAAAATCAGTCTGAATAGCGTGCTTGTGATTATTTCTTACTCCATCTCTACCTCTTGATAAATCTCCCAACACTATGCCAAAACAAATTCTCCTCATCATCTCCCTCCTTTCCCCAAGTCTTCCACTCTCTCCACGCGCTCCCCATTGTCCCATCTCCATCTCTAATCCCCAACTCCCTCATCAACACATCCGACGGGCGGTCCATCCTACACCCATCAAAAACTACAGCCCAAACAGGTGCCCAGAACTTCTGCCACCACGCAACATCATGCCGGGGACTAAGTACGTGTTCGTAGATGAGCAGCTCCCCTCCAGGCCCGAGCACGTCGCGCACGAGATTGGATACTATCTTTTGAGGTTCGGGGATTGTGCAGAGCGTCATGATCGAGATGATGGTGTCTATTGGTGGGGCTTGCGTCTGCGGTGAGGGCAAAGCGTCGAGGATCGATTTTGTATCTTCGGCGCCGCATGAGAGGATGATGAGTGTGCCATCCGATTCATGAAAGCCTGCTCTGTTGGCTTGTGCCCGTATATGCTTATGCATGAGAGCATTTGGCTCTAGAGCAACATACCGCGATACTCTGTCATGGTCCAGATAAAGCGCACTGTGTCCATGACCTATACATTTTACGCGCTTCCGTAAACACAAAAATTGTTTGAATGGGTATGGAATCATGTACCTGCACCAACATCAAGAACAACACCATAAGCATTCGGAGTGATCAGCTTCGTCTTCACGTCTCTCGCGTTCGTGTCTGCGCCTTCTCCAAACAATACCCAGATATTGTGCATAACAATCCGAGAAAGCGCGTGAGGATGCAAAAGCAGTGTCAGGTCCTTGAAAATGGCGGCTAAAGTTGGCAAGAAAGCAAGCTGGATCGCGATACTAAGGTCAATCAGAGGACTGAATGCATTGGAGAGCTTCATGGTTTGAATACGAGGGTTGAGGCTTAGAAATGTGTTGGTAATGGTGTGAAAGGCTTCGATATCGTGGACGTCGGACTGAAGAGCGCCTGAGAGGCGCCTACTGGTCAATAATCGGGCCGAAGCCGCCGGAATGACAGAAATAGTTCGCTGGTGAGCGATGATCGATGACCATGGACGACCAAGCATTTAAACACGAGTTCAACATTCCAGGCTTTAGTTCAGAACATATTGTGGATCTAGGGTCATAAAACAAGGCGTCGCGTAGTCTTACAACAGTTCGATGTTGAATAGAGACATGGCACAGTTGGAAACAAGTTGATAAATATTTACAAGGATAGTAAGTACTTGCCGTGAGATGGTTGTAGTAGATGGAGTATGATAGATCTGAAGTTTTCGGTAAGTTCATTATCATAATGGATGAAAGGGATGAGCACATACCCGGTGTGTGTTCATATATCAGGTCGCAGTGGCTGCCTTCGCCTCCGAGGTCGTTTGAGGAACAGCTTCGTTTCCTTTCTCCGACGTGGCTGTCGAATCAACCTTGCCGTCCAAGGCAGAGTCACCAGAAACAGTAGCTACAGTCCTCTTCTTGCGCCCATGAGACCAGCGTCCTTTCGGTTTGGCACCAGCCTTCTTCTGGTTCTCAACAGCAGCCTCCTTGACCTTATCCGCCACCTTGGGTTCGGTCTCCTTGACCTCAGTAACCTCCGGAATGGGCACCTTAGTCTCTTCAGTTGTTGAGTCCTTGTTTTCCTCCTTGGTTCCATCCTTTTTCTTAGGCGCCTTCTTCGGACCTAAACCAGCAGATTTGGGAGTTTTTTCTGAACCTTTGATGGCCTTGATGTGCGCCTTCCAGCGCTCGTTTTCAAGATGACGCTGTTCTCGTGCTTTCTTCTCGGCCACTTCCAGCACGGCCTTAACTTTTGCTACCTTCTCCGGGCTCGTCCACCACCCTCTCTTCGGAAGCGCTTCTTTTAAATGGGAATAGATACACTTCGAAGCTCCAAATTTGCAAGAGTCTAAAAGGTGGTAGATGCAGACATTCCTTCCTCTACATTGTCGATCAGTGAATGAAGCATCAAGAAAGATCAAAATAACTAACAGTTCATCGCGAACACTCTTCTCATCGGGCGCATGCGAGAATGTACAAGCGGTGCCACGAGCACAGCCCTGGTGGTTGTAGAAACGACATGGAACACCATTCCCTACATGCTGGCAATCGCTAGAATCGGACACGGAAGCGATCTCGAGAGCCTCGTAATCATAGCGGGGAAAGCTGAAGTCGAGGACCTGTGTTGACTCTTCCACAGGGCTAGCGCCCAGATCATGGGTACCAAGATGTGAGCTACTGGCGATGAATTGTTTGACTTCGACGAGGGCTGCACGAGCGCGAAGGTGTGTTGGTTCGTGTTCCAGCACGGTTTCAAAATCTTTGGCAGTGTAAGGGCAGAAGGCACATAAGAGAGCTGAACGACCACACCTGTCTGAGCGGGCTTCAAGAGCCTTTGCTCCATACGAGCTACACCTCTAACGTAACGTGCTTCCGTGCTTTTGGGATCCATTGTAAGTGCACGAGTGGCCGCGTGCGCTGCCTCTTCATACCTATAAATTTCTTGAACGTTAAAGGAGCTACGTTCAATAATATGCAGAAGACTTGCCATTCTAGCTTGCGATACACTGCAGCCAAGCAGATGTAATACTCAGGAACCGATCCCCAGAGTTCTATTGCAGCAAGATACTGGGGATACGAAGATTTATAGTTCTTCGATTGGAACAGTGAATCTCCCTGTGGAAGTAAAGATTAGGCCACAATGTCCAGGTCGTGCAGGATGATCACCCACAGCCAACTTATGATCTTCAGCCTTCCTCCGAATCTCAGCCTTCTTCTCCGCCCTCTTGTTAGACCTTTCTGAAATAAGCTCTTCTGTCGTCTTGGGCGCCGTGATGACAAGATTCACGGCCTCCGAGGAACTCGCAGCTTGAGAGCCACCAGCGACCTGCGCTTGAGTGTCAAGATATACTGAATTTGCCTCTGCTCCATCCTGAATAAGGTCAACTGTTGCTTGAGGGGCTTCGAACTGCATACTGGAGACAAGGATCAGGGAGTGTTGATGGTGGTAGTTGCGGACTGAGTTGAAACGAACAGGATATCTGGGCAACATCAAATTAACTTTGGACATAGATCAACGTGTGCACGTGACCCTGACGCGTAGACCGCGCTTGGGCGCTTGAATAGGATGGCCTTTTGCACGCATTTTCGACCTGAAAGTACTTCCGAGTTGATTTTTATGCGTAATTTAGTGAGTACTAAGTCTCAATGGATGTTCCCCTTTTTTTCGTGTTAACGACCATTGATCGCACCGCAGCCTCGAGGTTGGAAACGTGCTGAGGGCTAGAAACGTGCTGCTGGACAGCAGCTATAACAGTCTCGTTCGAGAGATTTGGCATATTTATGAGCTAATATGACTTATAGAGTAGCAAAGGCTCATCTTTTATTGATACCACTCGCGTTCGACCCGAATGCAAATACCTGTGAAGATCCACCTCCTTCTTCAGGATCGTAAACTACGGAGACGGGACGTACTTGGAGCTGGAGGGTACCTCTTCCGATCCCCTAATATATACAGGGTGTACACAAGCGTACATGCACATCGTTCACAATATATCGCAGAAACATCAGCTGCATGCGTGGAAGTGGTATCGAACATCTGACATGCTCAGCCTCGGGGCTTGTTTATATATCAGCGCTCGCGCTGTTCGGCGTTCCACGTCAACAGTTGTTCTTTCAGTATTTATACTTCGCCATGTGACTTCTGGTCGGTATTTTATATAAGAACCAACATGTTTGGCGTCGTAGGTCACCAAACACTTTCCTCATTCACCCATCCCCACCACCTGCGCATTTCCACCACCAGCTCCGAAAAACCACGTCCCCCAAAAATGAAACTATCAAACGCATTCAAGTTCAGCATTCTCTCTCCGCTCTACCTCAGCCTCCAACTAGGCTTTCTACCGACCTTGAGCGCAATCCTGCGCCAGCCCAATCTCCTCTTTAAACTCAAATTAAAGGAGATCTCCCAGATTTATATGGCTCACGTCTGGGCAAGCTACGGAGACGGTATCGACCAAGGCATGGGCGAATTTAAGAAGCAGCTTATTACCCCAAATGCTTATGGTACAGTATTGGAGATCGGAGCTGGTTTGTTTTCAACACTCTTCTCGATATTGTTCTGGAGATTAATGATATTTTTTTTTACAGCATTCGGACACACAGTAAACCACCTCGATCGAGCCCTCGTAACCCGCTTCATCGCCGTCGAACCCAACAAACTCATGCACTCTAAAATCCGCGAAAAAGCAGCCGTTGCTGGGTTCCACGAATCAGACAGCTCGCTGCTCATCCTCTCCTGTGGTGCAGAGGACATATCCATAATCCAATCTGCTATAGCTACACTTCCAGGAGGCACAGACTCGAGCTCAGGAAAACCCACCGTAGACGTGATCCTCTCAGCTTTGACTCTCTGCTCCATCCCTAACCCGCAGGACACAGTCACACGCTTAGCAGAAATTATTCTCAAGCCAGGTGGGACGTTTCTCATATTTGAACACGTCCTCAGCCACCGCTCAGATGTTGCCTGGTGGCAACACTTCTGGGCGCCTATTTGGTCGTTCTTTTTTGACGGCTGTCAATTAGATAGACCATCGGATGCTATCATGAGGGACCTTAAGATGTCGAATGGGCAGAGCGCGTGGAAGGAATGCAAGGAATGGAGTCCCCAGGAAGAGGGCGATGAAGCGTTATTTTGGCATAGTTTTGGTGTCTTCGTCAAGCAGTAAAATTATACGAGGTTATGCAGTCTGAAGACGTCGCTTGGTATTCGTAATCTACCGCTTGCTTTCTCTCGTTCTTGGTCTATTCAATTTTGAATCTAAGCTCATATCTAGCTTTTATCTAATAGATGTCTAGACTACCAATTACTCCATTCAGAATATGCACGGATTTTTCTGCTTGAAATCGATATTAATCTCGAGCTCTCGTTATATCCGATTCCGCGTTATCCCTGAGTGTTTCCGTGAAGCAGTAAATTGAAGGTTAACACTCTAGGTTCAATGTGGAAGGCTGTTCACGGGTGAAGGGGCAGTAGCGTACTGTTTTTGGAAATGTGTACTCTTTGGCTACTGCGTATCGGTATCTAGTCGCCGCCCTGCCTCACGCGATGATCGCCTTACATATCTTGGCGGCGCCTCATGCCATTGCCAGTATCAGCTTGTCCGAATGCGGCCCCAGTCCTTTGGGTGACCTTGCATTGCTTTTCATCCGCTGCCTCTCCGGATTCCTCATAAGCGTGGTCATCCCTCGTATGTCTTCTATCCCATTCGACGCAGTGAAATATGCCTTCATCAACTGTAGTAGTAACTCATTGCTTAATCAAGGTTACCAGTCCAAGTATAGATCACAAGTATCTCCTGTCGCCAATAATGTACACCTGCACCGCCATACGCAGTAGACATACCCTGGTTGAAAGTTCTTCCAGAGTTCAGTGCGATTTCACGGAGTGGCCATGCCTAGTTGGAGGCAAGTAGAAACTGTGTTAATTTACGCCAAATTCGAAGCGCGGATCCCGGGACCAGTAACACGCTATAAAAAGGACTTGAGATTCGCTGCCATCGTCATCCCCTGCCTTTCCTTCCTTCCGCTCACCCCAATCACTACCGTTGTCAAGGCATACAATCATCCCAGAAAATGACCTCGTATATCTATACCCCTGGCTGCGAGCGAATCTCCAGCCAACCCCAGCCCGCTCCTACGCTAGACTACACATCAACGTCGTTCGACTTCGAGGCCGAGAAGACTCTTCACGAGGATTACCAATGCTCTTCAGGCGGAAAAAACAGCCACGGCCACGACTGCGACCAGTTCCAGTGTTCCAGCCATACCCATTCTAACCACAGAGGATGTCACAATACCCGCCTCCGTCGCTTCTTTTTCCCCATCATCGCGGCGTTCATCGTCATCGGAGGGATCCTGGCCCTCGGCTGTGTTCATGCTGGAGGATACGATCTATCGAACTTGGGCCTCGACCTACAGGAGCTCGTAGGGCGTGCAGTGAACGACGGCTCGACGACGAACAATAATACGTTTGTGCATAATAAATGTACGTCACTGATTTTGATTTGGAGATGGTCATATTTCGGGTAATTATGACTAATTACGACTTTTGCTCAAACAGTGTACCTCATCGTGATATTCGTCGGG
>Ga0247741_1002494_pt1 | contig 10224 bp, 15 predicted proteins | sample UWRJL213509R2_FD_180945 | JGI IMG/M metagenome (GOLD analysis project Ga0247741, IMG submission 180945) | Plant litter microbial communities from Arlington Agricultural Research Station in Wisconsin, United States - UWRJ-L213-509R-2 | ecosystem: Environmental > Terrestrial > Plant litter >...
ATGGCAGTCGCACTACAAGACATTGCTTATGTATATCGACCCAAAGCCCTGCTGGCTTGGAAAAGGCGGCTCCATTGCATAATTGCGAGATTAAACCTTGGCGATAGTAGGCCAAGAAAGTACTCTGCTTCGCACATAAATGGTTGGATAGTCATGGACTGGAAAGAGTATATTAGTATTAGACTAGTGACGAAGAACATGAAAGCGCAATCAAGAGCGAATAGCAATTTATGCGGGTCTGGGGAACGATGGTAGCAAATCAAGCTCTTGGATGTCCACTCCCGAGAAATCCCTGTCCTTCACCCGCCGTGACTCTAATTCGCGCTTTGACAGCCAGAGATGTAACAGTTGTACGCAGTCCTTAACCTGTTGACAAAATCCATGTCAAATACCCCGTCAGGCATAATACCGCAAGTGGAACTCACGGCAATGAATAACCCAAACCCTACACCATTTCTCCACCTTTAAGAACACTCGTCAGCAAACCAAGGGCTAGATTACGACAAGAATAACATACCAAACGGGATCCGCATCCGCCCAAGTCCTTGAGCCACCCACAATAGCATTGATCATCAGCCTCAGCCCAACTTTCGTTTGCTGAAAACGGCTCAGCTCGTTCCATGCCTTCGCATTATCAGCGGAGTACGGCGAGGCCACCAACCGACCCCATGCTGGTTGTGGATATCGATTCGCAAAAGCATCACCACTAATACTATTCGCACCACCACCCGGTCCTCGGCCAAGCAGCGTACTGACCCAACTCTGCTGTGGCTCCTTGATGCCCAAGAACGCGCGTAGGATGGAAGAGTGCCTCGAAAGTCGGAAGAGGATGGTTCCCATCATGTGTGAGATAGCAGGAATGATTAGGGCACCGCCAACCCGTCGCCCTAGAGAAGACGCGTTGATCTCGATGAGTTGTTCAGCTGCTTCCACCGCAGCAACATTTGGGTCAGCTTCAGCACCATCCGCGCCTTCTTGAGCCGCTGGCTGTGGTTGCTGTTGCCCATCGGCTTCGCCTCTTTCCCCGGCCCCGTCGTCCACGTTTGCGCGTATTCTGATCACAAAAGGTCCTTCATTGAACCTCAGTCCTCCCCGTGGTACTCGTCTTGGTTTAGGCATCGATACTCCGAGCACCTTCTGGTAGAGCCATGCGTAACACCTGCTATAGAGCGCCCTGATGATAGGGACACCGACCAAGCCAAAGAGAATGGGTGGCGGAGGCCATATTCCTAGCGTGGGCGAGGAAAGGAAAGGCAGCTGAGCTAACCGCCTTGCGTTCTCTGGTTTGCTCCAGAATTCAAAGAGCCGGCGTGCAGGCTCGCCAACAGGTGCAGCTGGTGGCCATACAAGGAGGAGAGGAATGACAAGTGAGGAAGAGGATGTAAATCGGGAGAGGATGAGGGAGATGGGCAGGAGGGGAAGGTTGACATAAGCTGACCAAGGCCAATTGACTGGGTCATCGGTAAGAATGAGGTCGAACATCCTAAATTCAAATTAAACGAGTACATTCTCGAAGCAGAATTCTACTCACTCTTTCCCGATAAACTTCTCCACTGCCCAAGCACCATAAGCTGTTAAACATATGTATACGGCTGTGAAAATGGGTCAGCTGCATGTTGAACATAGATTAGATAGTACTAACTCGTGCCGGCAATGGCAACGGCTCCAGCAGCTCCGAAGACGGTATAGTATCGACCCAGTCTTTGAAGTGTTACATTCCCAGCATCAAGCAACCGCAGCATGAATGGCTTGTGACTTTCAAGCTCGTAGGATGCGCCACACTGCGGGCATTTCAGTGCATTTGGTGCCCGAGAAGCATTACTTTGCGAAGATTGTATCCATTTGAGCAAGCATTGTTCATGCGCAATGAGGGTGCAATTGCATGGGTGTGTCCATGCTCGTGGTGGACTATCCTGAGCTGCTAAAATCAGTTGGCGAAGTAGAACAAAGGTTACAGCAGCTCACGATCGCCTGCAAGTTCTTCCTCTCGACATATGTAGCACAATTTGACCTAAACCAAAAGTCACTGAGCCAACAACAGAGAAATTACACAAGCCCACGCACTCGAAGATCTTTGACAGTAGGGACTCTAGTTGCCATTTTAGCTGAGCCTTCCAGTCGAATCTGGCGGAGTTAACACCTTGTCTAAGGCGCAGCGTCAGACCTCAGACGCTAGCACAATGAGTAGTTATTGGGGACCTAGAACCGAAGCAAGGTGCCCCTTCAGGTCAAGGTCTGCTGTACGCAATGAAAGCACAGACACAACGTGGTGGCGAAGGTGAAAGAAAGATATTTGGTCATCAACAAACACCAATGTCATAACGGCCCGGTAGTTCATCCAAACCGCTTCCCCTTTCAGCTCCTTTCGACTCCTTTCGACTATCATCCAACTCTGTCGGATATTCAACTCCTGCTCACAAAGGAATAGTCCTCCTGTTTTACCCATTGTTGCACGATCTCCCTACGAGCCGACCTGCAGCCTCATAGTAGCTCATTCAGTGAAATCAATTAGACTTTAGGCCACCCAGTGTCAAGAGCAAGCAAGTCCCCATTCATGGAAAAATTCAATGATTCGCACATGATGGCTATGGACTTTATCAAGAAGCAATCCGAAGCCGATCCTAAGATAGCCTTCGAGCAGTATGTCGCTCTCTATCATGGTGCTTTCAAACCGGCTACATCACCAGGTCCTTACGGCCGGAAGTCCTCCTCCTACTTCCACCGTCGGGGACTCATTGAGTGCTCCGAGCGACTAAAAAAACGCGACACTGAGTCTCTCCGTGTCGGAGCGGACAGGGAAGTGACCGATGACATGATCGAGTATGGACTCCGGTAAGTGAAAGGCTATTATTGCTCCTATGTGCTCTAATTGACCATACAACCATAGATTGGCTACTGGTACGAGAGCTCCATATGACGACGACAAAGCATATGCTATCTTCAAGAAAATGGTTTACGACTCTCAGCACCCCCCAGAAAAGCGCGCCATCGCCGCCAACTTGGCCATTAGTTGCCTTAAGCGCAAAGCATGGGAGGATGGAGATGTTCTCAGCACAAGCCTTGGATTCGCCGAAATCAGCTGTCGATTTGGACCCTTCTCTTGGTGCATCCTACATCTGATGCAATTACATGAACGCGAAGGTTGGGATCTGCAGCATGGTCCAAAGAAATTAACGACACTTCCAAACCTATGGAAAGCATATGATCAATTCAGAGAGGAAACTGGGATTCAAAAAATGAATCCCACAATCTGCGCCAAGTGCCACAAGAAGCCGAAGAAAGGAGAGAAGCTGAGGAAGTGTGCAGGCCTTTGTATTGACGAGAAAAAACCACTCTATTGTGGTCGAGTTTGTCAGAAGGCGGTACGTATCCTGTTCGTACCATCCATGCTCTTATTCCATTCAACTGTGTCCAGGACTGGCGCTCTCATAGAAAGTGGTGCAAAATCGAGAAAGTTGATAGCGACGACAACTGGACCACAGACTCAGAACGCGAAGATTGGGAATACAATGAGGACGAATTTGATAAACTTGACATATTTGATTAGGCAATGTTCGACATTCGCTATAAGTTGGACTTTTTAAGATACATATTGATGATCGGCCTCATTCTGGGATCTAGCTCACTCAACTCCTCGAGAAGGTCATCCTATACGCTGTCAGTTCATTCTTCCCAAATAATGATGCAAGTTCCTCACCCAAAGCCGTTCCCCTGCCAATTTGCCGTCCTCAGTAGCCAGAAAGCCAGTCTGTTCGATCACTTCCATGGCAGATACGAATGCGCCTCTCATTTTGTCGTCCGAGAGAAGATCGCCACCCGTAGCAGCCCATACAACCGAGCGGGAACCCTCTTCAGCACTACGTGCGATCAAATTTTCAAGGACGGAGTGAAAGACTGAGCGCATGCCAGTGAACGACGAGCGCAAACCCGTAGCAGAATAACCAGGGTTGGCCGCCATCACAATGATAGGCGTGTCGCGGAGGCGGGAGGCCAATTCCCGCACAAACAACACATTCAGCACTGCTCAGTGAATCAGATCGCTGCAGTTCGTGAAGCGCAACAACTCACGCTTTGTAATATAATAATGGTGAGGTGTAGTGTCTCTAAATTAACTCGGTTATTCACCATACTTCTGCGGATCATGATGTTGTTACATACTCAGGATTAGAAAGCCACTTCTTGCTCCCAATGCGACGCAACGGACTTGATTCGTGTATTACTGACTTGTCCAGCTTGGCTGAGAAAGCTGCACTACTCGAGACAATTACCAGTCGGGGACGGGTGCCATATTTCTCAGCCGTTTCTATCATTCGAGGAAGAAGGAGCAGAGAATGAAGTGAGGGGGCGATGTAATTCGTTTGAAGACTAAGAGCGGCGTCAATAGATTGTTTTAACCTCCAATTTCAACGTACCATGGATCCCACCCATCTTCAGTCGGCTGGCTTCGACCCACCCCAGGCATAACCGCTGCATTTTCGACCAGAATGTCAAGCCTACCACCCTCCCTTTCATATTTATCTGCAAAGCTTTTGACTGATGCAAAACTACATAAATCAATGTTCCACAACTCGGTGGAGGTATATTCGGTTTGCTCTCTTATCTCTGCAAAAGTCGGCGTTCAGTTGGTTCACACCGTAACGAACATCTGCCAGTGGAACGTATTTACCTGCAAGCGCGGCCTCTCCGCGTGCTTGATTCCTACAAGCTAAGATCAACCTTTCGGGTTTCATTCTCGCGAAATGCTTTGCCGCCTCCAATCCTATCCCATTGCTCGCCCCAACGATCACTACCGTCTTCTCGGCGAGGTTTGCGTGAACAAGGGGAGGAAGCGCGGCAAACTGTTGGCGCAAGCTCACGGGAATCAACGGCATTGTATGATGAAGAGATGGAATCGCGAGGGTGGGTACCTGGTATATATCGGAAAGTTCGCGTAGCTGAGTCAGATACTGCTTGCGTATTACAGACGGCCATCAATACATCTCGATCGAGCAAGTCTCGGGTACGACGGTAGTAAACAACTGCCATATCGAGTAATTCACGATTCGACATCCAAAGATCTGATCTTGAAGTTGACGTTGACAATACGACTTCGGGTTTCGGCTATAGTCTCCTGATGCAATTGCGCTGTCTAAATTTCCTTACACAGTGGTATAGTGGTATCTCTTGGGGGTGGGCAACCCCAACTACTGATTGACTGACCGAGGGCCCATTGAGATCTTCTTTCTGTCTTTGCATAATAATTTGCGCATACTCATTTTAACATAAACATATACCTATACATAGCAGTCTACAAGAAATTTCAGAGTCTGTAATGCCTTTGGACATATTACACATCTTCGCTTGTCGCCACCCTCCAATCTGTTCATACACGAACAAATACAAAATCGAATGCTGAAAAGCACCAGATTCCTGATGCGGCATGGAGTATGCACAACTTGCTTGGTTTCCTCTTGGCCGCATCGACATTGCCCGGGTCTGAACGCCCATGGACGCGTTCATTTCCGTTTCGCAAGTTGCGCTTGGCGCTTGGCTTCGGCCTCCTGGGTTTTAGCTAGGGAACAAGCAGAGAGTTAGATATTATTTTACAGGAGATAGTTAGAGGCAAATACCCTCAGACTCAGCCTTCCTCTTGGCTTGTGCAGCTTCTCGCTCCTCGCGAATACGCTTCAGGCGTTCAAGGTCGTTCTTGGCTTCGTCCGTCTTGCCTTGGAGGTGCAACTGTGAGCGGATAGAAACGGCATTAGTAAATGAAGTGCACAAGCATGACGAGGAACAAAGATCAGATCAATGGCCTGTTTGTGACGATAGACCACAAGGAGCATTTATGGCGATCGGAATGCATGATCTGGTTGGGGCCTGTGGGTACGAGAGTTGATAAATGCGACTTACTTTCCAGTAACGATCCTTGGCATCTTGCTTATCCTTCTGCTCTCTGTTTATAAAATGCATATGTCAACGTCGAGAATTCAGAATGGTAATTAGGTGGGCTGGTACGTACCGTTCGCGCCTCGTTAACTCTCTAGGTTCCCCTAGATCTGAAATATTCATCTTCTTCTGGACATGGTTTGGATTAATCAGATCTTCGTCGTCCTCATCCTCATCCTCATCTTCCTCTCCTGGTTTTGCCTTCGCACCCTTAACTTTCGGGCCCTGTTTCTTCTTCATCTCACGACGCTGTTGACGAGTAAGCTCCGGAGCTGCAGGAGCTGCAGGACCAGCCTCCTCTTCGGACGACTCTTCCTCTGAGCTCTCTTCCTCCTCAGACTCTTCGTCAGAGTCCTCTTCTTCGATGCCATCTTCTCTACAAAAGCAATCAGCCATTCTTTCGTCCAAGTAAAGAAATGGCAGTAACACTCACTTGCGAGCTGCCTTTGATCGTTCACCACCATCGGTGCCAAGGTCCTTGCTAATCAGAAATGAGAGGGAAGCCAATATTTAGCTACTTTGCAGGAAGATGCGATTGGGGATCCTGCTGTCAAGGCATACCTGAAGCTGCGACCGCCTCCACGCTTCTGCTTGAATTTGCCTATGATCCATGGATCAGATCATCGGCATTCGTAGTTACAAACGCAACTCACCAGTTCCACGAACCATATCTACAATATAACACCGGTTTCAACGAAGTCGCAGAAAGAGAGAGAGATAGCACTCAAAGAACAAAGCCGCCGTCATCAGGGATCAGATGCCTCCTGTGAAAACATTCCCATATCTGTACCATCGGAGCTCAAATAAATCCTTTCAAAGTCAAAAACAAGTGTGATTCAGTTAAAATTTCCTTACAATGAAAGAGCATCTTTGGGAGGCATCCGAAGTATCGTTCGATTATTCGATCACATCAGGGTCGAGAAAAAGCAGCAATCTTGGGTCTTAGGATGATATCCGCATAGATACTTATGGCCGCTCTCAGAGTCACAATTTCCCACTCTTCCCCGCTGCAAGCCGTAGGATGCCTTCAAAGATTGACGTAGTATTGTCATATTGGGCCATCATCTGCTCGGTTGTATCTGTACACTGGAACATTAATGTGTTCTCTGTAAAGTGTCATTTTGCCAATAAAATTGATCCGTTCGCAACGCCCGTCACGGTTGTAAGTCGTAAGCTTGCATAGGAGAGCGGCGTTATGATAAATAACAATACATACGTCTGAGCTCAACTCCTTCTCACAAATTCCACATTGAGAAAGTGTCGCCTATTGAGCATACCCTCTGTGAGTTGCTGAGAAATGCAAGAGAAATGAGGCTCGTTCAAAACTTGTACTGTGGGGAGCGATTCGCATACCGCGGTTTCGAACGTCGACTTTACTTCATCAAATTCGGAGATAATTCTGGACTCATACTGATCGAGAATTTACACAACCTCCAAGGGATTTTTCAAAACTGTTCATCTCAAAGTGTAATTAGTCTAGGTATATTTGACCGAGGGCCGATGGTACTGAAGCGCTACTATGCGTAAATTATTTTATTAGAAAGCGACCAATTTTGCTTATGGGCGTCGGTAATCAATCGTGTGGAGTTGGAACTTGAGAGTCCTAGCGACTCTTAGACTCTCGGCAGAACACGCCCACTCGTTTGAACATATACATCAGTTTACAAGAAATGTCAGAGTCCGTAATACCTTTGGACACATTATACCTCCTTGTTTATCTCCATCTTTCAGCCCGTCCACACACAACCAATACAAATTAAAGTCGAATACTGAAAGTACCAGATTCCCGATGCAACCTGGCCATATCGCTGCCCGGGTCTGAATGTCCATAGAAGTATTCATTTCCATTGAAGTAGGCCGGATATCCCAAACAGGTAGCTAGCTCAAGGGAACGTATTGGATAGCAGCGGAGAACATACATTGATACAAGCGTAGGGTAGACTTCTAGACACGTGACCGCGGAGTGGGGGCGGTCCTGTTACTCCCCCGTTTCGCAAGTTGTGCTTGGTATTTGGCTTCGGCCTCCTGCGTTTTAGCTAGAGGACAAGCAGAGAGTTGGAATTATATTGAAGGAGAAAATTGGGGGTGAATACCTTCAGCCTCAGCCTCCCTCTTGGCTTGTGCAGCTTCTCGCTCTTCACGAATAAGCTTCAGGCGTTTGGCATCGTGCGTCTTGCCTTGGAGGCGCAGCTGTGAGCAGATATAAATTTCGTTAATAAACAAAGTGCACAAGCACGAAGGATAATGATGAGATCAAAGGACTGTTTACGAAGGCAGAGTAAAATAAGCATGCATGGTGATTGGAACCCATGTCCTGGGTTGTGAAGCGCGGTGGGTGTGAGGAGTAATGGATGCGACTTACTTTCAAGTAACGATCTTTGGCGTCCTTCTTCTCTCTGTTTATAAAACGCAACATGTCAACGTCTGTCATGATCGGGGATTCGTAAGCGGAATCAAGTGATGAAAGTGAGTGTGACGTGATTGACCCATGAGCAATAAAGGAGGCATATAAAGAATATAGATAAAGGAGGCTGGTACGTACTGCTCGCGCCTCGTCAAAACTCTAGGTTCACCTAGAATTGAAATATTCTTTTTGTCGTTCTCTCCTGCTTTTGCCTGTTTCTTCATCTCACGACGCTGTTGACGAGCAAGCTCGGGAGTTGCAGGAGTTGCAGGACCAGCCTCCTCTTCGGATGACTCTTCCCCCTCAAACCCTTTGTCAGAGTGTTCTTTTTCGATGCCATCTTCTCCTCTACAAAAGGCACGAAGCGTCAGTGCCATTTTTTCATCCAAGTAGAGAAGTGGCGGCAAGTCACCGATACTCACTTGCGATCTGTTTTAGATCGTTCAACACCATCGGTGCCAAGGTCCTCGCTAATTAACCAACATTCAGCCACATCGCGTGAAGATGCGATTGGGGATCTGCTATCAGGACATACTTGAAGCTGCGACCGCCTCCACGCTTCTGCTCGAATTTGCCTATAATCCATGAATCAGATCATCGACATTCGTAGCTATGAAGATAACTCACCAGTTCCACGAACCATATCTGGAATATAACACCGGTTACAACGAAGTCACAGAAAGAGAGAGATAGCAAAGAACGAGGACATGCCATCCACTGGAAATGAGGTTCGGCGATCCGCGAACCGTGAACTGTGAAATCCAAACATCAAACTCGAACCTGGGCCATGTTTCACGTTCGCAGCGCCATTCGAGATAGCGAACCTAGCTGGACAAGCACCACAATTGCAGGACACGAACTTCAATCCCCTATGTTTCTGCTGCCTGCGCTAACATGAAGCTATTTTCGCCAATCATACGTTCCACCGTTTTAGTTGCATATTTTCCTATGCTTACAGCAATCTGCAAAATTGTAAACATTTCCAAAAAATTAATGTCTCTGGCTAGGATCAAGAGAAACGCACAAGTAAGGGAGGGATATCGCCCAGCTCCTCCACCAGCAACCCTGATTGAGGAGTGACCAGACCCAATATAATGATGAAGGGGTCACAACTGGGTCTTTCATAGCTATAGATTAGTCGGACCGTCATATGAGGTTGACTGGCTTTTTTTTAAAAAAAAAAAGAGGGCTTATCGTAACTTTGAGGAGATGTGAGGAATTTCCCAAGCATCTACGATTTTGCAGACTGCTGTTATGCATCCAAAAAGTGTAAATTCATGGATACGGCCCATCTAGGCGATGTGCAAGTAGCTCATTCAAGTTGGTAGTTACTCAGTATGTGAGTTCAAGGTCGGTTCGAAGGTCGCACTTTAAGGCCGCAACTTTGCACTCTAAGGTCCATCCATGTGGGCTTTGGGTGAGTTCTCGGCTCGTTAGGACGGTTCGTGGTTCGAGGTGTGCCGAAACTTGAACCCAGTGGATGTCACTTTTGCAAAGCACAAAGCTCATCAGGATCAGATGCCTCCTGCGAAAATATTCCCATACCTGGTCTATCGGAACTTGAATTCTTTAACCAACCGCCGTCGCCGAGTTTCTCCTCGACCACACCGTTCCCCGACGAGCACAGCGGACATATATCACTGAGGACATTGGACGCAATGACAACAATACCATCTCGACTAGCTTTGTCTACAAGGACGTCAAACAGCCCTTCCGAAACCCGTCGGAGAGTTATTGCGCTTTATAGAGACTGGTATCGCGCTGTGAGTCTTGAAATTTCGGCGTGGTGCTAGTCTTCTAAGGAAGTTGCGCAATACTACATCTAGGCCCCAGAAATTTGCTCCCTATACGCACTTGATGTTTCTCCAGGCTTCGTCCGGTATACCATTCGACAA
>Ga0247741_1002495_pt1 | contig 10222 bp, 10 predicted proteins | sample UWRJL213509R2_FD_180945 | JGI IMG/M metagenome (GOLD analysis project Ga0247741, IMG submission 180945) | Plant litter microbial communities from Arlington Agricultural Research Station in Wisconsin, United States - UWRJ-L213-509R-2 | ecosystem: Environmental > Terrestrial > Plant litter >...
CACCTGTACAGTGCCTTCTTCGCAGATACGGCTGAGATCATTCCTCACAAGATCAACCACCATCACATTTTCACTTTTGTCTTTAGTACTGTTGCGAAGCAGTTCCTTACTCGTTTCATCAGCTGCTGCATCCTGTAAAAATCTACGGCTGGTACCTTTGATCGGTTGTGAAATTACTTCCTTTCCTGTTTTTTTTAAATAGCGTTCCGGACTTGCGCAAAGGCAATATTTATCTTGCCATTTATACAAAGCAGCAAAAGGCACCGGTGAAGAATGAATGAGTTGATGATAAAGCAGGATGGGGTCAAAGGATGCATTTTCAGCAAAAAAATGCTGACAGAAATTTATTTCATAACAATCGCCGCGTACGATATGTTCTTTTAAAGAATTGATGATGCTGATGTATTCGGCTCTGCTGATGCCCTGTTGGATCTCAGTAATCTGATGAGCTGTTTGTTCAGGTTTTTCAGATTGCGATTCAATTTCAGCGATGATGGATGCAGGATCGGGATGATCGCTTAACAACGACCATTCATTATTTCGCAGCCTGATGATGCATTCGGGTTCAAAAAAAAATCCAGGGCCAAAGCCTGTACGGTCTTCTTTGGAAGAAGATAATTTTTCCGTTTCGTTTTTGAGATCGTATCCAAGATGGCCGAACAACCAGCCAGGGTGTTCATCGTAAAATGTACGCAACTGCTCATAGGCAGTTCCCGGCATCATCTCCACCGATCGGCGGGAGCCCGCAGCCAGTATACATTCGAAGGAGACTTCGCCTTCAGAATATTCATTATTATCCAAAAAACAAAAGATGTTGAACCGGCTCGCCCAATTCAACATCTTCTGTTTAAAAATATGGTTATCCTTTATCTGTAAATATGGAAAGGTTGCTTTCACTTATTCAATTAAAAATCATCATCGTCATCGTAGCCACCGCCACCGCCGCCGCCGTCTATATCGTCGAACAGTCCGAATTCTTTAAAGTCATCATCCAGTCCAAGGTCGTCGTCATCTTTTTTCTTTGAACCACCGACAGCTTTTTTCCCTTTTGATTTCGGCACGTCGAATTCATCGAAGTCAGGATCCCAGTTGTCGTCTTCTTCCGGTTTTTCCCAATCATCTTCTACATCTTCCGCCTCGTCATCGTCGTCATCGTCATCATCATCGCTGCTTTTCTTTTTAGAAGCTTTTCCTTTCGCCGCAGATTTTTTCGGGGTATCCTCTACCTCATCCAGATCTTCATCATCCAGATCATCATCTTCTTCTGCTTTTGATTTTGCAGATGACTTCTTTGGCGATTCTTTCGGAGCTGCTGATTTTTCTGCAGCTGTCTTTTTGTTGTTATCAGATTTTGTTGCCATGCTAAGAGAATTGTTACTGTAAAAATTCCACGACTTTTTTAATTAGCCAAATATTTTTTTACTTTTTTTTGAAAAAAAATATTCTATGTGATGATCAGCTGATCCCTGCCCGGGCCATTGCTGATATATTTTACAGGTACTTTTATAAATTCGTTTAAATAGTTGATATAATTTTTCATCTGCGAAGGCATCGCTTCGTAATTCGCGAAAGCCTGAATGTCTGTATTCCATCCTTCAAATGATTTATAGATCGGCTCTATATCCAACTTATTCATTTGGAAAGGAATGCGGTCAGTTTCTTCCCCATTGATCTTGTAACTGCTGCAGACCTTCAGTTCTTTCAATCCATCGAGGATATCGGCTTTTGTCATTACGATCTGCGTTACACCGTTGATCATACAGGCGAATTGTAACGCTACCAGGTCGATCCATCCGCAACGGCGTGGCCTTCCGGTAGTGCTGCCAAATTCATTTCCTGTATTGCGAAGAAAATCACCGGTTTCATCCATCAGTTCTGTTGGAAACGGTCCGCTGCCTACACGTGTACAATATGCTTTGGTGATCCCGATCACTTCTTTGATCTTTTGCGGAGCAATCCCCAACCCGCTACAGACACCAGCGGTGATGGTACTGCTGCTTGTAACAAACGGGAATGTTCCAAAATCCACATCAAGCATGCTTCCCTGTGCACCTTCGGCCAATACTTTCTGCCCGGCGCTGATCTTATCATTCAGGAAATATTCGCCGTTGACAATCTTCAATGAACGGAGAAAATCGATCGCTTCAAAAAATTCTTCTTCCCATGCACTGATATCTTCCTGGAAATTAAAGCTATCGAGCAAACGCTGATGCTTCAATCGCAACTTAATATATTGTGTGGTGAAATTCTTATCGAGCAGGTCGCCAACACGCAATGCATTGCGGCCCGTTTTGTCCATATATGCCGGGCCGATACCTTTCAAAGTACTGCCGATCTTATCAGTACCCTTCGCCAACTCACTTGCCTTATCCAGTGCACGGTGTGTTGGCAAAATAAGGTTGGTCCGTTCGCTGATAAAAAGATTTTTCCTGTAATCCACGCCAAATGCCGCTACCGAATCGCATTCTCGTTTCAGCGTAACAGCATCCAGCACTACGCCTGCGCCTACAAGGTTGGTTTTGTCTTCATGAAAAATGCCGCTTGGGATCTGGTGCAACACGATCTTCTTGTCGTTCACATACAGCGTATGGCCGGCGTTTGGCCCACCCTGGAAACGTGCGATCACATCATAATCTTTCGCAAAATAATCCACGATCTTTCCCTTGCCTTCATCGCCCCACTGAAGTCCCAGAATTACATCAACCATTGTCTTGTAGTTTTTTCCCGGATAAGGGAATGTTTATGATATTGTTTGCGCCCGGATGGACTGTATTGTAACAAAACGCAAAAATAACCGTAAAAAAAACAACCACCTAAAAATTAAACGCAGATTTTAAGGTGATTCAGACAGATTACGCAGATTACTTTTTTCTGGCTGAATTGCGTCATTTAATGTTAATTTTTTATACACTGCCAGTATAAAAAATTATTGTGAAAGATATTTTTATTTACCTCAACCAAACGAATGCATATTTTGTTGCAAATGGAAACAGGTGGATAATGAAAGAGATAAAAAACGATACGCTGGTTTTTTATGACGTTTATCCCGAACACATAATCGTAACTTATTACGCCACGCGAAAAAATTAATCATCTTTTGCAAATGATATCAATAAAAAAGCCCCGTATCGCTACGGGGCTTTTGAATATTATTTTGAGTTATGCAACTTTCAACAAGCTGAGTTTGCTGTTGCTGAATTTACGCATCGCGTATTCGATCGTTACGTCAAATTGTTTTACTTTCTGGCTTGGCAATTCATACATGGCATCGGTAAGGATACTTTCGCAGATGCTGCGTAATCCACGGGCTCCGAGTTTATACTCAAGGGCTTTTTCCACCATGAAATCCAATACTTCCGGCTCAAACTTCAGCGTGATGCCTTCTATTTCAAACAGGCGTGTAAACTGTTTTACCAACGAATTCTTTGGCTCAGTAAGAATGCTGCGTAAAGTAGGTGCATCCAGCGGATTCAGGTAAGTGATGACCGGCAAACGGCCGAGCAATTCAGGAATGATACCAAAATCTTTGATATCGACTGAATTTACAAACTGCAACAAATTGTTGAGTTGATATTCCTGCATTTCCTTGTTCACGTTGAAACCGATGGCGTTGGTATTCACCCTGCGGCCGATGATACGATCGATGCCGTTGAATGCACCGCCGCAGATGAACAGGATATTCTGTGTATTTACTTTTACAAGTTTTTGTTCCGGATGTTTTCTTCCTCCCTGTGGTGGGACCAACACTTCAGCGCCTTCCAGCAATTTCAACAAACCTTGCTGTACACCTTCACCACTCACATCACGCGTGATGGACGGGTTGTCGCTTTTGCGGGCGATCTTGTCTATTTCATCAATGAACACGATCCCCTTTTCTGCTGCCGCAACGTCGTAGTTACAAGCCTGCAACAAACGGGTCAACATACTTTCTACGTCTTCTCCCACATAACCTGCTTCTGTAAATACCGTAGCATCTACAATAGCGAAAGGAACATTCAGCATACGTGCGACAGATTTCGCCAGCAACGTTTTACCCGTACCGGTTTCACCTACCATGATGATGTTGCTCTTTTCTATTTCAACTTCGTTATCAGCTTTCTGATTCAGCCTTTTGTAGTGATTGTATACTGCAACTGCGAGGATCTTTTTTGCTTCATCCTGCCCGATCACATATTCGTCCAGGAATTTTTTGATCTCGATCGGTTTTTTGATAGTAAGCTTGTATTGGGAAGACGATGCCGGCTGCTTGCTCTCCGCATTGGGAACAATTTCCTGCATGATGATCTCCTGGGCATGCTCTACACAATTTTCGCAGATATGGCCGTCCTGTCCCGCAATGAGGATCTTAACTTCATCCCTGTTGCGGCCACAAAATGAACAATGTAATGCTTGCTGTTTTGCCATTTAAATTTCCTTAAGTTGTTGAGTTGAGTACGAATTGTGTAATGCTCACACAATGTAAAGATACTAAATGCTTCGTAAAACCAACGTATGCAGGCTTTAATTGAGGTGAAAGAAATGCCAATTATACATGCTTCAGATTCTTCAAATGCTTCTGTATCATTTGTTTGAGTTGTTTTTTAACAATAGCCCCCATGGTGTTGCATTTCGAAAAATTAGTGCTGTTGAAGTGCTCGTTTAGTTCGGATCGCAACTGTTTTACCTTGTAATTCTCCGATAATTCATCTTTTATCATGGTATTGAACAGTTCCATCAGCTGCTTCCGGTTGCCTATCACCCTGTAAGCCATGGTCGTATGCTCTTCTGTCTGGTATTGTTCGATGACGTGGGCACTGAGGTTTTTTAGTACCACGTCAACGTACTCAAAATTCTCTTTGTAAAACTGGGGCAGGTAGAGTTTTTTATTGCCTTCGTAACATTGCTGATCAAAATCGATCGCCCTGAAGCGGTATTGGTAATCTTCGATATCGGGGGTGATATCCACTACAAAATTATAGTTGCGCATATCGCCCAGCAACCGGGCAAAACAACGTTCGTTGAACTTAACGAATTCCTTGGCGATGCGGATCTTATTATGCTCCGGATGGTTGAGATATTTCTCTACAAAAACATCTCCCGGTATACCCGGAATATGCTCTTCAACCAATGTGTTTTGATGGTGTAAAAAAACAATGTAGTTGGGTGACAATAAATGCTCCAGTTCCAGGCCATAGATCCTTGAGGCATCCGCCATTTTTACATAAAAATGATCGTAGTTACTGTTGACTTTATTTTTTACGCGAATGCGAAACGGCACACTGTTGCCGAATTCGCAAAAGTCGATGCGCTCGATCTCCAGGTGCTCTATATAACGCAGGTTTCCTTCTGTTTTTAAAACGGCATAAGTCTCGATCAGGCTTTCTTTCAGCGTCTCCATTTCTTTCAGGTCGTATACTGCAGTTTCCCAATGGGTCAGTTTGCCATTTTTATCCCTGATAGAATCTGAGTAACGGTAATTGAGCAGGTCGCGGTAATTGATGGGAAGCGGGGTATCGCGGTTGTTGCGGCGCAGATATTTCTGCAATCCTTCACTTACGGGATAGATGTCTTTTTTCATCAGGGGCCGGTCGGCTTCATGAGAAACTTTAGCGTTGATGATGTCGGAGAATTGCATGGGACAAAGTTAGGTGAATGGATGAATAAGTGAATGGTGCCCGTCGAGCAGAACGCCGTTCGGACGGGAATAGTTAATAGGGGAACCTTTGAAGTTTACTAATCCTGGCAATGTTGTCCGGTAGTAGCATACAAACGTTTATATCCGCATATATGCGGATATAAACGTTTCGGGTAATAATTTATCTTTTCATTTGCGATACTAAGAAACAACATCAAAAGTTTCTATAATTAGAAACTTTTATTACCTTTATAAATCAGGGTTTGTGCAATATTTCAAAACAGTATTTCTGAAAGAAGCAGATGATTTTTTAACTGGATTGCCTTTAAAAGTCAGAACAAAAATTATTCGCAACATTGAGGTTGCTGAACAAAATAATGATCCGAAGCTTTTCAAAAAGTTACATAATGATATATGGGAATTTCGCATCAACTTTGAAAATCAGCAAATCAGGTTATTGGCTTTCTGGGATAAAACAAATAACAAGACTACGTTGGTTTTAGCAACCCATGGGTTCATTAAAAAAGTTGATAAGATTCCTTCAAATGAAATTAAAAGAGCTGTCAGTATAAGAAATAGATATTTTGAAAATAATAAATGATCCAATGAGTAAGAAAGAAATTATAATTTATACGCTCGATGAAATCAAAGACAAACACATTGGCAAACGTGGCACTAAAGAACGTGAAAAGTATGAACATGAATTAAACATGGATCTTCTCAGCCGCATGATTAAAGCTGTACGAACCGAAAGAAACCTGACTCAACAGCAGTTGGGCGAACTCGTGGGCGTACAAAAAGCACAGATCTCCAGGCTCGAAAGCAGTGCCAACAGTGCCACCATCGGCACTATATTAAAAGTTTTCAAGGCGCTTAAGGCAGATATAAATTTTAATGTAAGATTGGATAAGGAATACCTGCAACTGGCCTGATGATAATTTAGAATTATTTCAATAAAACAAAACCCCGCTTTTAGGCGGGGTTTTAAATTCGTGTAATTCGCTATAATTCGTGTAGTAAAAATTACAACTTCTCCAATCTTGCATCAACAATTCCATAGGCTATGCTTTCATCTGCATCCATCCAATGATCACGGTCAAAGTCTTTCAGGATCTTTTCAATCGGTTGTCCGCAATTATCTGCAAGGATCTTGGCACCCAGCATTTTCGCTTTCTGTATCTGCACCGCCATGATCTCCAGATCAGCACTGGTACCACGCCCGCCGCCACTTGGCTGATGGATCATCACTTCGGCACTTGGGAAAATAAACCTGCGCCCTTTCTCACCTCCACTCAACAAGATGGAACCCATGCTCGCTGCCATCCCCATGCACACGGTACTTACCGGTGAGGAGATCATCTGCATGGTATCGTAGATCACCATGCCGCTGGTCACTACCCCACCCGGACTGTTGATGTAAAATGTAATTTCTTTCCCAGGCTCAATGGCTTCCAGGTACAACAGGCGATCGGTAATGTCCTTTGCGCTTTTGTCGTCTACCGGCCCCCAAAGAAATACTTTACGTTGCTCAATAAATTTTTTGTCGAATCTCCATCCTCCCATCATTTTCTCCATCGGGTTTTCCGGTGATTGAATTTCCGGGTTTTCTTCTTCTTCGTCCTGGCGTATCTTATAGTTTATCATTGATAAATTGTTTAATGGTTGTATTGTTTAATTGTTTTGCCTAAGATCATTGTCTATGTCAGGTTTTGCAAATCATAGATCATACATCTTACATCATGCATCTAGTCTTTTTTCGTTTTGCGGATATTCGTCAGCAACACTTCATCTACCAGTCCGTATTCTTTTGCTTCCAATGCTGTCAGCCATTTATCCCTGTCGCAATCCAGCGCCACTTTTTCTACAGGCTGGCCGGTATGCTCTGAAATGATCTCATACAGTTCGTGTTTCAGTTTCCTGATCTGGTTCACCGTAATTTCTATATCCGATGCCTGTCCGCCTGCACCTGCACTTGGCTGATGCATCATGATGCGGCTATGTTTCAACGCCGTACGTTTGCCATGTGCACCTGCACACATCAACACCTGCGCCATGCTTGCCGCCATACCGGTACAGATGGTAGCCACATCAGGAGTGATGAACTGCATGGTGTCATACATCCCCAGACCTGCGTGAACACTACCTCCCGGACTATTGATGTACATCTGTATATCACGGGTACGATCGGTACTTTCCAAAAATAAAAGCTGTGCTGTTACGATGTTTGCTACTTCATCGCTGATTGGATATCCCAGGAAAATGATCCTGTCCATCATCAGCCTGCTATATACATCCATCACTGCAACGTTCATCGGCCTTTCCTCAATGATATTAGGTGTAAGGTTGGTAACATTATGATTGATGTAGCTGCTCAGCGTATTACTGCTGATGCCTTTGTGCTTTACGGCGTATTTTTCAAATTCTTTTCCAAAATTCATCTGTTATGCTTTAATTGATTTAAGATTGTTTGTAAGTTATGAAGACAATTATGAATTACGAATTACGAATTACGAATTTTCAAAACTTTTTAATCCCTGTAATCAGCATTCGTACTTCATAATTATAAATTCGTAATTGATCAGTCTCTGCTCCTGCTTTGATAGATCATAATGTATTGTACCAATGTTGCCAGCGAAGCCAATGCCGCTACAACGTACGTCAACGCTGCCCATTTCAATGCATCTTTTGCCTGTGCGTGTTCCGTACGGGAAGTAATATTGGTGGAATCCAGCCATTTCAGCGCCCTCGCAGAAGCGTCAAATTCTACGGGTAAAGTGATGACCGTAAATAAAGTGGTTACTGCAAAAAGGATGATCCCAACCAGTAATATTGTTGGATTTCCACCGCCAAAACCAAGAATACCTAGCCCTGCGATGATCACCCATTGGGATAAAGTGCTGCTGATCTGAACTGCAGGTACTATCTTACTCCGCAATTGCAGCATGGAATAAGCCGTTGCATGCTGCACAGCATGGCCGCATTCGTGTGCCGCAACTGCTGCCGCCGCTACGCTTCTGCCATTGTATACATCTGTACTGAGGTTGACTGTTTTATTGGCTGGATTATAATGGTCCGTGAGTGAGCCCTCCACATCAGTTACCTGTACATCATAAATACCATTATCCCGCAGCATCTTTTGTGCGATCTCTGCGCCACTCATACCGCTGGTAGTGGGCACCAGGCTATATTCTTTGAATTTACTTTTCAATCTGTACTGGACCGCCATACCTATCAGCATGAATACGATCGAAACTGCTAATATTCCAAAAGTCATGTTTATCGTAGTTTAGGCTGAAAGTTTTACAAAAAGCATTCCCGATTGAAAATCTGCCATTTTAGCAAAAAGCAGAATTATATTAATCAATATGCTTATAAGCTTTACCAATAGAGGTTGTGATAATCCGGGCTGTGATTTTTAAAAAATCACAGCCCGGATTATCACAACCATATTAAAAAACTTAAAATAAAAAAGCCTCCCGTTTTACCGGAAGGCTTGTATAACAATTCTTTAAAAGATTATTTGTACTGTGGAATGATACCATTGGCCAGATCAACCATTTTCTTCAGGCCATCTTCAGGCAAAGCGCCTTTTTTGAATTCAGCCATCACTTCAGGGTATTTGTTGGCCATTTCCATGAGGAAGTGTTCTTCAAATTCCTTTACTTTCTTAACCGCTACATTCTTCAACAGACCTTGCGTACCAAGGTAGATGATCGCCACTTGTTTTTCAACAGAAAACGGGGTGTACTGGGGTTGCTTAAGGATCTCCACGTTACGTGCACCTTTGTCGATCACATTCTTTGTAGCGGCATCAAGGTCACCACCAAATTTAGAGAACGCTTCCAGCTCACGGTAAAGGGCCTGATCAAGTTTCAATGTACCCGCAACTTTCTTCATCGATTTGATCTGCGCATTACCACCCACGCGGCTTACAGAGATACCTACGTTGATAGCCGGGCGGATACCTGCGTTGAACAGGTTACCTTCCAGGAATATCTGTCCGTCGGTAATTGAGATCACGTTGGTAGGGATATAAGCCGATACGTCACCAGCCTGTGTTTCGATGATCGGCAAAGCGGTCAAAGAGCCACCACCTTTCACTAAATGTTTGATTGATTCAGGAAGATCGTTCATCTGCTGTGCGATCTCATCTTTCGCTACCACTTTCGCGGCACGCTCCAGCAAACGGCTATGCAGGTAAAATACGTCACCAGGATAAGCTTCACGGCCTGGCGGACGACGAAGCAGCAAAGATACCTCACGGTAAGCTACCGCCTGTTTTGACAGATCATCATAGATGATCAGCGCAGGACGGCCGGTATCACGGAAGAATTCGCCGATAGCAGCACCCGCAAATGGAGCGTAGAACTGCAAAGGAGCCGGGTCAGAAGCAGAAGCTGCTACGATGGTAGTATATGCCATCGCTCCGTTTTCTTCCAGAGTTTTCATTACACCTGCAATGGTAGAAGCTTTCTGCCCGATCGCAACATATATACAATATACCGGTTTGCCGGCAGCGTAAAATTCTTTCTGATTGATGATGGTATCGATCGCGATAGCGCTCTTACCTGTCTGACGGTCACCGATGATCAACTCACGTTGCCCACG
>Ga0247741_1002496_pt1 | contig 10215 bp, 8 predicted proteins | sample UWRJL213509R2_FD_180945 | JGI IMG/M metagenome (GOLD analysis project Ga0247741, IMG submission 180945) | Plant litter microbial communities from Arlington Agricultural Research Station in Wisconsin, United States - UWRJ-L213-509R-2 | ecosystem: Environmental > Terrestrial > Plant litter >...
TGCAATATCCGTCTTGGATCTTGAGTGAATCAGCTGCGCTGCTTGGGCCAGAAGTGGACTATCATTATCGAGGGATGGTAGCACGATCCGAACATCTTGGAGGTGTGGCCCAATCCAATCCATGGTAGAACACGTTAGAGATCGGAGGGTGTCCATAACGTCGAGCACGTCATGGTGTACATGTAGATGCAACGAAATTAAAGGTCGATTGGCACGGATGACTGCTAGAAGGTCGTGAATCGAAATTGCCACATTGGAGAGTGTGAGATGTGTCAGAGCGATTAACTCCCCGGAGAAAGAGGAATACCCTCTCCATGTAAAGAAGGGGTGTGTCGCGTAGAGCTTCAGCGAAGATAGTGCAGGAAACTCGAAACCGTGGAACAGAATGTCCAAATCACACGAGCCGCGGACATCGACGGATAGTCTTGTGAAGTTTTGCATAGTGGTGACGACGTCTGTAAAAGGTCCAGTCTGCTGGAGCTTTGAATCATGGCGAATAGAAACTTCTGCCTCCTCGAGAGATGAAGATAAGCGGAGCACGTCGCGGAAGGTGGAAACCAGGATAGTATAGCCTTGACCCGGAAGGTATAAATGGGTTATTTGTGGCCATCGAATAAAATTCGATAGACCTTCCGAATGAAGATCCAAGGAAATTCTTCGCAAGTTTGGAGTGTCCAGAAGGATTGGCTTGCCTGTTGGCATAGGTGCTCCGAGGTGGAGGCTGAGAGTTCGCAGAGCGTTTAGCCTCACCAATTTGCGTGGCTCGGGCTGTTGCTCGAGGTCAACAGGATATCCTCGTGGAGAATATAGCGTTAGCTGCTGGATAATGTCAGACCTTGGACCTAGACTTCGGAGAAGCTGTAAGATGGACTGCCAGCTCAACGAGTTTAAGGAGAGGTCCATCGGGCAGCGGCCAAGTCGCTCCAGCCAAAAGGAGACTGGAACTTCAAGAGAATCTAGATTGAGTTCGTCGGATTTCGCTCTTCTACTGCAGCCACGAGGGATCCACAGTCGACGCCAAAGCGGTGGAAGGTGTAAAGCTAACTGACGCCACGAGGATGTAATGTGGCATAGCAGTAGTGGCGCATCGTCTGCGCTTGGACTTGGCATCTCTGGAAGGCAGTGTATAAATATCTCGGATAACAGCTCAGAAGGGAGTAATCGAATCTTCGAGAGCATAGCCGAGCACTCAGCTGCTTGCCGTCTCTTGATTGTTTCTGTGTACCGAAGCTCTGCAAACCTCTGGCATAAGACCCGCATTTGAGATTCGATTTCTTGATATGCGAGGGACAGCTGGTCCGCCATGCATTCACATTCAGAGCGATATTCTTGGATTTGCGTTATCTCCTTATCTGAAAGGGGAGACGAAGTTCGCTGCTGGGCTTGGAAAGCCCTCAGAAGATCTGGATCCTATAGTATTTGGTGAGCGCTAGACGCCGTGTGTAATGACTTTACTCACCCCGCTAGTATACTCTGGACTGATTTTAACGGTGATTTTCATTGTAGACAAGATGTCGGCGCCCATATTCATGGTTATTTCGCTGCTAAACACGGCTATCGTTGCAGAAGCAATTCGTACAGAATAAGTTTGAATTTTCAAGCAGTTTGGACATTTGAATACATACGGTAACCTTTAATTATTTCATTAGATAGATTGGAAGGCAGAACTGTGGAATATACCTAGGTATTCCTCGAGGACCATCGCCATGAAGCTAGTGAAGGTGGAAGGCGGAGACAAACCTGCAATTGATCCGAGCAAGATCCGAGTTCACATCTGGCGGAATGCCGGACCGCTCAGTCATCCGCTTGCTGACGTCATGCCCCGCATTGTCTCTTTCGTTTTCTATGTTCCAAACTCTCTTGAGGTCGGGTCTCATCACGCTTCTGACATACGCAATCTACTACACGTTCAGAGACATCAGCTACTCTGAGTCTTTTCTCAAATCAAGAATGTCTATCCAACCCTCAAATCAACCAGATGGTCCTCTGACTGGATGGTTCAAGGAGAGTCTAGGGAGCTTTTACGAATTGTCCGACTCATCTTCAATCACGGAAGAGAACTTCAAATCCGCATTCTCCAAGACATTCCTGGCAGAATCACGGCTATATCTTGATCATGAACAAGTGACTCTCGACGACTTCCAAAAGCGATTGTTGGAAAGTAGATTTGCGTTCATCAAGGCGGAGCTGGAATGGAAGGAGGTGGCCGAGCAGGGTCCTCAGGATGCTGATGGAAACGAGGTAAGGCCCAACTAAATTCATGTAGGTTTTATTTTAAATGGGCGCTTCTAGGACTCGACGATTGTTGGTTTCTTTATCGTCACTAAATCGATGAAGTTTAGAATTCGAGCAGGGCCTGCCCAACAACTGCAGTACAGCAGCTTTAGCGCTAAGTAAGTCAATATGCCTTCAAATCATTCCATTACTAAATATATCTTTCAAGGATACGCCAGTCTCCAAATGCTGAACCACAAATTGCGGAACTCTTCTTAACGTCAATCAACAAAGCGGCACCAATACATTTTTGAGGTGCTTCGTCAATTGTAACGAACATTACTTACGCTCCAGTCTTCAGAATATTGCTTCAGAATTTGCACATAACCACGGTCTCCTAAACCTGTATATGGTCCACCTATTCACCCTATATATAAGACGGCACTCCATTACAAGCTCAGTCGTTACCAGTTATGTGTTAAATTTCGTGTACATGTCATTACTGGGAAGAACACTTCATCAAACTTTCATCGAATATCGATCTTGTGACAATCTGCTTCGATGAGTGTTCCAGACGAACTCGATGCAGGATGGATGCTTTGTCGAACTAGATTGCCTCGAAATGCTAGGCGTTTACGCAGCACAGTACCATAGACACGGGAGGAGGAAACTTCAAGAAATATATTTTATCGAGCTGTCATAGAGTAGATGTAGGTGCGACGAAATGGGAGTAAAATTGAAAGTCGGAATCCACCAAGATGCCGTCCCAATATACAGTAGTTGGACTGAGTATGGTGCAGATGATAGTATTCCTAATAGGTGTGCATTTTCCAGCACACAATATCGATGGAGTAGATGATCTCTTTTCCTCAAGGCGCTCACCACGAACTCTTCTTCCTAGCCTTCTCCCTCTGTTTCTGCTTCTTCCTCTGATTCCTCGTTTGCCTATGAGGATCATTAGGATTTCCCTGCGCAGGCCGTCCAGGTACATGACCAGGCTCTGATTCGCGGTGTCGGCCGTGGCGATTTCGGAAGCCATGGCCGTGCCCATGGTTGAATGCTCCTGCGAACATCTCCTCCATAGCCTCGTGGTATAGATGATGAATGTATCGCGGATCGCCATCTCGCAGTGCGTCAACGATTGCCTAGGACAGACTATCAGTCGATGTGGGATATTAGGGAGAAGGGAAGGGAGGCGACTGACGACTATGATTCCGTTGTATTCAGCTCTGGCCATCGCTTGAGCACGTGCATTATTCTGCCTCTCGCGCCTGAGATTCAAATTTTTTTTTTAAAAAATTGAGGCTGTGAACACGATTTAGTCACCTACTCTTTGAAGTTCGGATCGTTCGTCGAGTAGGGCCGTACCCACTCAAATGTCTTCCTTGTCTGAAATTTGGCCCAATAGTTGTAGAATTCCTCGGCATAGTGGTGTGCTTCTCCTAGAGGATCCTCGGCCGGGCTCCAAACAGAGTGAGAACATCCAAAGTCAGGAATATGCTCAAAGCTACCCCACTGGCGCTCATCGAACGCAATACATTCAAAGATGTTGCGGATGAGTGTATATCGGCTCTGGAATTTCTCTCAAAAACACTTCAAAACGACGAGATTGCAGGGGTAATGCTCACCAGACCAGGTCCATTTTCAGTCCAGTCCGCTTTCTTCCCGACAGCCGAGACATACTCCAATATGTCTACTGCAGATACACCCGGTTTCCTGAACGAAGAGCGATTCGATGATGCGTATGATTGGGGCTCAAAGCGCTCGAATTGGTCCTTAGCTGGTTTGGGGGGAGAGAAGAGGCGCCAGAGCAAAGCGATACAGCCGAGGAGCCATATAAGCCAGTAAGGCACCTCGGATTGTGCCTCAGGAGACCGTTTGAAAGATGAAGTAGAGGAGGATCCTGATGGCTCTGAAGATTGGGTGAATCTCTTCAAGTCGTACTCTGCTCGTTTCTTTGATGGCAAAGCGTTCAGCTAGATTTGGGAAATAACTTTGAGGACGTACATTCTCATCTTTAAGAGTCTATTTTAAGATAAAAGTGAGCGAGAAAAAAGTGTCCATGGCTGGCAGCACTACCTCGTACGCGTGTTGGACGCGTGCAAATCGTCGAGTCGCGCCTTCAGTGTCACCTTGATTTTTATCTGGATGGTGTTCAAGAGCTCTTTTACGATAGGCAATCTGAATAGCACGTGTTTTCAAATGATGAGAATCAAATAGCACGTTAAGAAAATTGCTATAAACACCTTGAGCTCTTCGTTTGTTGCGTTGTTTGAGACTTGGAGGACCGCGTAGAGGTCAAGTTTTTCAAAGTCGACTTTTGGTTTGGCTGTAGAGCCTGCGGAGCCCATCTTTCATAGATTATACTTTTTTCGATGAAGAAATTGAACCAGGCACGAGAATGAGAAGTGGGCAGAAGGAAGGAAGGCGAAGTGGAGACCAGGGGCTCATAAAGCGCGTTCACAGTTGTGTGCAGATGTGTGGCTACGACCTCCGCAGTCCGAATGGGAACGGCTCTTCGAGAGGACCTCCCATTCTTCTGTCGCCGAGACTATATTCAGCTGTATTCCAACACAGTTTACTCATGTCGCCAACTCAAAGCTATTCAACGCCTCTCTTCCCAGATTTTCAGACGTCGTGCACCTGAATCTGCGCCCTAGGCCTCATGTTCCACCACCATTTCCCTATTTGCGACGACTAAGACTTTCCGAAGTTTAAGAAGTTTAGCATCCAGGACCTTGTAACCTATATCAAAAAATTTCATACTGCCTTGGCATCCGCGGTGCACTTGACTTCAACAAGTTCAGTTCCTTAAACACTGTAGGAGACCACTCGGAATGCTACCGCATTGAATGTCTTCGGCGAACACAACTGGACATTAGACAATGGCTTGCAGACTCGGAAAGCTAGCTTCTGACTGGTTCTTAAAGTGCTTCTAGATTCAACACCAGATCTACGCATCTGTCTCGTTCATCTCTTTTGTGTAATCATCATCATAATGCCATGCTTTGAGAGGAGTCCTTGCACGTGATCGATTCGCGTGCCTCGCGTCTGGGATCCTTGAGATCTTTGCTTGATTATTATTTTTTTCTCCTAGTTATCTTCCTACCCATCTATCGCCTTCGTTCCCCTTTGAATCTTTTTTACATTTTAGGCTTCTTGCGGATTCGCACCTCTGGCTTTTGTGTCCTCTCACGCTTGAGATCCGAGAAATGAAGGCCCACTTGCTGGACAATGAGCGTCTCAGACAAGCTCACAATCACCACAGCTGATACTGACAGGCTGTTTGACTTGTCTATTCAACGCGATGCTGCTCACAATAGCGTTCTTTCGGATGGCTATCGTCCTAAATCTCAACATTAATGATACTTGTCGTCTCAGGCAATAGCGCGCCTGGAATCTGGTATGGCTGTTTCTCAAAACGGAAAATCATAGCAGTCCACATAAAAGTGGTTTCATGTGACATAGTTGTTCTCCAGTAAAGACCCCACTTTCAGCTCTCCAATTTCCTGACAAAGCTGTTTCACCTTGCAATGGACGCTTTCACCCTCTTCACAACAGCCACCGCGGCCAGCAGGCCCTTCAATGAATATTCTTCTGAGGCATCACCCGAGGCCGAGACCGTCGATTACGAAAGATCTGGCAACGGTGCCAACTCGTACTGCACTATTGCTTGGACTGGGCGCATGTGTTTTATATAGTGAGTCCCCTAAACAATCCTTCTCACATGAATAAAACGAAAGGACTCAACATGACTATCCCAACCGCGCCTTTTTCAGAGCAACCCATCTACAATTACAGACAATTACTCTGCCTTACTCGATTAAGTACTGAATTTTAGCCCCGTCTCATTACAATTTCGCACACCTTACATATTGTTATGGATTTATTTGAACAATATGATCTCGATAATATCTCTTGAACTCTGTCATCTACTGGGTCTTCCATGCAAGTGCTATGCCTAAACAGCGCGAGGTAGGGTATTCGAGTAGCAGCTCACGCTTTGAGCTACCAATCGTGCTACATCGACTACATTTGGAAAGACCATTGAGGCGGGAATAGGAACAGGGGTTGAACCGTTTGAACAGTCTGGAGCACTATCGATGACATGAAGGGAGTGGTGAGTCGACATTGGTCTTGAGCCGCAAAAAATTATGTACTCACGCGCAAGGATAACAAGTCGCCGGCTGACAGAACACGAAACTGCTTATCCTGGCTTCGTTCTTCAAAGTTGGAATGCATTCCCCGTACTCCAAAGTCTTCGTATAACCGTTTTCATATCTTATGGCGCCGTACTAAGGTGGGTAAAATGGTATGTGCGTTCACGACTGGCACAGCTGAAGAGAAAGATTGAGAACGTACAACTTTCTTCGAATTCGCTGCTCTACACATCTCGTACTGTGCGGCATCCCTGTCTGGGCGGAATTCTCCCGGGAAAATTGTAGGTGTGTAAGCTTGGACGAGCATAGCCGATTGTACGAGAGCGAGTGCGACCACGGAAAGTGAGTTCGAGAGTTTCATGATGAAATTGAGTGGGTGAAGTTCGTAGCCGTTGTTCAGTATATGGAGTACCAGTGAGTGGCAGCTGTTGGTGGATGACTTTATATTTGCTAGAGGTCTTCAATTTGCTTATATCCGTCGTTGCATGATGTTGAAAAATATTTCCTGTCGATCCAAGTAACGCCACTCGACGCTAGAAGTCAAATTTCATGGGCTTCGTGTCACCAAGAGAGTAAATGTGAAGAGATGTTGAAGTTGTCAAATGAATTTCGCGTCGGTTAAGCAAGAACACCTCGGCTCATCGGCTCGATGTCAAACAATTCTACTTCCTTTGAATGTCGACTTCCTTTATAGGCTATTTTACTTCCACTCTCATTGGCTGAGCGTTGAGTTCATCTCTTCGATTGGATATAATATGCAGTAAGTTATAGCGAACATTCCTCCTTCCGAAGTCAACCGAGGCAACAACGACTGTGAGCGGTTGGTGGAGCTGATAATAGTCCAGGATTGAAATAAAACAAGTTTTATGGTAGGACTGGCATTTTTATAAAGGCATCCTCGACGTTGATAATCACTCAAAACCATTTCATACGCTTTACTGAGACTGCGTCTCCAGAGCCGTCTGCGTTGTTCAACTTTTCCGAAAATTATCCGAGGAAATCTGAACTGTAAGGGTGCACCAAGTGTTCCGATCACTCCATAGCTGCGTGCACCGTTTGACATATACAACACCGGTGACTTAGACAATTGTCATGGAAGGATGTGAAGTACCACGCCAACAGTCTCCCTGATCTTGACCATTAGCTAGCGCGTTTAATTTTGCCTTACATCTCCATTTGTCGTAATCAAACCTGCTTCCTTTCAGGCATGTCAACTTCCTTTTCGGGCTTTGCTCGGTACTGACTTCGAATTTTATTACTTCCACTTCCATTTCCTGAGTTTCTAGGCCAAATTTCACTTCTTGGGTCACACGAAGAAAGATTAGGGGAACATTCCTCTCTCAGAAATCACACCTGTGGCGTACGCTACTGTGACAATTTGTTGGTCAGAGCTCATAGAAGTCGAGAACCTTTGGCGTAATGGATTGACCTTGTTCCGCGTATGTTGCCTTGGCTCGTGAAAAATAATTTAACCAAATCTGATTCTCAAAGCCCTTTTTATATAAAGCCATCCTCGACGATGAGAGGACCCAAATCAACCCCTGCTTCGTCCCCTCTTAAAACTCTTACACTCAATCAACCGTGTCGGTAGTCATGAAACTTATCACCTCCATAGGCGCCGTACTGTCGTTGATCACAGCTTGCGCATCTTTGAACATTCCATACAACCCCGGTAGCATTGATCTTTACAAGGACAACCAACAGTATAGGCAGTGCATGGATGCCAGTGACCATCGAGTGGTGAGTTCACGATTTTGATTTCTTTTTCACAGACGTTGGAACACGTATTGACGATGCGCTTTTCATTCACCGTTTGCATAATTGCCCACCACAGTTCGTCGGCGTTCGATACGGGAACGATGATACTGGAACATACAAGTTTGGCGAATGCGTTCCATTGCAAATGGGAGACAAGGTCCTCACAAACGGCGTGGTTTGCAGGCCGGTGACATGCTACCCGTATCCGTGAGTATGCACTTTGGATTTCGAAAGAGTTTGACCTGACTTCAGAATTTCGTTCTTCATTCTCCACAGAAATCTGAATTGTGAAGCAGCACCGAGCGTACCTATTACTCCAGTAGACGTGCCTGCGCCATTTGACTTCTATAACGCTATGAACTTTGGCCAATTGATTGGGCAGAGTGTGATCTGCAACGCCAACAGTCTCCCCGATCTTGGTCATTAGGGGCCATCACACACCTATTATATAATGTATATGAAAGATAAATTCTGCTTTCTAGTTGCTTTGGTCTCGATAGTCTCAATTCATGTGGCAGAAGCGCTCATGGGCGCTTGACAGCAGTTGGCCTGCACGTGAGTTCTTGAGTCAGCCGGATCAATTGATGCAGGCACGGCGGACAGCTTCCTGGGTCGATGTGCCGAAAGCGCCATGGGCACCGCCTCTCTTCTATCGTTCGCAGCACTATATTCACCAGAGCCTCAGTGATCCCCATCCCTTTGGAAATTCCTATAAAATTTCGAGTATTTGGAATGAAGCGTCCAACAAACCTGAAGATCTTTTCATTTATAATAGCTAACCAAGTGAAACCGCCACGTATATTTGAGACGTTTGGGCCATCACATGGTCTCCTACGGCAGTTTGATGGCAGTGCAATGGGAAGTTCCCAGAAGATTGCCTATATGTCTGTCAATCCGTAGTCCTTGTCTGATTCCTTCGCTCACGACGTTCATCATCAGGGACACGGCCTTCTGCTGCGACGACAAAAACCGCAGTTAACGCGAAATCCCCACCTTACCGCGCATCCTTGATTGGGGAGATCCGCAGCTCTTGGTTGAGCTTCAAATCCTTGGGGCCGAGTCATCTTGAATCCTCCCTCAGACCCTCTATCCGACCGAAATTTCGAGCGGTATCGCGCTTAGTATGATCATCGAAAAGCAGCCTCTCCCCGATGACCCAACCCACCCCGATGCACCACCATCTTACGACGACGTTCGAGGATACTTCCCGGAGAAGCGAAGGTTGGACGACCAACCTGTAGCTTCTTCGTCTTCCTCTACACCGCTCAGATCCCCGGCGTTGCCCACATCACCAAGTTCAGCATCGTCCGTGCGAGACAAGGGGAAAGGACGGGCTAACAACTGGTTCAACTTCGCCGCAGCACGCACGACTCGCGAAGTGCGCACAACGGTCCTTGGGCTCGTTCGCGACCTCATCCAGGAGCAAATGTCCAACTCGCCGGCGGCGACTGGGATCCTTCAAAGCTGCTCAGATGCCTGCACAGCACATCAAGTTTCATTTTCCGAACTCCTCCAAGAAAAGTCCATCGAGGAACACACGCCACTCTACTGGGCAATCGTGAAGCGTCTCCCAGATCATCATCATGAAGTTGAGGAGACTCAAGGTCCCGACCTTATATCGGCCCTTATCTCGTATGCATCACCGTTAAATCCCGAGACGATACGGGAGGTGCGGTTGGCGTGTCTAGCAACATCCGACCAAAAGTTATTCCAAAGACTGAGGATGTCGCCCGAGTTTTCGGCAATCTCAGGCGTCGACCAAATGCTACTTGGCGTGACGATACCGCCTGACGATATTGAGGTGGAGGATGTCTCGGCGGATGGGGGTGCATTTGCGGCTACATTTGTGATTCCACATTTCCACAAACGAATGGTGGTTTCGAAGAAAATTGAGCTAGATTTTATCGCTCGGAGTGAGTGCCTACTTGTATCCCCTCCTCATTTGTTCTCGACTAACCCTTGTTTCTCTATCCGAAAGGTCGACTATGGAGACTCTCATTCTTCGTAGCAGGCGAGCATAGATACCATTACGATCCTCCTACAGGGTCATGGTGCATCTCACTCGCCCTTCTAGAAAACAGCC
>Ga0247741_1002497_pt1 | contig 10215 bp, 14 predicted proteins | sample UWRJL213509R2_FD_180945 | JGI IMG/M metagenome (GOLD analysis project Ga0247741, IMG submission 180945) | Plant litter microbial communities from Arlington Agricultural Research Station in Wisconsin, United States - UWRJ-L213-509R-2 | ecosystem: Environmental > Terrestrial > Plant litter >...
GGGTCATGCGTCGTAAAACACGTCCAGGGCGGCGTTCACGCTCGCCATGTCGGCAGCGCCGTCCGCTTCGATCTCGGCTGCGACTTCTGCGCGCTCGCGGCCTGTCAGGGCGATGCCCTTGACCTGGTTTATCTGCTCGTCGAGCATCGCCTGTAGGCCGGGGCTGTCCGCCGTCCCTGCGTCCTCTCCATCCCGCGCATAGGCTAGGGTCGGGCCTTCGAATCCGTCCCACAGGATAGCGCCGTCGTCTTCGAGCAGCGGGTTCACGATGCCCAGCACGGCTTTGAATTCAGCGATCGTCTTCACAAAACCTCCTAGATCCCGGCATCGACCACGGCGCCGGCATAGTTGACCATCGTGACGCTGTTCGGGATCGTGCAAGGCAAACCGAGCGCCGCCATCGCATCGCGTACCTGCTGACGAGTCTTGCCGCCGAAGCCGACCCATATCCCGCTATCGTCGCAGTAAAGCTCGTCGGGGTAGGTATCCCAGCTCGGAAAGGCCCACTGGTCGCCCAGCTTCGTCCCGTTGATAAGGCGTAGCTTCGTGCGGGATGCATTCGGGTAGGTTGATGCCGCCGCGTAGAATGAGAACTTGTGGACGTTGGAGGAGATCGGCGTCACGTCCTGTACGTTGTCGAAGACAATCGTAGGGGGAGTTGACCCGCTATAGCCATAATATGGCTGCCAGTTGGCCAGTGTCGCCTTGTAGAAGAACGGCGACGCAGAACTGACGTTCTTCGCATTGATCGTGAAATCTTTTAGGTAGAGCGTATTGTTGGAACCAGACAGCGGGGCAAGGGTGACTTGTCCGGCTTTGGGGGTGAATGAGCCCCCATTTACATGCCAGATCGGCTCATCGGTCATACCGAGCGCATTCTCGCAATCGACAATGTCGATGCCGCCGTTGAGGAAAAGGCCTTCAGTTAGGAAACCCGTCCTTGCCTGATAGCCGCCATCGAAGTGCACTGCTGTACTGCAGTTCGTCGCCTTCGAACGACGCGCGACGATGACGGACTTATAGCCGAACGGGCCAGCCCCACTGCCATGGCCATAAAACCCGGTCGTTCCGTTCGCGACCTCAAACTCGCCGAAATACAACGACGTGGATCGGAAGTCGTACGGATTGAAGATATGGAGCATGCCACCAAGCGTCCGGCCCTGGCTGGCAGCGATCGGCACCCCTGAAATCGGCTGACCGATTGCGGTGTACTTCCCGATCACATTGCGACCGCCAACGCCGCCATGGCACCCGGGAAGAATAACCTCCAGACTTTGGAACGTGGGGAAGACGCCGTTGAGCGCGGTGAAAGTCACGTTGTCTTTTTGCGCGCCGCCAATCAGGCGAAGGTGGCCGTACTCACCGCCATTGAAGATCGCTATTCCCTGGGCGTCATGCAACTTCAGGGGCTTGCCATTGGGGTTGCTGCCATCAGGAAGATGAACGACGATACGGACATTCTTGCCACTTGGCCCTGTGATACCGCTGACCCTGATGTCGGCTGCTGTATTCCCTACGACATTGATGCCCCAGGAACCGGGCGTCGCCTCGATCAGCGCATCATTGCCCGCGACATTGGTATGGTTCGTCACCCAGGAGAGAGGCGCGGGCGGGTCGTTGTCTCCCGCCACATCGTCGAGCGTGAGCGTGAAATTGCTGCTGGCGGCGTCGTTGATACCGGCACCCGCATTCAGGACCGGCTGCGACAGCAGCGTTGCCGTCGTCTCCCACGTCACAGAACTGCCGGAAATGAGCGTGAAGGTTTTTCCGCTCAGGTCCTGCCGCGCGTCCAGAAGGGGAGCAAGGGGATGCGAGCCATAATTGAAGACATTCCGCGGGAAGCTCGACAGGCCAGTGTTGCCGAACTGAAGACCTGTGTTGTAGGTGGGATCGCGCGAGACATGCGCCTGCCCAGCCATCAGCATCATCATCGGGGTGGTGGCGTTCTCAGGGAACAATGCCAGGATACGAAGAGGCGTCTTCGCCGGAAGCGTATAGGTGGCCGTAGTGGTGGCGTCGTTTCCGGCGACCGCATCGACATAGACTTTGGGGTAGGTCGTCACCAACCGCTCGGGCCATGTGACAGCCGAATAGGTGTAGCTCGTAGGATCGTAGAGCGCTGCGTTCTCGGCCGATTCCTGCGCATCGGCTGCACTCGCCGCAGCCGCCGCGGCATAATCGGGCGCCGCCAGTATCTCGTCGATGTTGTCGGCGACGAGTTCGATGTCTGGCGCAATAGCTGCGATGGCTGCAAGGTCTTCCGCAGATGCCGCAACACCGATCGGCGTACCCGCGCCATCGAAGCCGAGCAGCTTTCCCATCCGCGCGCCAACAGAGGGAATCTCGACCCCAGGCTCGCCCACAGGCACGGACACATTGCGGGCGTCCTCGTAGATCTCGACGTTCGGCACCGTCCGCGGGCTTACGCCACCAGGCCCCGCGATCACGAGGGTATAGACCCCATCCGCGATGAAGAACCGATAGAAGCCGAGCCCATCGGTCAGAACGGGCTGAGCAAGGGGCGTGACGCCGTTGTCGGAATAGAGTTGCGCCGGCGTCCCGCCGGGCTGCGTGAGGACGGAGATTTCCGCCTCGTAGACCGGGAGCCCGGTAGTCGCGCTGCTGACGCTGTCTTCGTATTGGCGCATATCAGCCCCGCTGGATTGAGATATCGACCGAGATCGAGTTGGTGAGACCGTTCGCGTCGGTGACGTGGTCGGTTGCCTGTCCGTTCAGCTCGCCGAACACTGCGGTCGGCGTGCCGTAGAACGCGGTCGTGTCGCCGCCGGGATTGGTCGCGACTAAGCTCCCATCCGGCACCCAGGAATGGGCATAGGGAGGGGTCCCGCCAGCCACGCCGACGACGACCGAATTGGTATAGATCGCGCCCGTTTTGGCGCTGGAGGCACCGACTGCGGTCGCTGGATTGACGGCGAGGCGGATGCCCTGCTTATAGACCTCGCGAAGGACTCCTCCTTCATCGCGGATGCGGACCTGATCGACGGTGCGCACGACGTTGCTTGCGTCGCGCATACTGATCGCGCCGGCGCTTCGTATGCTACCCCCAACGTCGCGCCACTGGACGCTCACGACCCGGTAATCCAAATGTCGCCCGGCTGGCTGGTAGGGTCACCGGCGCCGACCGCGGTGAAGAACACGCGCCCTGAGGTGAAGCTGGCGTTGGTGTGGTACAAATGCGGCCCGGCGCTTCCACGGACGAGGTTGCCGGTGATCGTGTCTCCAGCGTTATACAGCGCGCCTAGAGCCGTGCGCGCGCCTGCAACCGTGGTCGAAGCCTGGAACGGATCGAGCGCCGGATTGAAGGCTGCTCGCACCTCCGCCATGACCTCGCGGATAGCGTTGTTGACGTTCGCAGCCGGACAATTCTCAGCTATCGAGATCCCGCCAACTGTGACGTTGGACGCGTTATCGGTACTCCAGCTGCTGAATGCCATTGGGAAAGCGCCTCGCTCGTTTCTCTGGTGGAAACGGCTGCTCGCAATGAGCTGGGCGCGTGGGAGGGACTATAGACGAAGGGGGAGGCTATGCCAAGGGGTTGGGGCGTGCTAACGGCGCGTTATGCAAGGCGCGCTGAAGCGGTTCGGCACGAATGCCCTGGCCGCCATCTTTTTGGTGTTCTTGGCGCCATTTCTGGTCGCATTAATAGATGGATTTACGACCATTCTCCGCCAAGGCGGCGACTGGCTCAGAACTGGGATATGGACGCCCGAGACAACCCTGGACGGACTTCGTCGCTTCGGGTTTGAACGTCCAACGGTTGATTGGGTCATCCCACAAAGGCTCATAGACTGGTTTCTAGATTGGCCGCGCTGGATCGGGATGCCGGCCATTGGGCTTGTTTACGCGTCCGTCATCTTCGGCCTGCTCGTTGTTTCGATCACCTATATTGAGCGCTGGTGGAAGCGTGCCGTTGAAATGAGGCGGCGATGAGGATAGTGAAGGCCTATGATAACGGCGCTTCTGTTGGTTATAGTTGCTCTTTTGTGTGCCATTATATGGCAGATGCGCGAATGTCAGGTGGCCACCGCGAGGATACTGCTACTCGCCAGCAACGCTGTGATTAAGGCCATCCGCGATTCCCACGAGAAGACGGACGAGGTCATTGATCGCGAACGCCGCCGAGATGAATTCGCTGCATTCGATGAACAAAATGGCCGCTGAATGGCTAGCTGGTGCCTTCGCCATCGGCGTCGGTGCAACGATCGCTCGCAGCACCGTTGGGCGCTATTTCGAATGGAAGGCTGCCCGCCGCCAGATCACGCTAGTGTCGGATAAGAACGGCGTGCTCCGCGATCCACTGGACCGGAAAGAGTGGAAGTGGCTGGCTTGGTACGTTGCGGGGCTAGCTGTGTTCGCGGTAACCACCACGCTTTTCTTTGCCTACGCATGGGGCATTATCGGTCACTGACCAGCTTGCAGCGCTGAAGCTCCTCCGAACATCCCAAGTGGCCGCGCCAATCGCACGCGCCCGCTGATTACCGCATCCCGATACGCCTGACTGCGTGCCATGATATCGGCGATGCTCTGCGCGCCTGCGGCAGGATCGGTGTTAAGAAGCAGGGGGGCGATCTCATCAGCGCGTGCGACCGCCTTCTTGCCGATGCCGAGCTTCATCATATCCTTAAGACCGAGCTTGCCGAGACCCTTGACCGCCGTTCCGATCGGAACCTGGCCTGTGGCAAGATTGATCCCGACATCGAGGCCGGCCTGCACCAGCCCGTCATCCCCGAACGCAGCGTCAGCAATACCCCGTTGCGCCGTTTTAGAGTTGCCGAGGATGTCGTTTGTCGTCCGCGCAAGGCTGCTCTCGATGTCGCGTTGCCGTAGCAGCCGCGGAACATTGGGATTGCCAGCATACACGGTCCCAAGCCGCTGCTCTGCCGCTGGGGTGCCTAAGGTCGTCTCGAACGGGTTAGTCGCGTACCTTACCTTGTTCGCCTGATCCATCAGGCTGCTGCGGTAGCCAAGCTGGATTTGACCGAGCTGCTCAGGCGACTTACCCGCGATACCGACGCCGAGGGCATCAGGATTCATGGAGATGGATTCACGACCGAGGTTCAGCGCATCCCGAGACTGCATAGGCCCGGCATAGGCTGCGCGTGCGGCCTTATATGCCGGGTTCAGGCGGTCGATCTCGCTGAGCAAGTCGCTCTTCACTGCGTTCTGCGCATTGCCTGCTGGGGTCAATTCAAGCTTGCCGAATGGCGTGCGGTACTGCTCCAGCACATCGTCCATGCCCTTCTTCGCATAGTCGAGGGTCTGCATGGACGGTACACGGGTCAGGATGGGCTCGCCCTGAGCATTCAGGTCGATACCGAGCGAATTCGGGTCAACCCGCTCATTGCCAGCAATTGTTCGCGCGCGACCCAGGGCATCCTTGCCAAACGGTGTAGCTAGAAGCGCATCGATTTCCGGGCTGTTCACGCCATTCGCCGCATACGCCTGATCGTAGAGTGGGCCAGCATCAGCCTTGGCCTTCTTGGCGAGGTCGGCGCTCAGTTGCGGCACGTTGGCTATCGGACCAAGATCCCGTTCGACAGCCTGCCCAAAGCGATCGATCTGGCCGCGCGAGCGCGGAATGAGCGCAGATTCCGCCACCTGCGATGCCGTTGGCGAGCGGCGAACCGCAGCACCAGCAAGCGAGCGCAATTCGGGGTGCGTATCAGCGAGCGACATAGGAACGCCGAGCGTGCGCGCCTCATCCAGTTGCGCCTGGATTTCGGGGATGCCTGCCTTGTTAGCGGCGCCCAATACACTCTGCTCCCCAGCGCCAAGCGATGGGGGCGGGGCAGTGTAGGGGCGGCCAAACAAACCTCTAACCTGCCTGCTCGCTGCCTGGACAGGCGCGGTCCTCCCCAGCGCCTCCAGGGGCACTGCTGCGCCGCGTCCAGCAATACCGCCAATGCCGCCAAGCGCGCCCCCGGCAAGAGCGCCACCCAAACGGTTCTGGTTATCTTCTCCGGCGCCATAGAGGCTGCTCATCAAGGCATCGCCAGCGATAGCACGCGGCGCAAGAATGCCCACGCCGCGCGCTCCGAGGCCAAGCTTCCCAAGTGCGAATTCAGGCGCAGCGAATGAAAGCGCAGATCCTGCGATGCCTCCAACGGCGCTGGAAATTGGGCTGTTCGAAGCCATCGCCTTCTTCTTCGCGTCGAAAGCGTCACGCGCCGTGGAGTAATCACCGCCAGCCAAATACGATGCACCACCCGCGAGTTCGTCGCTCAATCCAAGGGTAATTGCATTGCCAGCAGCCCCAACAGCGGCAGCCGGCGCAGATGCGGAGATCTGCCCGAGCGTCGTGTTCGGCACTTGGCGCGTAGCATCGCCGAGCAAGCCCTTATAATCGGGATGCTGCTTCAGATAGGTCTGTGCCGCCGATACAGCATCCTGGCTTACGGGTGCGGTTCCTACCGCCTTCAGTGCGTTATTGATCTGGTCGGCGCTTGCCCCGCTGCGGATAAGCGCGTCCAGAAGCGCCGATGTCTTCGGGTCGTGTTCCGTCCGAAACTGGTCGCCAGCGACACCAGAGCCGCCGCTACCACCGCCTCCGCCTGTCGGGTCGTAGAATTGGCCCGTTTTCGTGGGACCGCCGCCGCCGGGTGGGGGAGGAGGCGTGCCCGAACCGCCGCCGAGCTTATCCAGAAAATGCTGCGCGTGAGCGTCGAGCACCTTAAGGGGCTGGGCACTCGTTCCCATCCCCTTGGTGTACTGATCGCCAATCGCTTCCAGCCGGGAATTCAAAAGACCGACGATATTCTTAACCGCCTCCTTTTTCTGCTCCTCAGAAGCATCGACGGACAACTCACTCAGGTAGCGCTTAACGTCGGCTTCGGCGCCCCCACTGCCGCGAAAGACCTGAGTGAGTTCGGACGCTACGGCGCTGGCCGTCTGCTCGAATTTCGTAACACCCGAGTCGCCTGACCCGCGATTGTAAGCATTCTGGACGGAGTTCACGGTCGTGGCGAGCGGGAAGCCGCCATGGGAAGCAGTACCGCCGATCTGGTCGTAAAGCTGACCGACGTGGCCGATCGCAGTGTTCAGCGCCTTGATGTTCTGGGCAGACTTCCCAGCCGTGAAATCGCGGCGCGTCGCGGCGCGCGCGTTATAGTTCACGGCATCGAACTCGGGGTCATAATGAGCGACCGAGTTGAGCATGGTCTGCCAGTAAGGTGACCTAAGGGCAGCCCCGGCCGGGAAAGCCATGCGTCCCGCCGCCAAAGCTTTCACCGTTGCGGCATCCGCTGGCTTGAGGTGCTTCAGAAATTCGTCACCCGTGAGCTTGTCCAGCGCAGGGTCCATAGGCGGCCCACCATTCGCCGCCTGCAATTCCTGGGACATCTTTGTTATCTGAAGCCCTTTAATCTGGCGATCGATCGCGTCGTTCGCGATAATCTGGCGCTGCCTTTCAATATCGAGTATGGCTTTAGGGCTAGGCGTACCAAGGGTCACCGGCCCCGCGACTGGAGGCGAACCGTACTTTTCCCAAGGCTTCTGGCCTGCCATTATCGAAGTCCCAATGTGCCGCGTCGGCCGAAATATGGAGCGCCCAAGCCTCGCGCCTGGACATGGTTATGGTCGCCTTCGGGAATGATCTTCACGTCCGGGCCGAAATAGGCTCGCAACTGCGCCGGTGTCGCGCCGGTATAGTCGGCCGCATCGCCAGACAGATGATAGCTGTTGGGCACACCGCCGACCGCAGCATTGCCGGACGTGGTTCGCCGGCCGCTTGTCATGGTGCCCGGCGCGCCGCGCACGTCAGGGAAAGGTACGCGACGCTTGCGGCGTCGCACCTCCCGCCACTGGCTCCCATGCAGTAGGATCGGAGGGGTTCCCGCCCTTGAAGCGATATCCGCCCTCCACCGTTCCGGGGGCCGGGGTAGAAGGCGGCGCTACCGTCCCTCTGGGCACCATGCCTGCCGGGAAGACTGACAGTGTTCCATCTGCATTATGCTGGACTAGAGGGGGCGCCTCCGTCTTGTTGGTCAGGAAGCGCTTAGCGGCTTCAGGTCCTAAGGTGCGGGAAATGAAGTCAAAATCCGCGACCGTGTCATTATTGATCGGCTTCGGGTTGGCCCTCTCGTACTCCTGTCGAGCCAGCCACTGCGCCTGCTCGTCCTGCTGCTGCTGCGCATAGCGCTGCTGCTGCAACTGCTGAGCGCGGGCCTGTTGCTGTGCCGACGCAAAGATCGGCTGCATGCGCGCCTGCTGAAGCAGGGTATCGCCAATCGCGCCCGCAATTGCCCGGCCGACGCCGCCTTGCTCGAAGAACGATGGCGCACGGGGAGTCATGCCGGCGCCCATCACTGGGGGCTGCTCGGTTCCGGGAGGCGCATAGATAGGCGGCGTCCCAAGTGGCGGAAGGCCGGGGAATGGCGCGGGCTTGGGACGGCTGGCAAACATCGTCAGATCCCCTTGAATCCGCCGGTCGCCCACGCAGACAGGCCCGAGCCGATAATCGGAGCGATCGTGCTTCCCAGGCTCTGGGTCTGCGTGGTCGTGTTGTAGTTTCCGAGCAGGCCGGCCAGCGACTGCGCATAGCTGTTGGCGCTCGATTGTGGAATCTGCGCCTGCCCCGTCAGGTAGGACAGGAGGGTCGCGATACCTTGATTGCCGGCGCTGGCGAGCGAGGCGGCATTGCCTGACGCCTGCTGCTGGTTCGTCCTCTCGTTGTTATAGTCCGTGTACCTCAAGCCGGTCTCATTCTTGGCGAGTTCACGGGCTAGGATCTGGGCTTGAGCGGAACCGCCAGCGCCGCCACGTGTGCCGATCGAGGCATTTACCTTATTGGCGACATCGGAGTTCGTGGAGTCGATCAGGGCGCCGAGCTGGGGATTGCCAGCGCCGAGATACTTCCCGCCCAAAACGTCCTGCGTATAGGTGTTTGCCGCGCCGAGCGTGGGGTTGTTCAACGTCGAGGCCGCGACATTCCCCATATTATTCTGGAGGAAGGACGAGATGTTTTGAATATTGGGCTGGTTCGCATCGTACGCCCCCTGAAGAGCGTTTGCCCCTGCCTGGATGTACGGCTTCGAAAATTTTGAGGGCCCTGTCTCTTGTTTGCTGGACTTACCCATGAGTCAGATCTTTCTCATAGGCCACGGCGACCGCAGACCATCCAAGGGCGGCAAGGGGCTTCTTCCAGCCCGACCGACCCCATGCGCGCATCTCGACGCAACCGATGTCACGCGCGGCTTGCTCGATCTGGTCATTGAGGGGGGCGAGCCAGCGTTCGTAGCCCTCTCCCCCCACAAGGAAGACTTCGACCACCTCCCCTCTGTTGCCCACGGAAATACGCGTCACGGTCGCGGCAGTCAGTGTGCCGTCCTCGATGACAGCCCAAAGGCGCATCTCGTCGGCACTGAGTGCAGCTTCGGTTTTCGCCCAATCCTCACCGCCGCGCTCAAGGGCAGGGGTGAGCATCGCCTTTGCGGCCGGCCACAGCGCCCACGAAAGCGGGTCGTGGATCATGCCGATGAGGAGGTCTGGCGTCGCTGTCTTTGGGAGTGCGCTCATTGCCTGTCCAGATGAGGGTGGACGGCTGCCGAGTAGGCTGGGCGCGTGGTGGGACTTTAGCAGGGGTTGGGGGTGAAATCTATAGGCAAACGGAGGGCGGAGTGGTACGATTGCGTATGGGAAAAGATCAGATCGCAGCAGCAGTCGATTACTATGTCGGCCAGCCGTTCGGAGACGAGACCGGGGTGGTAACTCGTGACATGCCGCCAACCTATGACTCGGATGGCAACGAGGTTATGTTGCTCGGCACTCGGCCTGATGGCGCGAGGATCGTCTATAGAAATCCAGATCCATGAGCGACAAAAAGCCGACCATCGCACACATGATGCAGAATTTCGGGACGCCGCCAACAGATGAGCAGCGCAAGGCCGCGCGCGAGGCGGAGTTGCAGGTGGCGCGGTATTTCAAGGTTGGGCGGCGCTCAGTATAATGCGACCCACACCGTTCCATCATAGAACTTCAGCTTGCCGTCAACACTATCGGTCGCAAGCATTCCGTGGACCGGCGACCCAGGCAGCGCAGCCGGCGTGAGCGTGATGCTGGCGAGCGTGAACGGTGTAGCCGCGAACACCTCCAGCGCGGTTGCCCGCCCATCGAGCGCGGTCAACGCAGCCGCAGTGCCCGCATCGGCCATCTCCAGCGTCGTCAGCCGTCCATCAACCCCCGAGAACGACGAGATCT
>Ga0247741_1002498_pt1 | contig 10211 bp, 15 predicted proteins | sample UWRJL213509R2_FD_180945 | JGI IMG/M metagenome (GOLD analysis project Ga0247741, IMG submission 180945) | Plant litter microbial communities from Arlington Agricultural Research Station in Wisconsin, United States - UWRJ-L213-509R-2 | ecosystem: Environmental > Terrestrial > Plant litter >...
ACAAATTAGATTTGGGGGTCAGACTCGAACTAAATCTCATGAAATTACTCACCCCAGATGTGGGCTATAGCGATTCTCATTCTTTCCTAGATCCAATTCATGGCACAGTTCAATTGACAAATCGGGCAGCACCTACTGCTCTTGCTCCTCCCTAAGTTGTGGTAGCAGTTCCATTATGGAGCGAATCGGCGCTAGGAATCGACAGGTTCCTCAGCTTGCTGATAAGGATGAAAAACAGCGTGTTGATCGATTTCACATTGACGATAACGAGGGAAAGGCGGGGAACAGAGACCTCTGTCCCGGGCCGGATCCGGAGCGACTCAGCCGCCAGTAGGAAGGAAGGGGATCGTAGAAAGGTTGAGACGAGTTGAGGCCAGAGTCGTATACGGCAGTCGTCTGCACAGGTGAAACCTCGACTCGAAGGTGACCACTGAAGTCATAACGGAGATCCACTTTGGCTGGATTGCAGAATGTTCGACGAATGGCCTGCGCTCAGAACCACCTGACTCGTTGAGCTTCTTGAGCTCCCGCGTGAAATCGAAAGATTTCTTCGTGCACTCGTCGGAGGTAGCACTACCATTATCGATGTCAAGGTGATTGTCCTCTTCGTCGGTCAGCAAAGCGCGGAATAGCGGGAGCTGCAAGATAGGCGCCACGTCGGTAACTCGAGGAGACGCGGTACCAGAAACCGCCATTTCAACATCCAGAGTAAGTTTCGCTGTCGCAGGAACCTTACCCCAATCCCTGGGTGACAACCCCTCAACTTTGAATCGCGTTTAGAGCGACAAGGAGGAGTCTGGGTCATCGGAGCTGGGATCAGGCTGGTCGGGCTCCGGGCCAGTAGATATTCGCTTGAGATTGTAAGACTCTGCGTATGAGTCTGCCATAGGAGCTGTCACTGGACCGATCACTTCTTGTACTTTGCTTCCTGGCGTTGGCGGGCTCATGATGATCAAGAGATGAACACTTGGAACCCTTCTTCTCGAAGTCGTGAATGCGCTTGAAGACCGGTGTTAGGGAACCAGCATCGAGCGTCATTGAACCCCTGCAGGTACGAGAGAACGATCTATGGCCAAACGTATCCGATGAGTGAAGTGCTGTACACCAGTACCTTTCTCAACATCGACAGTGAGTCCTGGCATTGACCTCAACGCTCGGATCTTCGCACCAGTGGCTGCAGCACCAGGTGTCAGCGAGATTGGAGCCCGCAGTTTTGAGAGGCTAGAATACAGGTTCGAGTTCAGGTTGTGGAGCAGGCGTCATAGTCCGTTCATGACATGGTTTGAAAGCTTGATGACAGGAGCGCTCACAATGGTGATCGAGGCCTCTGCTTGTCCTTCACGGGCGAGAGACCGTGGAGAAGTTGCCTACAATCCCGACGTATCCCTTTCGATCGTAGACAGAGGCGATGGTCTAAGCAGTGCCATATCGGTGGTGCCAAGTGTGGCTTGCGGGTTGAGTGTTGATTAATTGAACGAGGTCGTTGATGGCGGCCTGGATAATCGACATGAACGCTATAATAGTGGCATTCACATATAACATAGACCAAAGTAATAAAATAAAATATACCTTCGTCGTCCTCAGGCTAGGTTGAATCTTGCTTAGCATTTGCGGGTGGGGTCTTGGTTTTTGGGCGTAAACGTGGGCGAATTGATTTTCGCGGCAGCCTTGCCCAGTCCCTCCAACCTCTCGCGGGCCATCTTTAATGCATACCTCCCTCCAATCTCACCCTCAGGCAATGGCTGCTCATAATCCGCGCATCTGTGACCGTTCGACGTTGCATGGCCTATAAGAACCACGGCGGTCATCCATCCCCATCCACAAGTTGAGCGACGTCGGCAGGAAGGAATGTGCGTCCAGACCCATGCGCATATCCTCCTGAACCCCAGCGACACCTCCTCACGCAAACTCAATGCTAATACTTTTCCTCAACTCTGCTCTCCTCACTCTCCTCTTCAACCAGCGGAGCGGCGGCCGATGCTTCAACTTGGATTAAAACGAAGCTTTGTCTGACCCTCCGAGTCTATCTTCCTAAACTCGCCTCGGCCCTCACATTCCTTGTAGACCTGCCAAATCATATCTGTAGCCCTGTTCAACGACCCATCCTTGTTTGAGGACGTAGACGAGGTCTTGGAGCTTGATGTAGGAGAGGTCGTGACTGATGACAATGGTAGTCTTGAGAGCCTCCAAGACGAGGGAATGGAAACTAGCGGCAAGCGCTGATGTGGCTTCGTCTGAGAAGAATTGTCAGTCAGATGGACCGTGAACTGAAAAATGAAAACACCAACATACCTAAAATCAACGCTGTAGGATCCTCAGTCTGACTTGCGCCAGTATCAATGACAACCCTAGTAATGTGAACGACTGAGTATGCTGCAGATGGATGGTCAGCTATGTCTTTCTTTGCTGAAAGGCAACGTACTGTTACGAGTCTTTACTTTGTAAAGGTGAGTTCTTTTACCCCGAGTCCGACGTCGCGTCCAGTCTGTCGTGAGCATTTTCCCACGGTCTTGTGATGAAGTGGCGAATCATGATCTTTCCTTGTTATTCACTCGTTCTCTTCCATCCGGTACCTTCCACTTCACCGTTTATTTCGAAAACACTTTTCGTGGACAGATCGTGCCGTTTTTTTTCCTTCTGTCTGTCCAATTACTTCGTAAAGGTCCTCTTACCCCCGTCAACAATGTCATCTTTACTGAGATTGTCATGTGACTCAGGTGGTCTGTTCATATTCATTTTGGCTCACGTTTGACCAGGCATCTTGGGTGGGGCGGATCGTTTATATATTGCACTGTAATTAATCTACTACTACCAAAAGGTTTGAAATGCGACATATACGTGAATGGTGGTAGACGACTACTACAGGCTGAAACATGAGCCATGATATCTGCGGTCGTTTGTAGAGTATATGGTTGCGAGTGCGGTGGGCCGGAGGTCTAATATTGTCGTCTGTAGTCTAATCGGTGGTCATTGTAGGTTGGCGTTGGGTGGTGACATTGCGTGGTTGGCGTCAAAAAATTGGTGCTTGTGGTGGAATCCTCGCCTGGCCGTGCCTGGAGATACTGGCGTCAATACGACTTGCTACGAGTCCCTGAAATTCGTTGGATGTCAGAACAGCAACCAGCCACTCCGGCGCTCCCGGGGGTGGGGATGGCGGTGGTGTTGGTTGTTATGCTCGGTGTAGTGGAGCTCTTGTGATAGTTCGTTCCGCACCCCAAAAAAAACAGCGACCGAGATCCTCGAGTTAAAGGAGACTGTTCAATGCAACCAGTCCGGCAGTGTTCGGTTTTTGAGTACACACGGAGGGACCTGAACGGTGTTCGAGTCACTGATGTTCAGTCTTCGGGTAGTAATAGGGACGTGGGCAGCGTTTGTGGTGCTGAGGGCGGTATTCAGGGCACACGGTTGGTGGTATTCAGTTTTTGAGGAAACAGCGGGACATGGGCAGTGTTCATGTCGCTGAGATTGGTGATATCTAATCTTCGGGCGGACATTGGGACGTGGGCGGTATTCGTGGCGCTGAGGACGGTATTCAGGGCACTCGATTAGCGGTGTTCGGTCTTCAGGCAGACGTATGCGTCATGAAAGAAACGAGGTTGACGATCCTCGAGTGAACTCGGTGAGTTATGAGCAAGCACTTATTGTGCGCCCAGCACAATCGCCGACTATTGAGGTGGTCGATGAGTGGGGTTTTGGAGCAGGACACTGGCTTGCTGCAGCGGCGGCGCCTCGTTTGCATTGATCTCCGAGTCCTTCATAGGTGGGAGATACTTATTTAGCGCCAAAGTGCGCTCTCGGGGGGTGCACTAGATCGGATCAAGGTAGTTTTTCAGTACTTGTAATGCGGGACTAGCTAGCCACATACCGTGCGGGTATCCCTGTTCAGGGGTCTCCCCTTGCATTCCTAAGCCCCTTCCAGCAGCGTTTGCAAGCCCACATCCCTTGATAAGGGGAGGGGCACGGTTGCCGCTGATCTTGGTGCCTAGATGTGGGCTATTTCACGATTGACTCGCGACGACTCACGATAAGCTATGTGAAATATTATTAGTCACATATACACATTAGTACTTACTAGACTTACCTTTGATAACATCCTCAGGTCGTAAATAGGCAGAGGGAGCGAGACGGCGAGCGGTTGGAACTGCCATCAAGGCAATTGTTTGTGGCCGTGTCGGCAAATTCCGGAACGCCAACCCGCCGCTGAGCCTCGCAGCATACCAGACTTGCTGCAGGACCCTTCGTCGCCCAGATGTTCTGTCGGCTCTTTCTGGTGCTTCGGTCATCTCCCGTGTTTCTGCCTCGTTCAAGATCGCTTATTCTTCCGCGATAGCTTTCTCCCGCAACGGCCCCTCAAGTCCTGCTGGTGTCTCTGCTTATTCTTGTCAGGCTCGATGTATGGGCGTGCACGTAACTTCAGCCGTTTCTTCCATGGATCCAGTGCTTTGTATGTGATATAAAATATATCCATTTGTTCAATCTTATGGTATACAATTGCATGTACGTTGCCCTCTTCCCTATTCTTCACTCTCTATGGTCATCACGAATCCCATTGCCCCAAGTTCTTCCCCATTCGTTATCCTCCAGATTGTCTCTGGTAGTTCTGGCCGCCCTATCACGACTGGCCATTCAACGAGCAGATCATGCTCGAGCTCTGAAACCTCGCCCTTCGTCATCAACGTCTGGAACCTGCATCCTCTGTCTCTGACCGATCTGATTGTGTCCGGACAAGACGGCGACTCCCGACAGCGGCCCAGTAAACCATGCATGTCGTGTCCTGACCGGCCCTCGATGCGTTTAGGGAAGGTGAATTCTCGGTCTTCCATCTTCGTCTGACGAATATTGTCCAGCTCGAAGTCATGTCTGCCTTCTGGCGGAACATTCTTGTTGAATCTTTTCATGCGCGTAGGGTCGTTCCTCAATCCTCCATTCCTCTCCAAAAGATCAGCATAGGCACAAAATATACCCCAACCAGTGATCGCGTTCATTGTGAGCGTTGTTGAGGAGTAAAAGATAGACTCCAGCAAGAGTTCATTGCTGCGGTCGTCGGACATATGGAAGTTTAGGAATCTCGGGCCTTCTTTTGTATAGATGCGGTAGCTCTCGATGCCGCGTACACGTCTGTTCCGTTGAATGGGGGCGTGCTGAGGCTCGCATCTCCTGTACCTCGTATTGCCGGTGACCTCGCGCACGGTATTGTGGAAAGAGCTCATCGGTGCAACGAAGTCGATATTGTCCACAACCTCTGCCCTGTATGCTATCGGTAGCAGACACACAAGCGGGAACGATCCAACAATTATAGCCTGCGATCTCCTGAGCGTCCCGATCAACCCATCAGAGTCGAGTTCGAACTCTTCTAGCTTTTGCCTCAGGCGACGTGCTATGTGCCTTTGTACGCTCACATAGGCGCTCCGGCAGGTAAGGGCTAGCCTCATCAACGTGGTCTGCGATAGCCTATCCAGGACAGCACTGGCTTCTTCCCTACATCCAGTGAGGAACAGTTCGACGTGGAGTGATGTTCTCAGTCTCCCTGCACGATTCGTCGTCAGCAGGCACATAGATCATCCATTGTTATTTTGAACTTACCTGCCACGAATACGTGCCTTCCTCTGTATCCGATTGTAGGAAGCGTCTCGTTCGTGTACGGTGTACCTGCTGTTTGACTTGTAGCAATAATTAAAAATGTATTATGATATCACTCGCCTTCTCTTGTGGGTGCCAGTACTCGCATGTTCAGTTCTTTCCCAAGGTCTTGGATGTGTTTTACGACAGCGCCGGGTTTTGTAGCTGCGAGGCATACAAGTTCAGAAGAAGTCATATCCCAGATATCCTGTTCGTCTGGAGCATCCTCCTTCATGAATACGTCAATCTCCGTACCGACGTTCGCCGATATGAGATCTGCCTTGATATGCATGTGGCTTCCTGTGGGTGGTGTTGGTTCAAGAGGCTTTACTGCAGCGATAGATGGTAGTAGCAAGGACTCCTCGGACAGCGAGTCGGGTATGGTTTTTGGTATCACTCGGTTCCTATAACTAATTAACGACAATCAAAAATTATCTCGGTTTCGACACGATATTTATATATTGGTTTCATCCTATCATTGTCCTTGCGCATGTTTCCACTCAACAATGATTGACTCATCATCGACGGTACTAGGGTCGGCTGTCTGGATACTAGATTCCACCAATATCTCTGGTCTGTCAACAGTCCGCATTGGCCTCCCGTGTCCAATATGTGAACACAAATCGTGCTCCATATCATTTGGCGTTTCGGTTACACCACGCGGTACATGGGTCATGCCCTCCTTGGTTTTCTTGGGGCTCATGCCTCGTGTTTCGCTGCCTATGCCAAAAATCTCGGACACCGACCATGCTCGCCGCAGGTTCTCCATTTAGAAATGATCAGCGCCAAGCATTGGTACTTGGCATGCCCTTCGCGGAGAATGAAATATCGAACGTCGGCCCCTCGCCCTTTTCGCTCTCCTTGACTTCCCACCTTGCATCAGCACTCCCTTATCCTGAATGAGTACGCTAAAAATTTTGGGGGTCTTTTTATTGGTTTTTCATATTAACTAGTTTTGTTAGGTCCTACAGACCTGCTCCTTCTACTCAAACGTCTTTCAGTTGGTGGCCAGGTCGATCCGGCCGTCATTAATCGTGGCCGCTATGGGGTTTTTCTGGCACTGCAAGATGTTGTTGACCGCCATGGATTGACGTCTGTGCTGTCGCTTCGTCGCATGATGGAGGCCTGTTGGACAATAGCTCAGTCGTTCGTAAGAGAAAGACTCGTATTAAGGTAGTATATACCTGTTGGACAATAGCTAGAGTATCATAAGATATCGTAACGTAGAAAGAAATAAAAACCGTACTCACCTCAGTCGTTCGTAAGAGAAAGACTGAGGTGGCAAACATTATCTACTGAGGCTTATATACGAGACGAGAAATGGTAGAGGCTGACGAGTAGTGATTGAGTCCAGGACGATATAATATGTAGAACTTGAATGCAGAAGAGAAATTCCAGAACGTTTGGCCGAGGTCCAAGTCGATAATCTAACAAGGCCACCGGGTGTATCATATCGGGTTCTTACGCATTACTGGCCTTCCATCCTGGTGCGTTCGAAGCGGGTGACCTCGATCTATATGTTCCGCTCGATAGTCGTGGCACGGTCGTCGCATACTTCAAACAAGCAGGCTTTTCCATTACGGGATCAACACCAGACTACGCTTATCTCTCCCCCACCATACGCGGTCTAGATCGACTGACGTCTACGTGGCCCTTTTCAGCGATCGATATAGTTTATACTTCTGGTGCCAGTCCATTGAAGGCGATTGCGGAGTTCCATTCGACACTACTCATGAACGCGATCACATCCTCTACTGCCATCTCCTTGTACCCGGACCTCACACTCAGACGAATTGGTCTCACAAATTACGGTCTCCCCAGCGTTGGGCCAACGGTTTTTGAGAAGTATCGCCACCGAGGTTTTAGGGTCGAGGGGTGCTTGGACCTTTTTGACGAGTTGGAAGACCACATGTGTACGGTCGATTGCTCGTGTCCTTCTACAACTCGTTCGATTCACGATCACGGGGTGCTGTCCATCCCTTTGGATTGTGCAGAGGGTCTGTCTCGTAATACCCCTGCAACGCTAGTGTGGAAGCTCGCAAATGCCAGTTGCTTTCCTGGTGAACCCGATGGATTCACTCTTGGACCCAAGGGCGACCTTTGTGAGTGTTTCCATACTCAATATTATATATATTGACTCTATTATTCGTAGCTCTGCTGGTGATACCTCAACCGATTCAGGCTCCCCAAACCGCTGGGTGAGGCCGTATGTGTGACTCCCATAAATTAAAAAAACAACTTGTTCCACTTGTGTATTCGTGATTATGCAAACGTTGTTATCCAATAATACCTGCTTCGTATTTTTGCTGGTTGTTCTGAGCGTGTTGTACACCACATGGTCTGATATTTTTTGACCAGTATGGAGTATCCTCGTTCAGTCGTGGCCCTCTCACTGGATGCTCAGTTGCCAACTTATCAGTGCGTCCGTCTCAGCCATGCACTTGGTTGTCGGGTTGTTTACATCCTTTTCGATCCTCGTTCAGTCGTGGCCCTCTCACTGGATGCTCAGTTGCCAACTTATCAGTGCGTCCGTCTCGGCCGTGCACTTGGTTGTTGGGTTGTTTACATCCTTTTCGCTACTTCGTGCTTGGTATATCTTAACCCCCTATCAGATTATCTACCCGAGTATTCCTGCTAAGTATGTTTTGGGATATTCAAGAACACATTATGATTATCGTGTGCTGACCGATTATTTTACAGGTCAAGGCGATTAAACTAAGCTGCTAGCTATCTATTCGCATCTTGGAAAGCCGATGCTGGGCCTCAGTTACGTTTTCTTCCTCTAGGTCGTATGCAGCTTTGCGTTTGACTGTCGATAGCTGAGCCGCCGGGGCAATGTATTTGCTCCTCATCCTGAGTATTGCTGCTGTCTGTATCACTCGATCGTCAGATTAAGCAAGTCGGCGAAGATGGATGGAACCAACATCTCTCGTAGTTTGATCCAGCAGTATGAGCCCCTTCAACAGCACTACAATTTTGAACTTGCCTTTGTTTGGCACCGCCATAAACGAGACGCTTGCTTCAACAATGTCCCCTACCCGGAAGGTCATAGGACTGACTTGCTTCACCCTATAACCCATGAGTGAGATACTGTATTCGTATTGTGCAGGCGGAACTTACACTAGAGTGGCACCTGGATTGGCGGTCCTTGCATAATATTGCACGTCGTTGTCGATTATGTGTATGAAGTCTTCGTCCACCATGGCCGCGAGTACCCCGTTAGGATCAGCTAGAGCGTCAAACGGACCTCTCTCAGCCGCTCCTGCGACGTGTGCATTGATAAAATAGCGAGAGCCGGCGTCGAATGCGTCGGCGTTTTGAGATTTAGAGGGTTGCCAACTTTCAAGGGAGTCTGGTGGCAGCTTGTTCATAAACTGTATTACCACCCTCTCTATAGCCTTGACGGCTTCCGAGAAGCGGTCGCTGCCCAATCCAGTGAGCGTAACTGCTTGCCGTATGTGGGGTCTAGCGCGTATCATCGCGCTGGTGGTACTGTGGCCTATGAGCACGGTGAAAAAAGAGGGGTAATTGCACCTCACGGATATTTTTTTATTGGGGGCAGCATTTTCTCCGCTAGTATCGCCTGGACTCGAAATACCACTTCTGTGGTCGACCCGTCGTCCTCTGTAACTGCAACACGCCATGCTTTGGGGTCAGAGTACTCGAGTATGTTGGAATCTGTGATCTGTACCATTGCGTTTCAGTGAATTGTGTTGGTAATTTATGCTGGAGTGGACTTACGTTCGCGCCCGCCAACTGTATGACAGATTCAGTGTCTAGTCTTGTCGCTCGTTGCTCTTCCACTTCTAGCAACTTTTTCACTACATATTCCGTCTTCAATTGCTCATTATTCAAAGCCAACAAAGACTTACTAGCGTCCTCGGTATGATAGAATTCGTCCATGTGAACGTGGGGCGTTCGAGATTGTAATGACGTTGTGAATGGTCTGCGGCAAGGCGCTCTGTGCTTTCTTTGCCCGATTTTATATGAATTCTAGTTTTATTCGGCAAATATCCGTGCTGGTCGATCTCACTTAAACCTTGCTATCTCTACTGGCGTTTGCTATTGCCAGTTTGTTGCCATCTTCCTTACCAAAAGGAGTAGTGTAGATGGCTGGATGGTCCTGTGTACGCATTCCCTGCTATCGGGTCTCACCTGACAACCTTGTGCATGCTTGGCAATCAATGTTTGGTCGTGGTCTATCGTCTCGCGTATGTATCTGGTCCTTGTGCTACCTTGGCTGGGCGGCCTTGCTCGCTCCGTTCTGCCGTGCGATCCTCGACCTTGCCAAAACAAAGAACAAAAAATTAAGACTATATAAGTGGCCATTGTTTAGGGTTCGAAAATTTGTGTGCGGTACATCCTCCCCCACCCTTTTCCATCTTCGATCTTGCTTTGAATAGCATCCATGGGTGGTGGTGGAAAGCCTTCATCCGTTTCGCCTAGGAAGAAGTATATGGCCCTTCCAGGCAATGCCTCTGGAAAAGGCAAGAAGAAGAAAACCGTGTCGAGTGATGACGATGAGTGAGCCTTTTCATTTTCTTCTCGTCTCTTCCCTTTTTTTTTTTTTTTTTTTAAATTTTTGATGGAAT
>Ga0247741_1002499_pt1 | contig 10211 bp, 11 predicted proteins | sample UWRJL213509R2_FD_180945 | JGI IMG/M metagenome (GOLD analysis project Ga0247741, IMG submission 180945) | Plant litter microbial communities from Arlington Agricultural Research Station in Wisconsin, United States - UWRJ-L213-509R-2 | ecosystem: Environmental > Terrestrial > Plant litter >...
TCGACGTACGCATTATTAATCTGTACCACCCAGCTTTGCATGGCCGTTTCAACCTGCTGATTAAAATAGGTCGCAGTATGGCTGTCATAAAGAACCAATAAATCAACCTCCGCCGCGTGAACTGGCAACGCACATACACCCAGTGCTGCCACTGCAACTAAAGCCCGGCTAATTCGCACGATGCGACTATGGAGTTGCTGAAATAAATTTGATTGGTGCATAGCTATTTCTCTCAATATGGATAACTCGTTATGTTTTGAAAAATTTAACTTCCAGGCGGAGCTACCATGTCGTGTTTGCGCCCTTCTTGTTTAAACAGTATGTCGCTTGAGGCAATCCAACCTTGTCCATCATTAGCCTGCAACACGTAATGACCTTTAGGAGTATCAATTCCCGCAAGGCTTAGCCCAGGCGTTTGAGTAAGCGTCACACGCATCACTTCATCGGTATTTGTGAGGCGACCGTGCAAAACAAAGCCGCCATTTGGTAACGCCTCCCGGCTATCCACTTTCATTTGCAAATTTCCGCCTAACTGCTCGATCGGTAACTCCAATGAGTCACCTGGTAGCATCACTAATAAACGCTCTGGTTTTAATTCAATAAATTTACGACCGTCATTACGTTGCTCAGGCGTTAAAGGTAATTCTTGAATTGCGCTAGTCGGTTGCCATGCATTAGGTTCAGCGAGCAAATCCACCAACTCATTAGGTTTAAAAGATTGTTGTGGATAAAGAGTTTCAAGCGCGGTGATGCGTGCATCTAACGTGGGGTATCTGCTGTTAGTAACGACTTGGCTATATCTTTTGCGGGCCGATTCCAACTGTTTGGGTTCAACCTTATTGTTCTGAATGTATGTCGTATTTTGAGTCACCACTGAGTGTGGATTTTTATTTGCACTAGCCATTTGTTTTTCTGACAAGGAAGATAATGTATTTACGCCATTTAACATCGTTCCAGAATCTCCCGAGGTTTTATTGACGTATGATTTAGAAATAGAGGAGTCATTTGACGAACCTATCTCTTCAACTTGCTGCTGTTGCCAGTAAGAATAAAGACTATATGAAGGCAAACCGACTACTGCTAAAACCACCAACGGTCTAAGATATTTATTCATGACAAAACCACCTATATAAACACATAATAAATCAATAGCATTGATCAACTTATTAAACTTAATTTCGATTTTATTTAATTATAGTGACAACAAATTCATTGGTGAAAAAAAGAAGTAGCTACGATCTTGCAGCTTATATTTTAATGAATGGATACTGAATTATGCGGAAATTAAAAAACGAAAAACGAACGGCCTTCACATTTGCTCACATTTCATAAACTTAACTTGAAATTTGTCGCCCAATAACGAATAAATAAGCAGGAACTATTTCTAAAAGTCTCGTTCGCGTCACATAGCAATTAAACTTAAATATCATCTCTAATAAAACCTAGCACAAATTTTAGTTGTACCGACAATGGAAATGTGGCGCCTGTTACATTTTTTGAAACTTTTAAACTAAAAGTAATTTTTTCAAAAATGATGTTATTCATCATGCGCTGAGCGATTTATATATTGTTAGCATCAATATTTTTCTTGGTAATGTTACAAGCAAAGCCAACAACAAATTAGCGGGCGAAAAGAAAAGGAATTTAATTACGACGAAATTATCGCAATTGCGGCAATAAAAGATGATAAAAACTGTCTTTTTTGCAGGTTTTCCAACATTTATAACCATGAGAAGTATTATTTCGTATACGGAAATCCGATTTGAGCCCATCGTGAATGCACCATCTGCCTTTATTTATGAATTATTTTTGGTGGACGAAAATAGCGCATCAGCGACGGTATTTTTAGGTGATCATTGGCTTTCCGATGGAAAACAAATTTCAAAAATATCAGATGCCGACTTTTCTTTTCTTACAATGACAATCAGCGTAGGGGAATTTGAGAATGAAAATTCAAGGCTCGAAGGCTTAACAAAGGATGTCAATGTAGCGATTCTCAAAAATGAGCTATTAAAAACTCAAGACTATGAAAGTATTGGACGCGGGCCAAACGACCCTAATGCAAATACTTAATCAAAGAAAATAATATCGGACTTAAATACAAAACCAATCAACGAAAAAACTGAAATTTTTAGGTATTCATCCACTAGCAAGTCTTCTACAAGTTAAACATATATAGCTCAGAAAACCCCTCAAATGCAAGCCAGCAAACTAAACCTAGTAACAACTGAGACCAATGAAAAGCCGAACACTAAAAAAAGTAAGCGGGATGACACTTTTTATATTAAAGAAAAAACACCAAAATTGGCTTTTCTAATCGGGTTAGTTATTATTTTTTTATTTTGGCGATGGGTGAAATTAAATAGCCGAAAATATTTATAGTAATATTTTCGGCTATTATTTAACAAATAAACTAAAGAGCAGATTAAAAAACTATAAAAACTTAATCAAACATATCCGCAAATCTATTCTTAATATCTAAATCAATTGGATGCGCAAACCCTGGCAAAGTAACTTTCGATTGACTGATAGTAATTTGGCTTTCATCAATTAGATTTTTACCAAAGTGATAAATAGTGTCGAAATTTCCGGTAAGCGCTTGTTGGTCATAGTCATCAGCTTTAGCGATGGATGCTTTACGACGCTCGTTATAATGTTTAACAGCTTCAGCTCCATAACGACGAGTCAACATTTTTTCAACCACATGTGGCGCGATTACATTCGCGGTTGCGTTATTGCCACCAAAACCTTTGGAGTTTAGGAATGCAACATCAATGGGTGATTTTTTTCGATCAACATCAGTCATAGAAATTTGCAAGCGATCTGCAAATACATCATCGGCAACTTTATCAATTGTTTTAATTCCGGGAATAAATCCGTATTTAAAAATCCCCAATGACGAAATTAATTGTTCGCCGCTGGCGGCAGATAATGAGTGGCCAACATAAGCCTTTACTGCTGAGACTGGCCAATTAGTAATTCCGAAAGTTTGCGCTACCTGATCAAAAATTTGCGATTCGGTTACGCGATTTTGCGGTGTACTTGAGCCGTGGGCTTGGATCATTGAACGTTCGCGTACCGCTTCATCGCCAAGTAATGCACGTGCCGCGGCAACGGCTTTTGCCATAGTGATGTAGTTACCAGGACCAGGTGCGGAAATAGATTTTTTAAAACCGTCGGCATTGATAAAAACATCACTGACTGCACCGTGAATATCCGCACCCAACTCCATCACCAAGGCATCATCCATCAACACAATATATTGACTAGCTTCGGCCATAGTGAAACCCACGTTTTCACCAAAAGGACGGCTAGTACGACGCGGGTCAGCTTGTTCGGAATTATCCAACTTTTTAAGCTTGTCTTCGCTGGCGAGCGCTCCCATGGTGGCGTAGCCGTCGATAATTTCTGGCAGGATTGGAGCTTCCGCATTACCTACAACCGCAACACGGCATTTTCCACTAACTATGTCTTCCACGGCTGCACGAAGGTTGTAGAGAAAAGATGCGCAAGCTCCGACGATGGCACCAGTATGACCAACACTTCCCAAAATATACGCGTTGACGAAATCCGCTGGCATGGTGTTCAAGCCTAATGGGCACTGCTTGGTGCTCACACGCCCGCCTTTTAAACGTGCCTGCAATAAACCGCCAAAACCATTCTCATCCATTTGACTCATAACGTTGCTGGCATAAACACCGATTTTGTCTGGCTCGACAGCATCCATAATCGTTTGCCATTCGATACCAATTGATTGGACGGCGTCAGACGCACCTACAACGGCGAGCTGTAATGCGCGGGGATGATAATGTGAGTTATAAAGCGCACCCGGATCAAACCCACGCGGTAATTGGCCAGCAGATTTAACCGGTAACTCACGATAGCTATCGAATTTAACTTCGAGACCACCAGGAGCAGACACTCGCACGCGGTCTTCATCTATATCTTTCAATTGCCAGCTGGCAGGAATAGGTTCTGGCAAGTCGCGACGGCGCATATCAAAAACTAGCGGCTCGTTGCCTGCACCAAGCACCGCATTTTTTTGCCAATGAGCGGCATCAACATCGAAATAGGTTTTTTCAATACGACGAATCAAGGTACCGTCCAATATGGCATCACCATATTCAGATTCAATTTGCTCAGGAGTCAGTTGCTTGCCATGCTCGTCCTGATAATGGCTATTTTCATACTTCACCAACCCCATCATCACGGCCAGACCAGCTAAAGTCTCCTGCCGCTCCTGTGCGGGCAAACTTTCCATCACCATACGGCGATAGGCGTGATGACCTGAACTACGACCAGCAGCACTGAAGCCGCCAAAGCCAACGATAACAGGGAGATGGGACATACAACAAACCTCAACATTAATTTACGCTTCCAAGTTTATTTAGGTAGAGAGCCAAAGTCATTGTTGATTTAGCCATAATTAGTGGTATTTTGGCCACACACCCATGAGATTAGCTGATGCAAAACACCAATATTACGTTTGTGCTGTTCGACAATATGTTGGCCACTAGCGCTACACTGCCTTCAGAAATGTTGCTTGCAGCACAAAGCGCAGCAGAGATGACAAAAAATAGTGTCATTCCAAGCCCCCCGTCTATAAACATTCGAACCGCCACTATTGACGGGAAGTCTGTGTTGACCCGTTCTGGATTCAGATTGCAACCAGACAGCTCCCTCACAGAGCTAACTGACAACCAAATAATCTATATCCCCGGTTTATGGCGAAACCCTCGCCCGCTTATTAAGAAGAGCGAAGCCTTTTTGGAATGGCTAAGACAGGAGTATCAAAATGGTGCGCTCATCAGCGCGGTTGGCACCGGATGTTGCTTTTTAGCAGAGGCGGGACTTCTGGATGGCAAGGCAGCAACTACACATTGGCATTACTTCGATCAGTTTCAAAAAGACTATCCGCTGGTGCAGCTCAAACGCCAATATTTCATTACGCAAGCTGGAAATATTTATTGCGCGGCCAGCGTTAATTCCCTTGCCGATTTAACCGTACACTTTATTCAACGATTGTTTGGAAAAGAAATTGCGAACCATGTTGAGCGACATTTTTCTCACGAAATTCGACGCGCTTATGAAGCGAGCGGTTTTTTCGAACAGGAGCATAATCGGCACCCCGATGAAGACATAACGCAAATTCAAATTTGGTTGCAGGATAATTATCATCGCGATATCAGCATCAACCAACTCGCAGAAAAATTTGGTATGAGCACTCGCACATTGAATCGTCGTTTTAAAGCAGCACTAGGGATTTCACCGCTCAATTTTTTGCAAGAAGTGCGAATTAATATCGCGAAGGATTTATTAAAAACCAGCAACTTATCGATTAACGAAATTGTTTATAAGGTGGGTTATCAAGACGCAGCTTTTTTTACAATCTTATTTAAAAAATATTTAGCGACAACACCAGTCGCTTATCGCGAGACGGTTCGAGCAAAACTATTTAGCACGGCGTAAAAACCTCACGCATTTTCTGCGCGAAGTTTTTTATTCAATGATATAAAACCAAACAATTAAGCGGCAGCAGCAGTGTTTACAGCTGTGTCCACCCGAGTTAGCTTTTCTTGCTGCGCTGAAACACCAATAGGAATATTACGAGGCTTCATCGCTTCTGGAATAATACGTTTTAAATCTATATGCAAAAGACCATTCTCATAATTAGCAGCTTGTACTTGCACATGATCCGCTAGTTGGAAGCGACGCTCAAAACTGCGGGCCGCTATGCCTTGATGCAAATAGGTACGTATTTGCTCTTCGGTTGCTTTATTAGCAGAAACAGTTAGATTATTTTGATTGACTTCAATATTGACTTCAGTTCGGTCGAAGCCTGCAACAGCCATAGTAATTCGGTATTGATCCTCGCCCGTTAATTCAATATTGTAAGGTGGATAAGCAGGTTGAGATTGTTCAGCACGATTCAAACTATCAAGAATGTTAGCCATACGATCAAAACCAATAGCTGAACGATAGAGTGGAGAAAAGTCAAAATTACGCATAAAAATATCCTCACATGAGCAATATAAGTTTTTGACTTATCAAATGATCAAGTCACCAAATTTTATGTAGCCCTCTAGCGAGCAGCTACGAGCATAAATATGTAGTCGTGAAAATTTATTTCAAGTCGGTCTTAAAAAAATTTCAAATTTTATTATCAAAACCAAACAGTATTCCAAATCGGTTCCTGTCATATCCAATTTTTAGCGAAACGCTAAAGCTTAAAATTTGAACTAATGCACCCTAAATTCTCTCCAAGCACCACAAAAATGCGAAAATTATTTTTATACCCTAAATAAATTAAAGATCTTTGTTGAGATTAAAATGTTATTAAGATCGACAACTTTCGCCTTGATATTTGCTTTCAAAGCGTCAATATTGGAGACGAGGGTGTAGAATTTTTTAACAAACCTCCAACCCTGACGAGGTAGTTTTTGCCCTCTAACATAAACGTTAAGGAGCTTTATAATGAAATCTGCTGTCGACGTTCTCTACCGTGATTTAGAATCTTCTCCTGCTCTCAACGAAATAATCTCAAAAAAACTTGAAAAACTGAACCGCTATTCAGACCAAATTATCCATAGCCGCGTCGTATTAGATACTCCTCACAATCACAAACACAAAGGTAAACAATTCCGCGCCTCAATTGAGATTGACCTCAAAGGCCACCCTATAGCTGTAACTCAGGATAACGAGTCCATACACCTTGCTGTGCGCGATGCGTTTATTAGTGCAGAACGTAAGGTTAAGCAAATTACTGCCCGCCAACGAACCTTACAATAGGTGTTGCAATTATATTACCTAGGTGTCATGGACACTTATTTTTAGCATAAAAAAATCCGGAGCTTCTTTTGAAGTTCCGGATTTTTTTATGGGTGGGACTAACAAGTTTTCAAGTTATTATTTTTCCAGCTTCGCAGACATGATATCTATCAAACGATTAAAGTTAGATAGAGATTGGATGTGAGCATAAATTAATTCCAAACCATCTTTCTTAAATAGATCCAATGCTTCAACATCACTAATAGTTTTTAATTTTTCACGCTTCACTACAAAAAAGCCACTCAAATTAATATTTGCGTTTTCTTTGGATTTAAAAGAGATATTTGCAGACATAGGCTCTAGCAGATCAAGCTCATGTAGTTTTTTAGTAAATGTACGTGTCATTTCTGCACGCTGTTGATAATCTTTTAAGAACTCCACTATACCTTTCAAGAAATCAGTTTGCGCAGAATCGTCCTGAAATAAGCGAGTACCTGTGCTTCCGTCTTTGCTAACGTACTTACTGTCTTCGTCGATACAAACAGCCATCATTTCAGAATCTTTACCACCGCCCAATACAAAAGGATAGCGGCGAATAAATGCAGGAACGTAACGCGAAGCAAGTATATTTTTTTCATTCAACAGCAGGTTTTCATTTTCTTTTAAACCCATTACCGCAAGTGGAATGTATTCACCTTCTGAGGCCGTGGCTGAAAAAATAACAGGAAATTCTGTCGCGGCAAATGCAATCTCGGTTGCTAATACGGGGCACGAATTCATGTGGCTGGTAAATTCGTGATTATCAACATTCACAGACCACTTAGCATGCTTCTCAGACAAAGGCTGAATGTTATCGTAAATTATTAATTGCTTTGACACAGGAATACCCCTTTTTTAGTGTTGTGCTTGATGGCCCGAAAAATAAAATATCGCATTTGAAAAGTGTATGTTAGCACTTTGGTTGAGAGCTGCCATAAATCAAAAAAATATCGCCTAAACAAATAATGAAAAAAATGGCAATAAAAAAGGCGCTTATGCAAGCGCCTTTTTAAAAAAATATGGTCGGAACGGCGGGATTTGAACCCACGACCCCTACACCCCCAGTATAGTGCGCTACCTGGCTGCGCTACGCTCCGACAGTAAAACTTTTTCATGCTCCGCATGACTGATACTGCTAACAAGCCAGCATCGCGAGGGACGGGCATAATACCTTAATTCATTGGGATTGCAACACGGCGCACAGATTAATCTTTTTGACAATTATCGAGATTTTAAAACGGTTAAAACCTGTTCCAACTCGCCAATCATTTGCTTAACTAATTGCGAAAATTGATTAATATCTGATTGCGAAGATTCGCTACTCATTTGCAAGCGCGCACCACCAATGGTGAAACCTTGATCGTAAAGTAGAGAGCGAATTTGACGAATAGTCATGACATCCTGACGCTGATAATAGCGACGATTGCCACGACGTTTAACGGGTTTTAATTGAGGAAATTCCTGCTCCCAATAGCGCAACACATGCGGCTTTACTGCGCAGAGTTCACTGACTTCGCCGATAGTAAAATAGCGCTTACCCGGTATTACCGGGAGTTCGTCGTTATGACTGGGTTCCAGCATAAGCTTCTACTCGAGCCTTAAGTTTTTGACCGGGTCGGAAGGTGACTACTCGGCGTGCGCTGATAGGAATTTCTTCACCAGTTTTTGGGTTGCGACCCGGACGCTGGCTTTTATCGCGCAATTCGAAATTTCCGAACCCAGATAACTTGACCTGTTCATTATTTTCAAGTGCGTGACGAATCTCCTCAAAAAAGAGTTCGACCAGCTCCTTGGCTTCACGTTTATTTAAACCGAGATCTTCATACAGCTTTTCAGCTAAATCCGCTTTGGTTAAAGCACCATCCGACATAGTTATTTTTCCTATTAAGAGCTGTCATAGGGCTATCTAAGGGTGGCAGAAAAATTAGCCTCCAACGATTTAACGACCGAATCAATGGAAGCATTGACTTCATCCTCAGTAAGAGTGCGCGAAGGATGCTGAAAGGTCAACCCCAAAGCGACACTTTTTCTATGTGGATCAATACCTTTGCCCACATATACGTCAAACACCTTTAAGTCTATGACGTGTTCGCCTGCAGCATCTGCCACGGTATCGGTTAATGTTTTAGCTGCCACTTGTCGATCAACCAGAATAGCTATATCGCGACGCACTTCTGGAAAGCGAGACAGGCTTGAAAATGCTGGGACATGCGCTTGAGTAACTGCAGAGAGCTTCAGTTCGAATAGATAAACATTCTTAGGGATTCCCAATTGCTGCTGAAGGGTTGGATGCAACGAGCCCACATGCCCTTGCAACTCACCGTTAAGATAAACAGCCGCTGTTTGCCCAGGATGCAACGCTGAATGTTCGCCCGCCTGAAAACTAAATTCTTTGGTATTGCCAGTAACAGCGAGAGCAGATTCGAGATCACCTTTGATATCAAAGAAATCTACCGCGTCCGCGATATTAGCCCAAGCTTCTGGCAAACGTGAGCCGTAAATCAAACCTGCTATGACAGCTTCCTGTTGCAAACCATTAACACCACCTGCCGCACTTGGCACAAAACGTAAGCCTGTTTCAAACAAACGCACACGCTCTTGCTGACGATTGAGGTTATTGCGCAACACAGTAACCAACCCAGGCAACAGGCTGGTGCGCATAGCAGCCAAATCCGCGCTAATCGGATTGCGTAATACAATTGGTTCACGGGTCGGATCAAATAGTGCAGACAACTTGGGCTCAATAAAACTGAACGTAATCGCTTCTTGATAACCGCGCGCGACCAATTGACGTCGGACAGCAGAAATACCAAGCACTGCTTCAGGACGTTCAGCGATTTGAATAGGAGTAGCTAAAGCACGAGTTGGCAGACGGTTGTAGCCATACACGCGTGCTAATTCTTCCAACAAATCGGCTTCGATAGAAATATCAAAGCGGTAGCTCGGAACAGTAAATGTCCAGCCTTCGGCGCTTTGAGAAACCAAACTCAAACCAAGACGAGTGAGGATATCCACCACTTCATCATCAGCCATTTCCAAACTCAAACCGCTGATAATGCGAGCTTTACGCAGCATAACTTGACGCTCTTGAGGTAAGTGTTCATTGGTGACATGCACCAATGGGCCAGCTTCTCCGCCGACGATTTCCAGCAACAAGCTCGTGGCGCGCTCAATTGCTTCAACCTGCAAATTGTAATCAACGCCACGCTCAAAGCGATGCGACGAGTCGGTATGCAAACCATAAGAACGCGCGCGACCAGCAACCGCTAATGGGTTGAAGAACGCACTTTCAAGAAACAAATCACGGGTTTCAGGGGTTACTGAACTTGGTTTTCCACCAAAAACGCCGGCGATAGCCAGAGGGCCGTGTTCATCGGCAATGACCAAAGTATCAGCATTGAGTT
>Ga0247741_1002500_pt1 | contig 10205 bp, 8 predicted proteins | sample UWRJL213509R2_FD_180945 | JGI IMG/M metagenome (GOLD analysis project Ga0247741, IMG submission 180945) | Plant litter microbial communities from Arlington Agricultural Research Station in Wisconsin, United States - UWRJ-L213-509R-2 | ecosystem: Environmental > Terrestrial > Plant litter >...
AGTATCTCGGCGAGGGCACGAACAACATCGCGGAGCTGACCGCGATCCTGCGCGGGCTCGAGACCGTGACCGATCGCAGGCGGCCCGTCGTCGTGTACTCCGACTCGCAGTACTCGATCGGCCTGCTCACGAAAGCGTGGAAGGCGAAGGCGAACCAGGAGCTCGTCTCGGCGCTGCGCGGCCTGACCAAGCAGTTCGGCGATCTTCGCTTCGTGAAGGTCGCCGCGCACTCCGGCATCCCGCTGAACGAGCGCGTCGACCAGCTCGCCACCGGCGCCGTCAGTCGCCGCCGGTAACGCCTACGCCTTCAGCTGCACGTCGGCCGCGACGTCCTGGAGGGTGGTCATCCTCCAGCCGTCGGCGAGGACGTCGAGGATCGCGCCGAGGCGCGCGAGCTTCTCCGCGATCGGAATGCGAAGATCGGGCTGGCGCGCGACGAGCTCGCCGGGAATGCCGTCGGCTTCCGCATCGGCGAAGTCGATGCCATGAAGCTCGAAGTTGAAGAAGCTGCGACCGGCCATCGCCGCGACCACGTGCTTGCGCAGCGCTTCCGGCGCGACGATCAGCGACGTCCCGATGGCGGGGATCCGCGCCCACGGCGTGACGGCGATCGGCAGCTCGACGAGGGGCGCCTGTCCGCGCTTCCACGGCTGCTTCATCGCGGGACGGTAGGGCTCGCTCGGCGCCGCGAGGAGGCGCGGGTTGGTCATCACCGCGCCGCTCGGCCGGCGCAGGATCGCGAGGCCCGCCATCACCACGGCCTTCGCCGCGTAGTACCCGGGCGCCGGGAACACCGACGAGTCGTAGCGGTAGCCGCGCTTCGCGAGCGAATCGAGCATCGCGGGCGAGACGTCGTAGCCGGGCGCGCGAAACCCGCGCGTCGCCTTGCCGGTGATGCTGCGCAGCACGCGATCGCAGCCCGCGATCTCGGTCTCGACCACGTCGGCCGAGAGCCGCGCGAGCTCGTACGGATGCGAGTAGGAGTGGTTGCCGAGCTCGTCGCCGTGCGCGTGCAGGGCTTTCAGCCGCGCGGCGTTCGCGGCGCGGGCGGCCCGATCCGGCAGCGCGGCCTCGGCATCCGCGTCGCGGCCGACCACGAACCACGTGACGTTGAGGCCGCGATCGGAGAACAGCTTCGCCGCGCGAGGCAGCGCACACTCGAGGATCACGTGCTCCAGCTCGGCGGGATGCGCGCCGAGGCCGTGAATCCGGTAGTAGCAGGGCACGCCGTCGAGATCGATCGAGACGGCGCAGGACGGTTTCACGGTTTTCCGCCGAACCGGATCACGTACGTCATCTTCGCGATCCCGCGCAGGACATTCGGCACGCGCTTCACGAGGTTGATCGCCGGCGGGCGCTTCTCGTGCAGACGAATCGGGATCTCCAGCACGTGCAGGTCGGCGTGGCCGGCGCGGATCACGAGCTCGCTCGCGAACAGATCGCGATCGATCACGCACGCCTCCACCACGGGGAGCAGCGTCTGCCGGTGGAACGCCTTCAGGCCGTGCGTGTCGGTGCCGCGGAAATCGAGGGCGACGCGCAGCATGGTGTTGATCACACGCGTGGCGGCGCGGCGAAACAGCGGGCGCTCGTCGCTGGCGCCCTTCATCGCCTTCGAGCCGACGACCATGGCGCAGTCGCCGTGACGCAGGTGCTCGAGCGCGCGGCGATGGAAATCGAGATCGCAGAGATCGATCTCCTCGCAGATCACCCACGTGCCCCGCGCCTCGAGGATGCCGCGGCGCAGCGCCTTGCCGTAGTTCGGCTCGCCGAGCGAGAAGGTGCGGACCTCGTCGCGCTCCGAGGCGAGATGCTCGGCGAGGGCAGCGGTGCCGTCCTTGCTGCCGTTCTCCGCGAGGATCACCTCGAACGTGAGATCGGGGGTATCGAGGGCGTTGCGCAGGACATCGAGCCCATCGAGTAGCTCGGTCACCGCTTCGCGAAGGATCCCTTCCTCGTTGTAGACCGGGATCACGATCGAGACATCGGGCATCGGCGGCCGGTCTTAGCACACGAAGCGCTCGGTCTGCCCGGCGCTCATCATCATCAGGTGATCGCGCAGGCCGCGCTCGGTGGCCAGCTCGACGAGCCACCGCGCCGGTTCGTCGAGGCGCTCGTACGAGAGCGGGAACGCGGCGTGGTGAATCGGCACCAGCATGCGCGAGCGCAGGTCCTCGAACGCGTACAGCGCGTCGAGCGGAGACATGTGCCGCTCGCGAAACGATTGCGGCATGAACCCGCCGATCGGCAAGAGGGCGATATCCGGTGCGAACCGGCTGCCCACGTCGGCGAAGCCCGAGAAGTAGCCGCTGTCGCCGCACAGAAACGCGCTGGGGCCCGCGCTGGGCCGCAGCACGTAGGAGAGGCCGCGCGCCAGGTCGGAGTCCCCGTGCGAGGTCGCCGCCGCGATCACCTGGACGCCGCGTACCTCGAGGTCGGAGCCCGGCTGCAGCTCGACGACCCGCGCGAACCCGAGGCCGCCGACCCACGAGGCGGTCCCCGCGGGAACGACCAGCGTGGCGGTCCGCGGGAGCCGCTTCAGCGTGGGTAGATGGAGATGATCCGCGTGGCGATGCGAGATGAGGATGAGGCCGACGTCGGAGAAATCGCCCGGCGCGAGCCCCGGCTCGACGGCGCGACGGACCCCGCCGATCCAGCGCCCGAGCATGGGATCGAACGCGATGGCCAGGCCCTTGTAGCGGGCGATCACCGTCGCATGGCCGCCGAACGTGACGACGAGCTCGCCGTCGTCAATCGCCGGGACGGGCTCGAGCTGCGCGGGGCGCGGGGCGCGAAACCACCGGCTCATCCAGTGGCCGACGAGGCTCTTGTAACGCCGCACGGGGACCGAGCGGTGCAACCGCACCAGCTCCGCCGCGCGCGCCGTGACCTCCGCGGACATGATCTTCCTCACCTGGGACTGTCGCTGGGCTTTCCGCGCGGCGCAAGTCGAGGGTACCTTCGCTCTGCCCGTGAAGAGCCCCGTCCACCAGGCCCTCCAGAAGCTCGCGTCCCTGCTCGGCCGCTGGCCGGTGGCGCTCGCGACCGTGCTCGTCATGGGGGCGCTGGTCCTCTTGCCGGGGCTCGGCGCGAGCGGCCTCTGGGAACCGCAGGAGCGCCAGCTCGCGGATCGCGTGGCGCCGCCCATCGACATCGAGGCGGCGAAGCCGCCCGAGGTCAAGCCGCCCGCGCCCGTCGTCGAGGAGAAGTGCGAGCGCACCGCGCCGAAGGATGCGCAGGCACGTACGCTGACGAACAAGGCGATCGTGTTCGGCCGCGACACGTTCGGTGACTCCGATACCGGCCGGCGACTGCCGTTCGCCCTCATGGGCCTGCTCACGGCGCTCGCCGCCGCCGGCATCGCGATGCGGCTCGGCCGCCCGCGGGCGGGCGTGATCGCCGGCCTCGTGGTCCTCGCGATGCCGCTGCTCGCGCTGCAGTCGCGCATGCTGACGTCCGAGATCGGCACCGCGTGCGGCGGTGCGCTGCTCGTCTACAGCTTCCTCGCGCTCGGCCGGCTCGGCAGCGCGTACGGCACGGCGCTCGCGGCCGTCGATGCCGCGGTCAGCATCGGCGCGATGGTCGTGGGCGGCTACCTCGGGTTTCGCGGCGGCGGTGCGCTCCTCGGGCTCGTGGTGCCGATCGGCGCGTGCGCCGCGGCGGGCGGATTCGGCGTGGTGCCGATGATCCGGCGCGAGAAGGTCGTCGCCGCGATCCCGGCGCTGATCGCCACGCTCGTCGCCGCGAGCCTGCTCGCGCTGCTCGTCTATCAGCTCTACGAGCTGAAGGATCCGAAGCCCGGGATGATGCCGGTGCCGCGCGTGCTGTTCGGCAAGGCGATCGTCGCGGATACGTGCTGGTCCACGGCGCTGGGCGGCATGTGGCGTCCCGACGACGACCTGCGGATGGTGTTCGACAGCATGTTCGAGCAGATCGCGTACGGGACCTTCCCGTGGGGCGTGCTCGCGCCGATCGCGATGATCGCGCTGATCTCCAGCGACGAGAAAGACAAGCGCACCGCCGGCGCGGTGACGCTCGCGTGGGGCGCGGGCGCGTGGATCGCGTGCGAGGTCTTCCAGCGCAAGGTCGGATTCACCCTCTACGCCGGGTTCCCTGCCCTCGCGGTGGCGATCGGCGTGTGGGTCGACGACGTGCTCGCGCGCCGTGTGGCGGGCGAGAAGACCGCGATGCCTGCGGGCATGATCCTCGTCGGGTTGTTCTTCCTGATCGCGGTGATCGATCTCGGCAAGGACATGCAGGGCTTCGCGGATCGCATCACGTCGCTGCTCATCGGCTCCGACCAGCTGCCGTACCCCAAGGAGTCGCGGCTGCTCTACCTCCCCACGAAGCTGTGGATCTTCCTCCTCGGTCTCCTCCCGGCGTTCGGCTTTGGCTTGACGATGATCCTGTGGCGGCCCGGGCGCGCGCAGCGGATCGCGGCGTGGTGCGCGGGCCTCGCGTTCCTCGGCACGGTGATCATGGCGGCCTTCTGGTCGATGATCTGGCAGCCGCGGCTCGCGCAGAACGTGTCGAGCAAGGCGATGTTCGAGACGTACAAGGATCTCCAGCAGCCGGGCGACCAGCTCGTGATCATGGGCGACCTCGGTCAGGCGCCGCGCGCGTACGCGCCGGATGCGAAGCCGGAGATGGTCCACCAGCGCGAGCAGATCGTCGCGGCGCTCGGGCGGCCGAACCGCGTGTTCGCGATCGCACCGCAGAGCGAGCTGTGCACCTTGCACCGCGAGGTCGGCGGCAAGCCGTACTTCGTCCTCGAGGATCGCAACGTTCGAAATCTGTTGTTGTCGAACAAGGTCGACGGCACGACCGACAAGAACCCGCTCGCGACCACGATCCTGCACAAGGAACCCACCGAGCTCGGTGCGCGCCCCAAGGGCAAGGTCGTCTGGGACAACAAGATCCAGCTGCTCGGCTGGGACATCCCCACCACGATGGCGCGCGGATCGATGCAGACGGTGACGCTCTACTACAAGATCCTGCAACCGGTGGGCGGTGCGTGGACGTCGCTCATGCACTTCGATGGACCGCTGCGGTTCCTCGGCGACCACAAGCCGATCAACGATCGTTGCCCGACCTCCACGTGGCAGCCGGGCGACTACATCGTCGACACGTACACCGTGCGGGCCGGCGGTGGTGCGTTCCCGTCGGGCAAGTACGCACTGTGGATCGGCTTCTTCTCCGGATCGGCGCCGAACTGGAAGAACATGACGGTGAGCGAAGCGCCCGGTGACATGCGTGACACCGCCGATCGCGTGAAGATCCTGTCCATCGATCTCGACTGAAACCTCGACTGATCTGGGTGATTGACCTTCGTCGCGATCGGGGGGTATGACGGCCGCGCGATGGGAGCGAAGGCGAAAGGGGACGTGATCGAGCCGGTACCGGTGGCGATCAGCGACGCCGAGCGGCGGCGGGCGCCCCGCGTCCTCCTGAACCTCGAAGTCGACTACGCGAGCGAGGATAACTTCCTGTTCGCGTACATCACCGACATCAGCGCCACCGGCATCTTCGTGCGCACCACCACGCCCGAGGATCCGGGCACGCAGCTGAATCTGAAGTTCGGAACCCTCGAGGTCGAGGGTCAGGTGATCTGGGTGAACCCCTATCGCCCTGGCACGCCCGATAATCTGCACCCGGGCATGGGCATTCGATTCGAAGCGCTCGATGATGATGTGCGCGACCGCCTGCTCGAGCTGATCCGACGGTTCGCGTACCTTTCCTGAGCCTCTCGATGCCCATCATCTGCGGTACCGATCTCTCGGCGGCGAGCGCGGGTGCGCTCGAAGTCGCGCGTGCGCTGGCGAAGCAGCGCGGTGACTCCGAAGTCGTGCTCGTGCACATCGCGGATCCCGCTGGCCCTCCGGGCGAGCGCGAAGTCGCGATCGATCGCGCCCGCGCCGACATGGATACGCTGCTCGCGCAGATCACCGGCGCGCCCACGGTCCGCGCCGAGATGATCGTCGGCAGCCCGGATGAAGCGCTCGTCAGCTTCGCCGAGACCGAAGGGAGCGACCTGATCGTGATCGCGTCGCGATCGGATGGCTCGGGCGATTCGCGCCTCGGTTCGACGGCAGCGCTCGTGATCGCGCGGACGACCGTGCCGGTGCTCGTGGTCCGTGACGCGGCGCCCTGGCTCGCGTTCGCGGAGGGCAAGCGCCCGCTGCGGCTGCTGCTCGGGATCGATGACTCCGCGACCTGCGATCTCGGCATCCAGTGGACGCAGGCGCTGCGCGCCCGCGGGCCCATCGAGGTCGTGCTCGGGGCGATCTACTATCCCGACGACGCCGCCGCGCACTACGGCTTCGAAGCGAAGGGGCTCGTCGATCGCGATCCGCAGATCGAGGCGCTGATGGTCCGCGACCTCGTGCGGCGGTTCGGCGGCAACTCGTTGAACGTCACGGCGAAGGCACGACGCGGCCTCGGACGCATCGGCGATCACGTGCTCGAGCTCGCGAACGAGGAGACGATCGACGCGATCGTCGTCGGCACGGGGCAGAAGACCGGCCTCGGGCGGCTGGGCTCGGTGTCGTCGATCATCGTCAACGACGCGCGGCAGTCCGTGGTGTGCGTGCCTCCGCAAGCCGCCATCGGAACGACCACGGTGCCGGAGCTACGGGCGGCGATGGTCGCGACGGATCTCTCGCCGTTCGCGAATCGCGCGGTCGCCTACGCCTTCGCGATGACGCCGCCGGGCGGAGACGTGCACGTCGTGCACGTCTTGAAGGAGGACGAGGAAGTGGACGAGGCGGAGCTGGACAACGCGCTGCGCGCCCTCGCTCCCCTCGGATCGACGCAGACCGTCCACGCTCACATCGTCCGCGGCGATGATGCGGCGACCACGCTCGCTCAGTGTGCCGCACGGCACGGCGTCGACGTGATCTGCATCTCCTCGCACGGTCGCTCGGGCATCGCGCGCGCCCTCGTCGGTTCCGTCGCCGACAAGCTCCTCCGCGCCACGCGCCTCCCCGTCCTCGTGCTTCGCCCGGGCTGACGGTCAGCGTAGCTCGCGGCGGATCTTGAGCTTCATCAGGCCGCGCACCTCGACCTGACGGATCCGTTCGCGGGTCAGGTTGGTGATGACCCCGATCTCCTCGAGCGTGAGCGCGCCCTGCTCGGCCACGTCGAGCGCGCACGTGTGCTTCATCTCCCACGGCTCGAGATCGGGGAAGTTGATCTTGATCGAGCCCGTCTCCGGATTGATGTCGAGATACAGGTGGTGCTTGCACGACACCCACGGGCACGGGCGCGCTTCGTTCGCGCACTCGGCGCGCGTGACCGGCCGATCGATATCGAGCACCGGCGGGTACATGAGCGCGCCGGCGTGAAGCTCGGCGCGCGTCATCCGCTTCATCGCGATCGTCTTGCTGCGCGGCCGCGTGCGTCGATTGCGGCGCCGCGTCTTCTGACTGACCTCGGGGACGTCACCCACCACGAGCTCGACGTCCGAAACGTCTCGCTCGCCCTCACCATCGTCGGCGTTCATGACTCTCCTTCGGTTCGCGATCGCACCCGCGATCGTGTGACCTCACCTTAAGGAAGTGGTTACAAAAGTGGCAAGCACGTGGTGCAGAAAGTTGATCCGGAGAGATCTCGGCGATTTCATGTTGTACGTGGAGATCCCACACGATACGGATCGCCGCCGATGACGGCCGGCACCTGGGGAGGCGCTCGTCGCGGTGCCGGCCGGCCTGCGCGCAACTCGATCGCGAGCGAACCGCACAAGACGCGCCCCGACCTGGCGGCGCGCCACCCCGTTCACGTCATCGCGCGCGTCGATCGAACCGTCGGCTCGCTGCGCACGGGTCGTGCGTACGCCGCACTTCGCCGCGCCGTGCAGCTCTCACTCGCGCGCTCCGACTTCCGGATCGTCCGCGTCGCGCTCCGCTCGTCCCGCCTCGAGCTCGTGGTCGAAGCCGACGACAAGCTTGCCCTCGCCCGCGGCATGCAAGGCTTCCAGGTCGCCGCCGCCCGCGCGCTCAACACCGCGTGTCGCCGGCGCGGCACCGTGTTTCCCGATCGCTATCGCCCCACCATCCTCCGCACGCGTCGCGCCGTGCGCACCACCCTCGGCGCCCTGCCCGCTCCGGTCGCCGCATTGCCGCCGGCGCCGGCGCCTCCGCTCACGTGGCTCCTCCGCGTCGAGCTGGGCGGCGTGCGCCCACGCCCACCCTAGCTTTCGACGTCACATCCCGAGCCCTCTCACTCTCATCAGGGATGAGCAACGCCGCCCTGCGGTCTCCGACGCTGTCGTTCAGTCGCGATGGCCGGTACCTGCTCGCCACCGATGCCGCCGACGTGGTGGTCATCGACACGCGTGATCGCGCCGTTCGCCGTCTCGCCCTCGCCGGCGTGACCTCCGCGATCGCGTTCGCGGATCAACTCTGGACCGCGCGCGGCAACCAGCTCGAGCGCTGGTCTCTCTCCGGTGCGCCGCTCGGCGCCACCTCGCTCCCCGGCGAAGGCACCCTCGTCGCCGCCGCCGTCGGTCCGCTCGCCGCGCTCTGGTCGGGCCCTTCCCCGTGCGCCCTCATCGAAGACGGCACGAACATCGCCGTCGTCGCCGCACCGCCAACCGGCCTCGCGATCCCGCTCACCGGCCGCCGCTGGATCGTCGCCACCGGCGCACGCGTCACCGCACCCTCGGGCCTCTCCTGCGAGCTGCCCGCCACCTCGCGCGTCGTCGCCGGCGCCGTCGTCCTCGATGGCACCGCCGTCGCCGTCATCGCCGAACGCCCCGCCGCACGCGACCTCGCCCTCATCGGCCTCGCCAACGGCCGCCTGCTCCTCCACCGCGCCCTCCCAGGCCCCCAGGTCCGCATCGCCGCGCGCGCCGGCATCGCCGTCGTCCAGCTCGAACCGCGCCGCCTGCTCCTCCTCGAGCTCCGCAGCGGCCGCGTCCTCGGCGAGCACGCCACCCCGTTCGACCTCACCGACCTCGCCCTCGACCCCGACGGCACGAACCTCGCGCTCCGCGGCGGCCCCGCCCACGTCGAGCTACTCCCGCTGCGCGAAGCCCTCGCCCGTCCGGCAACGGGGACGCTGTGCATTGTCACAACGAGCGATCGCCAAGTCGGCGATCCCGTGCCTTGTCCGGCAATGGGGACGCTGTCCATTGTCGGCACTAACGATCGCCAACTCCGCGAGAGCTCGTCGCTCGATGGCGCGCTCGACGAGGCTTCGCACGGTTCCGGATCGCTAGTGGCGACAATGCACAGCGTCCCCGTTACCGGACGGCCGGGAGTGCGAGACGACGAGGATTCGCGGGCTTGCGGACCGCTCGTGGCGACAATGCACAGCGTCCCCGTTACCGGACAACTGGATCTGCGGGCGCTGGCGCCGCGCGAGCCGGTGGTGTTGCTCGAGAAGGCAGCGGCGCTCGACGTGCTGGACCGGGAGCTGCGGGGCGTGGCGCTGCGGTCGCTACGGGCGATTGCGAGGGCGTGGGACTCGCGGCGGCTGGGGTACGGGAACGAGGGGCGGCATCCGTACGAGCACGAGGTGGCGGCGCTGCTCGGGATGAATGCCGGGTTTGCGGCGGAGTACGTCGGGGCGGCGGAGGAACATCTTGCCGAGCACGCGGCGAGTGCGCCGGTCGGCGAGCGCCGTGGTGCGCACACGCCGCTCGGGGCGCTCGCCGCGGAGCTCGAGCTGTCGGAGCTGGCGACGGAGATCCTGATGGTGGTGGCGGCGCCCGCGCTGTGGAGCGAGGCGGCGCGGCTGTACGGAATTCTGGCGAACGATGCGGGGCGGCCGGTGGTGGACGAGGCGCTCGTCGAGCAGTTGCTCGGAGCGGAGGTCAACCGGCACGCGCTGGCGGCGGAGCTCGAACCGCGCGCGCCGCTGGTGAGGCTCGGCGTGATCGAGATCGATGGGCGACGGGGGCGTCCGTTTGCGGCGCTCACCGTGGATCCGGTGGTCCTCGCGCGGATCCGGCGCGAGGAGCCAGACCTGGGCGCGGGGCTCGCGGCGCACGGATCGGATCGGGCGTATCAGGAGCTCGCGCTCGGGCCGGAGGTGCTGGGGAAGGCGGCGACCGGGCTCGCGCAGGCAAAGCTGCCGGCGCGGATCGCGCTGCGCGGCAGGCCGGGGAGCGGGAGGCGCACGTTGCTGGCGGCGCTGGCGGCGGAGGGCAATCGCGCGCTCGGGATTCTCGATGTCACGCAGCTGCCGCGGAGCGAGCGCGAGCT
>Ga0247741_1002501_pt1 | contig 10204 bp, 8 predicted proteins | sample UWRJL213509R2_FD_180945 | JGI IMG/M metagenome (GOLD analysis project Ga0247741, IMG submission 180945) | Plant litter microbial communities from Arlington Agricultural Research Station in Wisconsin, United States - UWRJ-L213-509R-2 | ecosystem: Environmental > Terrestrial > Plant litter >...
CATCGATTGAATTCGAAAGCCCACTTAACTCATCCCTTCTCGGACGGCGAAGGCCAGCTTCGCCGCTCTCGGGCCCGCCGTTTCAACCCATGGCTGTGTCTCCAGGCAGCAGACCAAACTCTCGTCCTAGCACCCCATCGAACGTCATCTGGACACCTAATACCAATGGGAATGGTATGGGCAACGGCAACGGGCACAGACATACGCATAGCAGGAGTGGCAGTTGGACGACGGATAGTGGAATGTCAAGTACGGATTTCCATGGAACCATTGGAGCTGGCGCGGGCATGGCCAACAAACCAGCACCTCGTTCGCTAAAGTCGCCTGCGCTGCCTGATTCACCTATGTTGGACACAGGCGAAGGCCATCAGTATTCGTTCGCGTCGGCGGCTACCACAGTGGCGGAACAAAGCCCCCAGTCATACATTCCAGATGTTGATTTGGGTTCACCTATCCTGGCTGCCACTCATGCTCCTCGATCGCCGACGCCCACTCAATCTCAACAGGTTCCATCCCAGAGTCAGGCGCAGCGGTCACCAATCTCACCTGCATTCTCCCATTTCGACCTTTCACCTCGACACAACTCCGGCTCCAAGAGATCTTCCAGACAGAATCCGCCTTCATCTTCTCCACCATCTTCACCCTCCCCTTTCCACCTCTCTTCGTTCTCCGGCCTTGGTGGCTTCGCGGCTCGTGGTGGAGCCAACTCTTCACGTTCATCCCTTGATTCGGTGGGGTCCAGCTTCCATTCATGGGATGACCCACCCGATAAGGTGCTCAGCGTGTTCTCGGACGCCAAAGAGCAGCAAGCTGCCTGGCATGATTTGAAATATCTGAGTGCAGGTAAGGAAAAGCCGGCTGCCGAAGGCGAGGAGGATGAATCAACAGACGATTCAGCAGCAGAGGATGGCGACATGGATGCAGAAGATGTGCTTAAGAAATATGGGGGGCTGAAGAAGGCGGACATAGCAGTGATTCAGGAAAAGCTGGTTGCTGCCGCCTTTATGAAAATCGCGAACACAGATCCTAGGGATCGTGCACCTAGTGCACTGAGAAGGAGGAGGCCGTCAACTTCTCAATCAAACTATTCCCGAGTATGTTTTTTCGTTATTCACCAATTTCGATATGCCTCTGAAGCACTCCTAGATTGCTAGTCCCCCGCCTCAGGTTCAACCCCCTGCATCTCCTGCCTATGCAGTGGATGAGCAATTCTCCAAAGCCAGCGCTCTCCTGAACTCAGTCGTTGAGAGTATCAAGGATCAACCTGCTGCACTCAATACCAGTACTTCTTCTCAACAACCATCGACCGAGGAGCTTTCTCCCAATACTCGTCGCGGACGTGATTTAGCCCGTGTTCTCTTTGGTGGCGAAGAAGCCAAAGACGAGGACGAGACTGTTCGATTCGAACCTACCAGATCTATGCCATCCGAACTTCCTCAACCTATCGCATCTACATCCTCTGGGTCAAGTACCACTGATCCCGTCTTCACTCCTATAATTGTTGCAACCCCTGCCACTGCCACTACACCCTCACTTTCTGATAACCACTCCACTCTTTCACCTTCTCTTTCTCCTCCAGCACCTCCTCCAGAGCCTGCCGCACCACTGGTCTTTCCTTCTCCCTATCTTCACACTCGAAACCCTTCCACACCCAGAATCCCCCAAACGCCCCAGGAGGAAGCTGAACTTACTCGGGAAGTGCAACAAAAGGCTGATGCTGCTATGCTCGCACTTAACAAGAATCCCTCAAAGGTCAATCTACCTGAACTGAGACATACGGGATCTATTCGGAGACGCGTGAGTCCCAGCCAGATATCGACGCCCACTTTCGTGTCGACTACAACAAGCGTCGAGACAGTACCCCTACCTGCTTCTGTCAATGGAAATGTCGGACCATCAAAGCTCGGTTCGAGATTCAGGAAGCTAAGGGGGTCTCTACGCGCAAAACCGGTGGTCCCAATTGGCGAGGAACCTTCAGCACCTGAAGTCCTCAGGACACCTCCCGCGAGCCAGACCGCATACTATGACCCTGCCAAACTCAGTCCTCAAGTCCCTTCAGGACCATCGAGCGCCTCTGACTCAACCAGGTTCAAGGTTCCTGTGACAAGTCCACCGGCGTCTAGTGGGCCAGGGCTCAAAGGTTTTATGGCGCGTTTCAGGAACAAGCAACGGATGTCAGAAATGCCATCTGCTTCACCTTCCGTTCCTTTAGAACGTGGCGAACATGAACGTCAAGAGCCACGAGCAGTGTCACCTTTATCACCGAACCTGCCCCTGTCGCCCCGCAGCGCAGGCGCTGACCCTACGACGCCTAAGGCAATCACGACACCTACCGACAGAAGCCACAACGTGGTATCACGTCCTGCAGGGCAACCACGGCCGATGTACTCAAGATTTCCTCCTGCGAATCCACCTTCAAGTCCCACCCCGTCGTCGTCGCAACCACCAGCAACTGGGGCAGGACATGCCTCTGGTCCAGGTAGTATGGATGCCTCACAATCGGCTGCCGCTCTGGAGCAGTTGTTCGCCGCTGCCACTAACCTTGGGTTAGATCAAAACGCACTCAATGACTTGCTTGCTCGCTCTGGATCTACCTCATCGCGAAATCATCTTCTTGCGAGGAACAATTCAGTCGCTGTATCTGGGTCAAGGCCTGGAACCTCAAACGAGTCAGGCGATGTGCCCCAAGTTGCATATGTTGGAAGCTCCAGCTCAGAACAGACTGCCACACCTACAGATTACGGCAAGTCTCTGGTGCCTGATAGTCCGGTTACTCCGGAAGAGACGGTTTCGCGAAAACCCTCTACCCGTAGGACTGACCAATTGCGTCGACCCAGGGAGGGTCAGGCTGACAACACCAATAGCGTTGTTGTTCGCAGGACAATTATTTTTGCGAATGATGCACCCGAATTTGCGGCTCTCATACAGCGCAAGACGTCAACGCGTCGTAAGCGAGCTAGTGCGACGTCGGTATCTAACCGTTCTCTCCACGATCGCGCACCAACGCCTCCACCCCCAAAGTCACCAGCTATCAGACGCTTCTCTGCTGATGGTCTGCCCCCGATGCCTCAATTACCGAACTTCCTCGGGCAAGGGGGAGAGAAAATGTTGTCTGCGCCATCCACGTCAACCGCCGGTCCCAATGAGAAGTCTAACTCAACTTATGATTCTTTGTGAGTAATTTTAGGTATCCATTGCCACCGTTCTGACAGTTGTTTCTTTCGTAGATACGACATGTACGCTGGTGAAAGCCGGGCAGCAAGTATGGCAGTAGTTGATCCTGCTGCTGATGGCCAAAGCTCAAACGATCAACCTGCTTTGGAGGTTATTCAATTAGCCAATGGTGAGACTGTGTGGTGAGTATTTCGTTCATCTCCGCTATCTCTTTCTCATAGAAATTTTACAGGAGCATTATCAACGGCCTACGAGATGATGATGAATCTGTGTATTCCCGTCCCACCAGCTTCACGTCAGAATATTCAACCCGCGAGCCTAGCAACGACAGCCCTCAACTCTTCGCGAAAGGGCATAGCCGATCAGGGTCGAGAGGCAGCGTAACTTCGTTCATCTCCAAGAAGAAAAACCAGCAACAAGGGAAAACACGTCCTGAGACCAAGGTGCGGTTCCTTTATCGAAAGTCAGGTACCAAATCTCAATAGGGTTTGTAGGTGTTCTATAGCTCGTCGGCTCAGATTGGCCGATTAATCGAGAGTCTTTCACAAGGCGCGGATGCGGGATCTTTCAATATTGTACCCAATGCCCCCAACGGTCGTCCAGGACATTCCACTTCATCCTCACTATCGACGAATGACATCAACTGGACCGTGGAGGAGCGCCTTGATCGCATGCTGGGAGCGATGAACAACTCATAATTTGAATTCTTTTTGTAAATTTCGATCATTTCTGGACATTTTGCATGCTAATCTGATTCTATACTTTGCTTTGGATATATGTTTTGATTTCCTGGGTTCCCCCTTCTTCCATTGCAGTAGTTAATAAATAAATGGAATGACCAATAAACAAAGCGAACAAAGCCCCAGAAAGCAAGAGGAAAGCAAGGTTCTACACTCCATGAAGATCTATCCATCGGTTTACGCATAGTGCAACGAGGGCTTCGACTAGCAAACAATCATGATTGAAGCTGTATTGGAGGAGCGCGTGTGATGGACCTATTGCTGTTGCTTGGGTGAAGCGTCGAAAGACAGCGATGGCTTTTGGACCTGAATAAAGCTGACATGGGTTGAGAGGTAGAACAGCTATAGAAGGTGGAAGGTGCGAACATCATACGAGGTTGGATTATCGCGATTCCGCCGCCATTCAAATCTCTTGCCGTCGGATGACAAGAAAGCGCGTGCACTGGGAGAATGTCGGTGTTCGACGAGCGTCAACAGGTCATCTCTTTGATGGTGCGTGTTGAAAGAGGATTTACCTGGTCGATGAGCCTGGCATCACCAAGTGCGACATGGGTATTGTTCTGGTTCCAATGGTGGCGCCTCCTAGATGGTTTCCTGGACTCCAATCTAGTTTGGCGCAGACCTCTTTGTTGTTTCTGTATACCTGAACCGGAGGTAGGAGAATGAGAGCGCTTCTTAGTTTGTCACGCCGTGCCATAGACGCTAGACCCACCATCGTTCGTGAATTGGACATGAGATTTCTTTCAGCCGTCTCAAAGCAAAAGTAGAGAGGCTTTGTGTCCTCGCCGATAATGACACAGCTGCGGGGGTCGTCCCTGCCGGTAAAAAAGAGATCGAAGGTGGTGGCTGCCATTAGAAGGCCCGGTGAAGTTTAGTCCAGGCTGAAGCCATGCTCGTGTTCTTATAACATCATGGACTTTATCGAGCCCTGGCTCCCGTGATTAGCGCGTCTCGGGTCCATGGGAACATTTTCATCGATAGTACTTGCAGTGGCGCTAGGAAGAGAAGCGCTGGGGGTGGTAAGTCACCAACATCCTTCATGACTTCGACTGGCTTTTATACTCCCCCGAACGACCTTAATTGCTGTTCGGAAGACAATGTCGACTGTCAAATCTGCCAAAGCAAAAGGTAATGCCCGAAACTTATCCTTATATAGGACTCGCTGTCTTCTCTCACGACCACCACGTTCTCGCCACGTTTTTACCGTCCTGATTTCAGGAGCGTCATTCTGAGGCACTGAGGAACAACCACCCATGCGTGTATTAGCAGGTACAAAAGCACATGTAACCCCCTACGAGTTCACCTTCCACAAAGGGCGCTTGCGCATCTTCCGGGTGACGTGAACGGTGTTCCCAAAGCTACTCTGCCCGAATGCTAATACCACCGTCTCCTCCGCACCAAGGCCACGTGCAATTCCTCTCTTCCGCAACTCGATGGCATCCTTTGCGAACTTGAACCGCGCCTGGTCCGATCCTATGGGTAAAAAGGAAGCGAATACGGGTCAGGGTGAATATTGTCGCCGAAAAGAAAGATAGGCAGAACTAACCAAAGACAAAGGTGGGAGACTCCACAGCGCTCTTGAACATCTCAAAAGGCACTCTTGAGTAAATTTGCAGTAATACGTCGCGGCCACTATGATCTGATGAAGGATCTTGCTGGGGGTGTCGGGCCTCAAGGTCCTTGGGCAGCGTAATAACGAGGAAATGAAAGACTTCATCTCTCAGTCTTTGGGCATATAATCCAAAGACCGAGGGTGATGGCATCTCGGGAGTCGCAGAACCGTCCGACGGCGAGGGCAAGGTACCCACAAAGTTGAGCCATGTTCCAATAGTATCCACAGACATGGACTCCTTACAAACCCCGAAAGCGTATAAGCACAGGTCCTCCATACCACCCAAGAAACATCCCGCCGCCAGGACAGCTCGTGCATTTTCTGGTCGGATGAGGTTCAGCGAAACGGCCGAATAAAGGTATCCCAGGGCTATAGGTCAGAAGTTTAGTATCGAACGGTAAATGTTCAACCGGGTGAATAGTCACCTATTGCAAAGCCCTTTGTACAAGGCGCCAAGTAAGCATATTTACCACCATTGAGAAATTCTGACAAACGTACCTCTTGATCGACCTCCGGCTCCTCCTCTGCACGAACGTAAATGACGCGTTGTCCACTCGTTTGCGGTGAGGTGGACATAAGATGCGCAAGATATGGTGAACGCGATAGGATAATAGCATGAAGTCGATATACATTTTGGTGCACATGCTAAAAAGAGACACGTCAAACGCCGGACTATCCCCAGGAATAAAAACGTACAAGAATCGTGTCGGCGTAATTCTAGAATAGAAAGAATGTGAGCTGTAGTCATGTATATTATAAGAGAGAGAGACTTACACCCGTTTGAAAGCCCGAATGGTACAGATGGTGAATGACCTCTTCATTGTGGTTGGTCTGGAACTGGGGCCTGAGGATGGGAAAGTCAGCACCCCATCCAAGATTTTAGCAACAGCTTTCCGGCGCGCAATCGACACTCAGAGACGGAATACAAAGAGAAACAGATTAGAAGGATATCAGATGACCTACTGCGCATAGCCATTCAACGGCAAAGACGAGGACGAAGGCGAACTGCCATTGGCGTCAAAAGAAGATTCGGTTGAGATTTCGCCATAAGTCGTGGATCCGTTGGTGTGAGAGTGGCCGTTCACCGAGCCTGATGCAGATGCTACGGAGCTCATCGTGATTTTGGAGTACAACGGGAGAAATACAAGGAAGAATAGGGAAACTGGTGGTGGACTTCAAAGTTCAGAAAAGTTAGACAAGCGTGACGGGTTGAAAGGGCACACGTTGTCACACAAGCTTTGCCTTATTCGAGCTGTCACGCTGTGGCGGTTTGGGCTCAATTAACCTCCATTGCACTGTAAAGTGTCCTCTTTTGATAGTCTCGACAAAGAAGAGTATTGCATCCGTCGAATAAGGCTTAATATATTATTTACCCAAAGAACTGCTTAACTTCACCCAGACTAAGAACATTTCCAAAGTCACTAGTATCGCCTCTCTCAACCGCACTCATCGACACATAATGAGACATCAAATTGTTGGTAATACCTTTTTGAAGAGCACCTATACCACAGATTGGCGGATAAACTGGTTGGAGTGATTTGTAGACCTTGCTACCAACATTAGTGCTCGTTAGCCTTGCGCCACCATCACCATCTGGGAACCCCTCTGCCAGCTTTGATGAAGTGATGGGGTCAGCCATTAGATCAACAGAGTAATAGAGATCTTACCATATGGGACCTGTCGGAAGCAAAATGCTGGATGAAAATATCCCCAGATATGACCCGGAATTTACTGTGTACTGTATTAACATACGAGCGTCATACACTATAGCTTTTCTACCTTTCGTATTGTTCGGGAATACCCTCCATAAATGTCATAGAAAAATATTCTGAACAGCATGTTAGTCTGATTCAAATTCGAAAAAAAAAATGGTTGCTAGATACCTTCGGACTCGGATGGCATGGATAATGTGGTATCAGCATCGTATACCCAGCAGCTGGCATTTCTTTGAGCATTCAAGTTGTCAACTCGGGGCTTTAGCACCAGGATGACATGATAGTCCCAGATGACCGCCCTGCCGTCTGTTTCTGCTAGTTTTTGGTACCACAAGGCAACCTACGAGACGAGAGAACCTGCTCTCAACAACTTCACGACGTCGACTACGGATATCAAACTCACAGTCTGGTCTCGATTCGAAATGAACACCGCGTAAGGCTGCCAGAGCTTTACAATCTCTGTATCGGAAAGAAGGGCCTTACACAGCAAATAGACATTCTCTTCGCACCAGCAACTGGTGTAAACGCTCTGTGGTGGTAGAGGTGGCGGATTCATAGATAAATCTGACAGATTTTCTGTCGCCGAAGACCCTCGATTTGAGAGAAGTAGCTGCCAGAAAAACTATGGGCCGTAACAACCGAGTGTCCTCGAAGACAAGAATCTGGGGCGATGAACTGGCTTGTGATCGAACCAAAGATCGAATCTCGCTTAACACAGTACGTTTTAGATAAGATCACTGACAGTTGATCGGAGCCGCTTGTGTCCTTCGCGAAGGGTCCTACAGAAGCAGTGGTGGCACGGATAAATCTTGGATTTACGACACTTCACAAGCGCTTAGAATTTGGAAAAGCAGTGGGAGCATGCTCAAAGGTGGCGCACTCCTGCAAGACTAGTCTCAGAGCACGGAGATACTGACGGATTTATGCATCTTCTAAGCATCGATCGACGCCGACTGTCGAAGTTTGTAGAGGACTCAAAGTATAAACGGCAACTCAGTGATGGTCGCAGTATCCCCCCTGCCATGCTTGGATTATATTCTAGAAACAAAGGGAAGCAAAAGCGCTGGGTGACTTCCTATTGATAAGGCGGTGAATTGAGAAACATGGCCAGATGTCGGCGGCGGACATTCATCAGCGCTCCTTGGATCCCTAGAATCTGGGGAATTATCTAAGTGGATGTTATCTGACGGTTCGCGGGAAGCAAAATAAGGCAAATCTCAGGTATTCTCTCTCCTATCTCCCGACTTTCGAGAAGATCGAGACGACATCATTTGGGTTCTACCTGATTCTACCGAATTGATTCCTCTTAGTCTCTTACGCTGGAGCGACCGATCTTGACCTCATAGAACACGTTTTACGACGAGCTCTATGACGATCTGCATGACTTAAGAACATGGAGAATCACTGTCAAAACTCTATTCCGTGTCGATCGCGTTGTACGGTGATTCGTCGGTCAGTAGCGAAGCCCGTCCCAACAGGCACGTAGATTGGTACAAAATAAATTCTCAAAGAAATATGCAGAGTTGCGACGACTACGTATTGGGTGGAGTAGACCGTTCTGTAGTGTAGGATATACCTGGAAGCGAGACCGCAACGAGCAGGTGAATGCCGAAGAGAATCACAAGCAAAAGATTATATATTCGTCCGTGGGATTGATATTTCAATATGATGTAACTGTTCCATAGGTCATACAGTACGTAGTGGGTGGTGTTGGTAGAAAATGCTGTCGTCTGCTGTCGTACTATAGAAAGAAGATTGAATAGAATGAAGAAGGGAAGAAGTGACAAAGAAGACAGATTTGTGATCAATAGATGTGGGGCGGTGAAGAAAAGGGGAGTCGCTCACACGTTTGGGTATAGTCAGATGCGGGGTATAGTGATCATTTGGTACGCGACAAATCGCTTAGCGTAGGCGACCTTTTCTTTAGGACCAATTCTGGTGATGAGGTATCTCTCCGGAACGGTACGAACACCTGACGTGGCGGTGATGAAGGCGCGATTCCGCCAAAAGTCGACACTCGTTGCGGTTTGGGTGAATGTGGTGGTGATGAGAACGAGCTCGAAGTCGACGAGGAAGAAGTTGATAGTGCGGGGTACTGTGATTGGGAGGTGGGGTATTACGTTTGGGTGTGGGAGGATCGAATGGGTACTGGATACATGGAAGGCTTTGGTGGTTGCTGTGTTAGGCCTGACCCGTTCGTGAATGGATGTGTCGCAAAGGGGTCGAACGAATCGAGTAAAGTAGATGATGGCATTTCTTTCAGTTGGATGATTGGAGAGGGTGTTAGTGGTGAAATGCAAGTCCTCGACGAAGGGGAATTGTTGCAGAACGGAAAAGACCCAGGACTTTATATATATCTGAACGGATCTCGGGAGCATTGTATTGTTGTCCCACCCCACGTTGGGTGGATCTGAAATCCGGGGGTTCACAGTACGGACGGGTCATTGCGGTCCACGTCTGTTGGATCGCCGTTACCGCAGATGGATAACTGGGAGGCGAGCTCTCCTGCTTTGGTTGTCACATGGAATGGGGCGTCGAGGTCCGTCGCCACTTGGAAAATCATCGGTTCCTATCTGTGGGGAAAACACGTGCATCAACCGACGGTTGCGCACGCGAGTCGCGTCGGGCCGTCGGCTGTCAATCTCTGGAACGCAGCGATGTCTGGGATGCGGGAATATGGCATCAGTTTGCAAGAGCCAAGAAGTTTTTAAGAGCCAAGAACATGAATTTACGCACTTTCGCGGAGCAGCTTTTTCCCCCGTGTCTTCATCAAGTTTGAAATCGCAAGAAACCTCGGGTACGCTGAATCATTCCATTGGTCCTCGAGCAACCATCGCTGAAAGCGGTGATCAGCGCAAATAATTGGACAGAATTTTCTTACTCTTAGTCAGTAATCCGACAACCAGGCAGCAACACCAACTAACACAAGGTCAAATGAAGTTTCGCGGAACATAATATCTATA
>Ga0247741_1002502_pt1 | contig 10202 bp, 9 predicted proteins | sample UWRJL213509R2_FD_180945 | JGI IMG/M metagenome (GOLD analysis project Ga0247741, IMG submission 180945) | Plant litter microbial communities from Arlington Agricultural Research Station in Wisconsin, United States - UWRJ-L213-509R-2 | ecosystem: Environmental > Terrestrial > Plant litter >...
CTCTACTAGGTGAGCCTTAGGGGCCGGACGCGACGTGTCAGCATATCACATGTTCTACAACGGACTTTGCCGCCGTAACCAGCAGCCGGAATCGATCGCCGGAAATTCCAATTCCCGAATGCACTCCCTGGGGCTGTGCCAAGTTCCACCAAGCGCGGGCACCTCTGTAAACTGAGCGCCTCACAAATGAGACCTTATTTCAGTCTCTTTGCCTCTCTCATCTCTCGCTTCGATAATCCCCAGACTAATCAGCATCTGAGGGCTTGAATAAATTAATGCAGCGCGGGCGAGCAAGAGAAGTCAATGAAAGGGTCCGTAGTCTCCTGCCACATTTCGCGCCCCAACTGAAAGTAGATATTTCTAGGCTACAAATGCGAGATCTCTTGGTTATGTCCAGTCATCGCACAGGTCAAGTGTTGCTGCTGCTGGCACCGGTAGCTCACCAACAAGGGCACCATCATCTCGAAACGGCGTGTCTGTTCGAGTTCGCGGTGCTGACACCGTTTCTCAGTAAGCCTTCACTCCTGAAGAAAGCAATCTAGGATCTGACGTATATTAGACCCTCCCAACATGGTCTTCTCAACTCAAGCCGTAATGTGGTGATTAGTGGAGGTCAATTCAATAATACATCAGGTCATCACACGAACCTTACAATCAACTTACACCGTGAATTCGAAATCCTTTCACTTCTAATATTCGTGCTGAACTCATACGCTGATTCTAGAATCAGATCCACTGCCTTTAGACAGCCAAGGAACTAATGTAGGTTACACGCATGCTTGCTGAGTGCAAGCCATTGCTCACCAACTTTTCAGGAGGATCAGTCAATGCTCCGTAGCGGTGGAACGCAGTCGCCCGCGTCCAGAGACAACTTTTCTCGGACCTCTTCTAGTACGGGAGAGCGAGCCACGCCCTTGACTCCTGAGAGAAGTAGTGAAACATACGCTCGACATCTTTTGCTCAAGAAACGAGGCTTTCCACTTTGGATTCCAGGCCCTAATAATAACCTCCCGACGACCTATAGACGAATCGGGATTAACATCGGTGACGTAGGCATCATAACTCAATCTGGCGCTTTCTCGTTCTTGTTCAACATCTGCCAAGCACCCGATAGCCCCATCAACCCACGTATTCTACCCGAACAGTTTTGCACATTGTCCCCATCAATCGATCCGGTAGACATTCTCGAATGGAACGAATTTGAACCTGGAAGCTACCTCGCGAGTGCATCCATAGAAAGGTCACAAAGCAATTCATCCTCGTAAGTCGTCTAGTGAAGCTTTGCAACGTTATCGTGATCTGTTGGCATTATGCAGAGGACTTGCATTTCGAACTTCTGCATCTGAAGGAGCGATTCTGACTATGCCGGAAGGAGCACAATCTCGAGACCTCGAGAATCTTGTTCAGTTTCGACGATACCTCGCCGCTCATGTCGAAGATTGGTATCGGTTCGCCAACGGTCCTCGTGGCCGCGACGCGAAAAATGGAGATATTCGACTCGTCATTGGGTACGATAGGGCACCCTCGTGGGGCATGGCAACTCTTCGGAATATGTCTCAGCAAACTGACTGTCAACTTGAGTTCAAAGCCACCCAGGATCAACCCAATGCGGTCAACCTAGCCACTGGCCCATATACATGGGAGCACTCCGGCTTCGCAGAGGCAAGAGCCGGCCCTAGCATAACGGAATCGACTCAATTGATACAGGACGACCTAAATCCACCAGCGGATGGCAAATATTCCAATCAGTGTCTGTTTGTGCGTACCCTGAACGCAACTGTCAACCCCGAGATATGGAGCAAATTGTGCCAAGAGCTGGACACACCTTATCTGGACGACCTGTCGTCGTCGAGGCATGGAGTGGACGATTCCGCTAAGAAATCTTCTTCGTCTAAGGAACCTCCACGCTCAAAATCTTTCTCCAACCGAAGTCAAGGAAACCAGCGATCGTCTGCCCATGAATCGGACCATGATATTTCTATCTTCTACCCGATTGAAGGTGTATCCGTCCACTCTCCTGTGCAAGCAATGGTGAGCCCTTGGACATAGTACACCATCTAATCGGATCCTGACTTAATTTGGCAGTTCTGTCATCCATCGAATTCCCTAAATACGGCGCTACTCAAGCTGGTATGGAAGCAATACTATTCTGGGGTTTACCGACTAATTGTGCTTCCGTAAATAAGGTACCAGACGCGAAAGTGATCGTAACGGACGATTCTAATTGGCAAGGCCTTATAACTAAGGTGTGTTATTGATGCGATGCCTATATTAGGCATGATGTTTATCTATGCAGGAGTCAAATGTAGTGAATGAGAATGAGATCTTGGCAGTGATTCAGGATAGCTACGAACTCAAGCTTGAAGATGGTATGTTATATCCATCGGCCTTCGCCTAACGTGACTGACACGAAAATCAGGCACTATATTCCTTGAAGCAAGTTCCCATCGATTGTCCCTGGTGCGTTATTCTTCTCTGCATAAATTCGTAAATGAAATATGATCTTCCAGCTCAAGGTTCTGAGGAATCTTAGGAGACTGGCTAGTTTCCTCAGCCAAAACAAGTGGCGCCTAAGTGATTATCTGCTCGGAAAGGATGACAACCGGGCAGATCGACTTGCAGAATTGATTGAGAGCCTTCGGATCTACTCAGATCTAGCAAATACCATGCTCGTTCAGACGAGACCAGAAACATACGACGACGTCCTTCCTGCGATCAGGAAGGGCACTGGAGACCATGTAGCTTTGGAGAGAGTCTTGGATAGCCTCCTATCCAGGAAGCCATCCGATGACCGGCGGGACTTGGAAAGAAGAAAGATGCAAATCCTTCTCGAGCAAGTAGTAGAAGTTGATGGTGCTTGGTCTATGAAAACTGCAGCGGCTCCTGGACCAGTTCTTGCATTGGCGACATGCACCCCGTCGATTGATGATGCCAATCGTCTCGACGAAGACATTACGCTGTCCAAGGAGGAGCTTGCCATTACAGACCTAACTGACGAACTATCAAAGTCAAGGTTGTCCCTTCACCTGTCGTGCCGACTGTATCAGCGTTATCGAGCTACAGGGTGCATTTCAGATTTGGACGACGCTGTGGTCTACCTCGAACTCGTTCAACTACCCACTAAAATAGAACCTGTTACCCTCCCTCCAGACCTCATTATGGAAAAACCGTCAGATATCTCATATACCCTATCCGACAAGGATAACGCTAAATGGACGGTGAGTACAGAGAAACGCTGTTACGAAAACCAGTCTTGATAAATATCTATTAGGTCTATGATCTTCCACTCCTTAAAACACCTATCGACCCCACCCTCACTCCAGCGACATATATGAGATCACTACTTAGTACTGAAGGTGCACATCATTGGTCTACCCTTCGAGCAAAACTCACTAAAGTCATTGCACCGTCAGGTTTTGGTCCGTCTGAGGTGCTTACTCCATCAATCCCAGAACCCACATATCCAGTGGTGAGTTCCTTCCATGTGCAGCTTTTGCAATCCATTGAAGCATTCAAAACTGGCGAAGGCGTCCCAACAGGATGTGAAATCCTCTAGCTCTAAGCGAGCTTCAGCTCCATGCAATTTCTGTCGCGTGAGAGGCACTAAGGTTCTTGTTCACTTCTTCTATCTGAAATTTCCAACTCACCATACATATCAAAGTGTGACGGGAGAGTTAAGGGCTCGCAGTGCCATGCATGCAGGGCAAGGAGAATCAGATGCAGCATCGATTCGGACACAGAGTTCGCCAGTAGAGCTCCACCTAGAACTCAGGAAATGGTTCACAGACCAAGCAATCTTATTCGCAAGCCAGGCGATCGACGTTTGCGGGCACTTTCCATTATATTTTGCCTTTTCAGGAGCATCGTTCACCTGCTCCAATTACCCGAAGGTAGAGATGGGCCTAGTCGACTTGCACGGCTTTGCATTTCAGGGGGATTAAAATCACTGGAGCGGATGATCCCAATCCTCGCAAATGTCTTGCTGAGGCACTGCAGGGCACCGAGAATCTAGAGAACCCTAGAAACCTCATCTTACCAAGATTACCACCTCCATCTGTCACTTGGAGGGAAACTATGGATCCCGACCTATGGGCAACTTCGTCTGTCTCATGATGTGGTATCCATACTGTTACAGTTGATTAAAGACTTCACCATTTACCAAATTTGCGATTACCAGGTAAACATGTGTATTCATACAGTGAGGTATATCCATGAACAATGAGGTGTATGAACAAGAATGGGTGAGTTTGGAGCGAAGGACCTGAAGAATGAGATGGTTAATCATGTATGGTGAATGACCGCCTGGTGGAAGAAGAATTTGGAGGGACGTTGATCAAATAGTATGTTGAAAGAAGGCTCGATTGCAAAATTAATACGAAACCCATATTAAATATGGGTAGATGCCATGCAGAATCAAAATTACTTACAGATGAGATCAGATTACTATTGACATAGACGAACAGTGCACGAGGAGGGCAAGAAATGAGAAGCAATGGCGTGTGGTAATGAATATGTAGCAGGAACAATGAAAGAAAACGTCCCAAGCATAACTTTCTACATGGTAAGCCTGTCACCACCAATCATCGGCGTATCTATAGTGAAGGTGGTTCAGGATCGTAGGACTGCCGAGGATGGACGGTTGTTTGGAGGACAATCTCGACGACGCCCTATTGTCGCGATGAGTGGGAATTAGAAAGCGTGAAAAGAGAACTCGATCGAGCACAACTAAAGCCGAGGTGCTCAAGCGGAAAAACCACAAAAATGCTAAAACATGCCGCATGACTATCGCCTATGTTGGCTTGTAATATATCGTCGTCAGATACTACACAAATTGGAAAAATAGTCAGCTTAAGCTCTAGACGATTGCAATGATAACAGAATACCCACCTTCTTCCGATACCTAGTCGTGTTCCCTACAGCTAACACGCCGTTCTTGATGGCACTCGTACACAAGTGGTGCAGCACGACATGGCTCGGCACGGGTAGTACACTACCGTCGTCGGTGAGTGCAGGCATGTTGACTGTATCAATCGTGATCGTCCTAGATCCAGAAATCGGTGCTCGCTCGAGCATCGAAAGAGCGGGACGGTCATGCGCTTGAAGGTTTTGAGTTTGGATGTGAGGTTGAGGGTGCTGCTGCGCCTGAAGTTGAGTTTGAGCAAGTGATGGGGTCCCTTGAGGAATTTGTGATGACCCAGCAGCGGGAGTAGGTGAAGGATCGGCCCAAGCGACTTTGGGTGCACTCTGGGTTGGACTAAGAGGAGCTGTTGGAGTAGCAGGTAAAGAGACCTGTGGGCTTGTAGCAGCCGTCGTCGTACCACTAGTCACCGTGCTCGAGTCTGCTCCTGATGATACACCGCTCGCAGAGGCAGACGAAAGTGCTCCTGCTGAGGTCGAGCTCGGAGGGTTCAGGTTCGCGTTGTGGGCCAGAGAGGAAGATGTGTCAGGCATCGAGGTACTGGTCATCACACCAGGCTCTTCTGGTGGAGGTCGGAGCAGGGTGTGGTTCATAGGGATAGGCGGAACATCCACATCCCCAGATCCGTCTTCAGAAGGCGGAGGCGGAGGAGGAACGTTGGCTCGTCGGCTACGAGTGCCTCTGTCTCTGTCCCGGTCACGTTCGCGATCGCGATCCCTATCCCGGTCCCGTTCTCTATCTCTATCCCTCTCTCTATCCCTCTCGCGATCCCTCTCTCTCCTTTCTTCCCTTTCTCGCCGTTCCCTCCTTCCACCTCCCTGCCCACTCCCGATGCCCCCAAGACCCGCAGCGGCACCAGTGGCACCAGAAGCTGGAGCAGCACTACCAGACGCCTGCCCATGCCCATGCTGACTGCCTCCAGGTGTACCTGTACCAGTCTTATCCTGCACACCTGTCCGCTCTCCAACCCGACTGTTCAGAATCAGTTTATCCAAATGCCTTGGCAGACCAGGCGCGGGTGGGATATTGGGTGCGGGTACAAAGCCTGTGACGCGTGTCGAAGCAGTGGCGGATTCATATTGACCAGCTGATGCGGCAAGATATGCTTCCTCCTCCCTCGCCGCTTCGAGGAGCTCGGGTGGAAGGACACTGGTCCAGTGTGCTTGAGTGTACGCTATTTGTGCTGGGGTTTGGTTAGGATGTTGTTGTTTTGCCTGTGCAGCAGGTGTGGCTTGTGTAGGATCCGAGGCGCTCTGCACATGGTTTTTAGGTGCGGATGGATCGACGCTCTCATTGTCGTTATCTCCGTCGCCCGATGAGTCTGCCGACCAGAAAGATTGGCCCGGGATGAGTTTACGTATAGGCGGGGGAGGATGTTGTGCAAGTGAAATGGGTGGCGGAACACCGTATGTGAGGGGTACAGCAACATAGTTGGCTAAAGAACCCTGGTCGTCAACAGCTGTTGGGAGGTCGTCGGCGACGCGCCATTGGTTGTCGACCAGAAAGCGGACATGGTGGGTTCCTGGACGAAGGTAGACTGATAGCGTCCAAGTGTTGGTGTCAGGCGATCTATAAAGTGATGTCAGCTATGCCATACAGTGGAATAGACCCGCAGATCGAGGAAAATAATCGGAACTGGTTGCAGGAGTACACGAAGTTATCCACCGGATTGTTGGACCATTTGCGCCATAGCGTCGGGACAAGATGAAAAATTCATCTCTCCGTATGAATTGAATGTGAAGGAATCGATGCAGATCGGATAAATGAATCACAAAGAGGAGAGAATAGAAGGAAACAAAAGGGGTCAACTTACTCTCGCTCCATAGGCTGTCGTCCTTTCCACTCATCGTCACCAGCCCGAGCTAGAACGACTTCCTTCCCACCACCTTTCCATACGATTTTCACCAAAACTGGATCCGCGAGTAGATCCTCTGGTAGTGGACTAACCAGATCGCTCTCTTCGCCTGCCTCCTGCTTCGCAATCGTTCCGAGGACGATTGGGATAGACGAGTGCACAACCTCTGGAACGAACATGGGGCGAGCATTGGGAGCCGGACTCGATGGAGGCGCAGCTGAGTGCGGATGATGGCTGCGATCGTACAGTTCCTGGATCCTGGTTACCTGTGCTTGCTGCTGGGCGGTGAGGGGCTGTTGGCGGCCCCTCGGTGCACTCCTCTGAGCAGTCCCCGAGCCCCTCGAAGGCGGTGGGAATGGCTGGCTGCTGTGCGCCTGCTCCTGATGATGTTGAAGCAGAACATCGGAGGTCGATGGTAGCTGGCGCGGTGCTCGTACAGGTGTTCCACCCTGCGCCTCGGTGTAGTGGTTGAACGGGCCTTGAGGCAAAGTCGGGATAGGGATCGATGGGGTTTTCGTTGTGCGTCCACGACTTGCCGAGTTTGCTGCGCTTGTCTGTGTGATAGCGAGAGACGCCAGGTCGGGCAGTTCCAAAGACTTTTTCTTTGTGCGGAGGGATCGATGAGGATTGCCAGGGCTAGGGGACGTTGAGGACGTTCGGATGCTGCTGGGGGTTGTGTGGTCCGTGCGCAGATGATTTGTGGTACGATTTGGGTTGTTTGCATTGGAAGCAGAGTTGCCCATGACTGCAGCAACGGGCCTCTATAACTGGATCCACTTGGAGTAGACGGACAAGCGGCGTTGTTTGTGTCTGTTGTCCCGTGCTCATCTAATCTGGGGTCCTTCTTTATCTCCGCGACTATCTCTAGCGCCCGGTCCGGCCAGCGCTCTTCTGGACGCCACACAATGCACCCCAGATCTCACCGTCTCAGGCTATTTGCACTGTTCCAAGCACTGCGGCATAGACTTGAAGGATTTATCGGCGCTGCAGACACCATTGGCGCCGTGCTGTTGGTGATTCAATTGCCTGGAAGAAGGGCTGCTTGTTCACGATCGTTCGCCGTCAATGACCACTATCTATGACGACGCTTCGAAACTCGTGCGTAACATGAACATCTCAGCATTGCACCTGTCTTCTTGACAGCACACTGTATACTGATAGGTCCAACTTTGGAAAGTTGTCGGTCAGGTACTTCAGCCGGCACTCCGATCTATTCCTATCTTTCGTGATTTAAGGATATTCTAACTTGTTACTTGTTTATAATAGACTCCGCCGCCACAAGAAGAGGACCCGAGCCCACAATGACTGGAAATGAGTACGCGGACTTTGCGATCACTTTCTCCCATCTGAATCAACTGCCATAGTACACCTTCCGCACGTCCCACTTGGGTCTATCGCTGGACCACACCAGTATCCCCAAGTGGAATGTAGAAGGTGCAAAGCAGTGAGCACTCGACTTCACGGTCGGCGACCCTTCGAAAATCAATCATGATGAGCAAATATAGTTTTACCCCTTGCGTCTCCCAGGTCGTGCCCCATAGAAGGACTTCACCCTGAACAAATTCTTCCTTCCTTCCCTTTGTGCGACGGCAGTTTTTGCAATGGCATACGAGGACACTAACGGCCGGAGTAGCTGACGGTTGCCGGCCTCTGAGTCAAGAAGACTCCGACGCTCCCAAGCAATCCTGGTGTGTGACAAGGAAGGCGAAGCACTATGTGCTCCTGGCTATTGATCACATTCAGTGGAAGTCGAGGCCAGACCAGAACGAGTAGCAACGGTGTCTTGATAAGTCTCCTTCACGATTGTAGGGGATCAGAATTGAGAAATATTTAGATTCGGATATGTCACTGACATTGGGGCTGTGGCTGGCTGGTTATATTACTTCAGGTTCCTATAACTTGCTTTGAATATAACTGACCACACCTCCAAATTATTGACATCTAAGTCGCGAGAATTTGGAAAGACTCCCACCAGCATTCAGGGGTATATATCCTAAGCGAGCCACGGGCGCTTAGCGATTAGGTAGCAGCTACTCACCCTGTCACACCAGTGGTATGGCATCATCAAAAGTTCGATTCCGAAAGCCTCTCTGTAGTCACGGACATAGAGGCTACATTTTACAATTTATTTTAGGCGTTCGTTGTAAATACTACTGTTTGCTGTGCTTCTGGATTGTATTCATATAAAAGTTCAGTTAGTCTTCAGCTGTACGCTGTTAAGCTCCAAAACTGGAGACGGTCCCGCCTAAAGTGTAATAAACTACTCAGATCAAGGCATATACATCCAGTTAATCAGGACTCACCCCAATCAAGTGGAACCTAGCCACCGCCAGCTGCGCAGTCTTCGTGTCGCTGCTTAGTGATGGAACAGTTACGGTGAAATTCTGATATGGACGACCAGGCTGTTCGTGAAGCACGGGGTTATAGTCCCCATTGAAGACGACGGTACCGATTTGCTGACTTGGTGGTGCGCACGGGGTTTCTGTGCAAGAGTGGATACCGATGACTATTCCAACCTCTGTAGAGCCTTGAAGGCTGTTCTAGAAATTGTATTGTGAGAATAAAGTAAAGGCCAAGGCAAATAGAATCACCTACAGGTCGTATTACCTGCACAGTGAGCTGTTGCCCGGGCGAAATCAACAAATCCGCTGGAGGGTAGCCGATGAAGCTCCTTTGAGCTACAACGAAAAGTGAACCGAGCGATATAGTGAGGGCTGTGAGGAGCTTCATGGTGAAACGTGGGTGTAAATGTGAGTTGCGATTTCACTACGTATACTCAACCAGAGGCTAGCTCTTAAATACTGTGAAAGGGAGATGCTTACCTGCTGGATTCATCTACTGCTCATGTGAAATTAAAACTATTCGTCATAAAGTTATTCAGTGATAAGTATCCACCTGCGTCATCAGGGCACTGCGTTCAATACCACTCTGAAGTACTTCGTATCAGGCTTTAAGGAGGCATGGTCTGGGTGGCAGTTTCGGCGTTGACGGAATGTGTGTAATTTTCCCATTGACTCAACTGGTGCTCCTAGAATAAAATGATGCATACCAGTGTGTGGCGCATGAGTTGCATATCCTAATCACAAAGCATCGGGGAGGTCAACCCGTGTTGGCTCAGAGTCTGTATAAGCCGATGAAATAACAGTATCGGCCATCAACGCATCATTACTCGTCTATGATTCAATTCTAGACTCTGAAACGTTACCAGGATTCGTCTTGCAGCTCAAAATGACGATCGCTACCAGCGATGAGTTAATTTCCTCGCCTGATCCTCTCCATGTGAGTAGCTTTGGAATGGTGTGCGTCGATCCATATCAGCTCATCCGAGTTAGCCAGCAAATCTCATCCCTGAGCTTTGCCGGTTGTTCTACCAAGTATGTCTGTCGATCACTCGAGATCTAAGAAGGATGTTCTCAGTGTATATAGCTT
>Ga0247741_1002503_pt1 | contig 10202 bp, 6 predicted proteins | sample UWRJL213509R2_FD_180945 | JGI IMG/M metagenome (GOLD analysis project Ga0247741, IMG submission 180945) | Plant litter microbial communities from Arlington Agricultural Research Station in Wisconsin, United States - UWRJ-L213-509R-2 | ecosystem: Environmental > Terrestrial > Plant litter >...
CGACCTTGCAGGTTCTTTGGGCTATTCGGGATCTACTATTCTCTTCAATATCTCTCGCTTTCTGATGCCACCGTCTTGACATTTCTGGCGCCCATATGCACGGCGGTCGCTGGGTCTCTATTACTCGGGGAGAACTTCACACGTCGCGAGGCCCTTGCGGGAAGTGAGTGCCTCGTTTTCCTAATTTCCGTATATAATTATACACCTGACTTTCGTCCTCTCAGTTGTGAGTCTGATCGGGGTTATTCTCATTGCAAGACCGACTGCTCTCTTTGGCTCATCTTCCCATGCTTCAATATCGATGCCTAATCATGGTATTGATGGAGTTCCTGATGTCACTCCTGGCGCAGAGAAGGGCACTGCTACAGATCGTTTGATTGCCGTTGGGTGAGTTCTGGAAAGTCTCCTTCCCTGCAATGTAGCTAAAGTCCTGAACATTTGGCAGTGTGGCAATGATTGGCGTTTTGGGAGCAACAGGAGCTTGTACGTGAACATGTCTCCCGAAACAAATTATCGCCAATTTTGCTCCTTGTAGACACTTCCATTCGAGCCATTGGGAAGCGTGCACATCCCCTTCATTCGCTAACCTTCTTCTCGTTATTGTCTGTGATCGTCTCGACGGCAGGGTGAGACGTTCATGGAATAAGTAACTTCCGTGTAATCAGAACTGAATTGATGTCGTTGACATCAGGTTAACAATGACGAAAACAGCCTTCATCGTCCCGACTCGCCTAGATTGGCTAGCTCTATTGGCTACGATCGGCGTCTTTGGTTTTATTGCGCAGGTAAGACGCAGCGCAGCTAATCGACGCTATCCATACTCATTGGCGTTAGGTCCTACTCACGATGGGCTTGCAACGGGAAACTGCTGGTAGAGGTGCGATGGCCGTATATACGCAGGTATGCGTATTCAAATTTCGCTCCCAAAAAAGTTGCTCAAAGTCTTATGGAGATAATTTTCGCCACGATACTGGAGCGGGTATTCTTTAACGCAGTTCCGACGACATTATCGGTCATCGGGACACTCCTCATCCTTGCTTCTGCATTTTATGTTGCAGTCCGTGCCCTTCATTTTGGATGCTTCGAAATTCTCACTCGTATTACATTATATAGCTCACCAAAGAGAAAGAAGCCTCTTCGTTGTCAAAGTCCGTGCATCGTCGGAACTTATCAACTGACCTGGAAATGGAGGAAGGCCTCCTTCCTGATCGTGTGGAGGTCCGACGGCTTTCAACCGATAAATCAGACCATCGCGTACGGTTTGCGGAGGATGAAAGGGTTAATTAGCTGACCATAGATCAATATGCGGACTTGGATATACTACCACATAGACAACATTACGAACCATAGGTTTTAAACACTCCATCGTGCGCTATATAAAGTTTAGATATCTCTACCAAATATACCGTTTTCTTTACCACCGGAAGAACCAGATGATTCTGGTGCAGAGGAGATGAATCCTCTGCCAATACGGCACTGTCTATAAAGGTCTCCGGTTGGAAATGCCTTCGAAGGCAGCGTATATACGATGGAGGAGAGAAATAAAGGCAGTGGATGTGTACCTCTCTAAGATCACATTCGACTGCTTATTACAGCCGTTTGCAAAAAGGTTGGCGGTCCGTGAACTGATTGCTATTTATAAATATAACAAGATAATCGAGCCCTACTCTAGGGTTAAGCGATTTCGGCTGTTCCTCAGTGGTTTTTATGCATTAAAAAGCTTGCAGGTAAATCCAAGTGAAGTAATGAGCACATCCTCCAAATTTTAGGGGCTGTTCCACATAATTGTGTCCATGGTGGCATTGGTATGCAGCGCGTCGCAAAGGCGCCCTATTTTAGGGTTCCGCATTTGGACTCATCCCGACAACGCCCGACCTTTCGCGAGCTGGAGACCCTCAGAGCTCAACATTGCCCAGGAACATGAGTTAACGACCTCTTAGACAATAAATAGATCTGATTAGTATATATATGTGTCTTCCGGCGCCGCTGGGCGTCACCAAATGGCAAAATTACGGTAACCCTAGATTAGGGCTCGGTTATCTTGTTATATTTATAAATAGCAATCAGTTCACGGACCGCCAACCTTTTTGCAAACGGCTGTAACTTGCGCCGAATATTTCCGACATAAATTTTTGACTTGTGTTTTTATCAGTCCCGCAAAATTTGACGTTGTCGTTAGCACAAACACAACTGCTTTCGCCAATTCTAACGATGGACAAGAGGCCGCCAATAATATGCAAAGCAGATTAAAGTGAAGCACGAGAACTGAACCCTTATAATTCCATGCTAGTAAGCGTGTGTCTCTGTAGGATCGTACATTGCAGGAACGTTGACCTTAACGTGGTGAACAACCCAGTACAACGCGTTCTGCTTGTGTTCCTGAAGGTGAAATTTACGGGCTCACATCTGCCACCATCCAGTATTGACGACCACGGGTTAAAATTGTTGTAACGGATACAAAAAAAAAAAGTTACATCCCAGCAAAAGGCCTCAGGAAGATAGCGCAGCCCAAAATGAAGGACAGAAACCCAGTAGCGGCCCCACAACAGCACAGATGACCTACCCGCGTTTTATATTGATATACTGAGGACATAATCATTTAAGGCTATATTGGTACCGAGAGTCGTCAAAGGAAAGCTGAAATCGGCGACGAAGGTCGCTGGACGATTATCCCAGTTGTCGATTAGTCGAAGTGGGTCCGGTTAAGGTAATCACAACACCTGGTGTGGCCGTATCAGCGTCGTAAGGGGCCATGGGACTATGCATGTGAAAGAGTATGTACCGACAAACCCGACCAGTGTCATTGACAGAGACAGTCGAGTAGCTTGCTAATGTGTTGAGCCAAGCCCAACTTAAGGAGTTATCGTGTATGTACGTATATCGACGTAAACTTGCGTTTGCGGGAACGACAGGGAGACCAAATCAACATGTCCAACAGAGCAGTAGCTACCACAAAGACTTTGAACGAAAACAGAAGCCGTTCTTTTTGAGGCGAAACTAACATGAAGGGGAGCCGATAGAGCCATACAGCAGGTAGCACAATAAAACTGGATTATTACACCGTTAGCCTGCATGCTGATTTAAATAACTAAGGCCTACGTACCAACGCTTATGATGTGCGCTGGTCCACTGGCAAAAAATGACATTTGATATACACATTCAGAGAGTGAAGATCTAGAATTGAGTTTATTTAAAATCGCTGGCAGTTGTAAATTGGAAGGCTGGCAAGAATGGTTTAAAACCGGAAATGCCCTTATATATGTAGGCAGTTCCCGGACCGTACTCGGCCGTTGATGGCTACAAGCCTGAACTATCAATGACATACACGTGTGGTACTCAAACTGCGATCGCAGGTTGCCAAGAGTCCTATCACCAATATCGGGCTCGCCTGTTTCACTGCAGACACGCTCGTAGCTCCTGAATTCTAGTAGTAGGTGTTATACTCCTAAGTTGACCACGTTCTGCCTTCCGTAGGTACTGGATCCATGTCTTCATTGCCCCACTCTTCATTACTCCACTTTGGAGACAGACTGATGCTTGGCCGGCGTTAGAATCTGGCTCAAAAAAAAACGTCTAAAATAGGCTTATCGTGATGTTAAATGCCCATCGGAAGCTTAATCTTCGTCAGAATTGTGGTTGTATCGCCAAAAACTTTGAGAACGGAGGACATCTTTGTTCATGATTTCCTCTTTTACAGCTCTTTCAGAAAACCTTGTCCAACCATTTTTTATTATTTCTCGACGCCGCGAGCGACTAGGTGACCTGTGAGAGCATTTGGACGGTCACGTTGGCTGATCAGGGGCTTCCAAATTTGGACACGCTGACTTTACCTCGCGCGCTGGGCACTTTCCCGGGTACTTTCAGAGTTAAAAAATGCACCAAGTTATTCATTTATACATTTAATCTCTAATTATCAAAATTTGAGCCTAAAAAGAAGCTTCCGCGGACTCGGGGAGGCAATCTTGGTGGGGTTATGTTCATTGGCTGTGGTTCTCTCCAAAAAGCTAGCCCGTGCGTAAGAGGCATTTTAACTCCTCTGCTGGCTTAATTATTCCATAAATGAGCCCCGTGAATCTTTTTTTGTGCAGAAATACTGCTATACAGCTGAATTCAAGAGGATGTAAGGAGAGTGCCCCTATTTGACTAAGCCGGCTTGTGTTGCCGGTCGTCCCGAACTGTCGCAACAGATCACATGCTTGCCTATGCTTGCTCGCGGCGGTTGGAACACAAATTTTTGAAAAAAAGTTTGGACAAGGTTTTCTGAAACAGCTGTAAGTGTAAATAAAGTCTCTATTTCTCGATTCAAGGGCTTGAGAGGTGCAACGACTTGGTCCTGGTGGTACTGCACTGGCTACTACAAGTGGCCAGATCTTTACTTTGGCCGAAATCTGGATGTCGGCCACCTTGAGGGTCAACAGGTGACACCCCCAGATTCCAGCCTGTCCTCTCCGGCCAAATTGAACGAAATGCTAGTACTACTCAGAATTACTTCATCAGTTGCCGGCCTGGTTTTTCTAAGGCTAGGTGCCACCGTGCCAGATCAGAAATACTTCTAGCTCTTGTCGATTTTAGCACAAGGTTTAGCCATATCTAGGTGAAAACTTTGGGTGATATGGATGTCAATCAAGGTGGATATTGCATCCAGTTTGAGCCATGGATCCACTTAGTAAGCGTATCTTTGAGTTGTGGGCGAAAGCATGGTACTTACTGTACTTGAAAATGTGGGCCATTGCAATGCATGGCAGGAACGAGTCCAGTAATAACTAGTGTCGTTGACATTCTCAACCGCCTTCCCCACTCGTCGCCAGCCTGCGGCTGGCTCCTCGTGGTCCGGCGCTGGGCGCCTATATCCTAATGCGGCAATAACCAAATAGACGCAATGTCATCACATCACACGCACCCGGCTGTTGCCGACTACTTAGGCGTCACATCCAATGGCAGGACACCCGGCTTAGTATAATACATTCGGACTCATAACTATTCCGACCAACCCTTCATGCCAAGTGACGCGTGACACCTTCGAAGAGAGGGGGATTCGGGAATTCTTCAAAAGCGAGAACGACGCGTGACGGGACAAAAAAATTCATCTCTTCAACACCAAAAATCGCCTTTTTGTGGTGCTATTGAGCCTCCCCGCAGGCTTCAGACGAGGTTGGGACGCGTGACGTCCTCGAAATCTCTCTCTTCGGTCTGTGACGCGTGACGAGAAGAGTAGGTCAGATTAGTACAGTAGTGCTCTCCAGCCCATGCTAGGAGACATGGCTGTTCGAGACGAGCTGCAACGGGCGGGAGGGAATATCGCCGTTGTCGATTAAAGTTGGCTTTTTCATTAAGATTTCTAATGTTGTGGTCTCGCAACGGGTCCGTCTCACAAACACTGACAGGACTAGAAAAAAATGCACATGATCTGATCGATGGCGGTGCTGAATAGCAACCTATTCCCCCTCGCACACGAGTGGCGAGGGATGATGGTGGTACGAAGCAGAGAGCTTCATGTGCCAGCTATCACTCGTAGCTCCAGATGGTCTATGGAGGTCATGTTCGAGAACGCTCCTCCGAACTGTGATTACCGGAGAGAGGGGCCCTGTTCGATGGTTGGCTTGAGATTAAGATTTCAGGCCTCAAGGCCTCAAGCTTCATTTTGACTGGCTTCAAGATTCGAGTCTGTAGTACAAGTCTGGCTGATGGCAATATGCCGTGGTAAAACTTGTCCAATGTTTGACCAATATCATTTTCATTATGTAGATCGAAACTCTTTCCTTTCGAACTACTATCATGGTCACAAGAATTCTTCAGAGCGTCCCGTCTCAGCTCCAATTCTTACGACCACATCCGATTCAATCAATGGTGAATGATTGCAGGAGCTTTTACTTACCCCCATGCGGTGGAAGAGCGACAAAGTCCTCGTGCAGCTGACTGCAGCCGACGAATCGGTCATTTTTTGCATCAATAGCCGTTCTAGCGTGCTGTAACTCAGTCAACATAAGATCTGGTTTGTACCCTTTTGTAACGCTGGCCGTATTATTGACTATAATCTCATTTGCTTTGTGAGCACGCTGCCAGTTCAACCGAATGGATTCGAAGCAGCAAGCATCAAATACTTTCCGCTTTTGATAATGGGTTACTCGTCATCGATGGTCTCTGATGGTCTTCCAGATCCAAACTCTCAGGTCCGGCTCAAAAGAACACGTTTCAACTTGAAATGAAATGCTTCGGCATATTATAATAAGCCGCGCTAGCATTGATAAATCGAGTTTATCATCCATCCTCAAACGATCTTAAGAAGGCGACACAGGTTTGAACGCTCGAAATCCTTAACCTCTGCTTACTATGCCCTGAGCGGCTTTAGCAACGATTTCCAGGTAACCTCACCAGCGACGAGGTATGTGCTTCCACCGTCTCTGATATCCTCTGACCTGATTTCCACATGCCGCCTAAGCGCCTTTTTCAATAATAGTTCCCGCGTATCTTTCTTCAGGAAATATCTTTCCCCAGCATCATTTTGATCTTCTTTGGTGATTGATCGGTCCACAATGCCATTGAATATTTATAATATTGCAACACATACCGACTGTCCTCGTCTTGCACCCAGGGAAAGAAGATGGAATTTACTAAGAACCTCTCGTTCCTCCTCACGGTCCTCGCCTCTTCTTCACATGTACTGTCCCTGCCAACCGCACCTGTTGGCACTGTAGACCTAGGCTACGCCACATATCAGGGTGTGCCTTTTGTAGACACCATCTCTGGTACGAACAACACCCAGTTTCTTGGTATTCGGTATGCAGCACCACCTACTGGCTCGCTGCGATTCGCTGCCCCGCAAGAGCCTGCCACCACTACTAGCGTACAGGTGGCGGCCAACCAACCCAACAGGTGCTATATGGGCGCCATGGGTTTGGCATCTCAGACACCATACCGCCAGGTAAATTCGACTGCTAGCCGCAGGAGTCTGGATTCTATCGTTCAATTGGAGTCTCGAGACGATTTGCCCCCGTTCGACGAGGATTGTCTGTTCTTGAAGTATGTCGAATTCCGGACCGTCGTTTCTGATCAATGCGCTGATACTTTCCGCATTCAAGCGTTTACATTCCAGGAAACGTTGGTGATAAAGAAAAATTGCCTGTTGTCTTCTGGATTCATGGGTAAGTCTCAGTAACTTGCCTATCAACACTGGGTGAACAACTTACATTTATCGTGTAGAGGAGGCTACGTGGCTGGAAGCGCCGTCGGACTCGCTGGCTCAGACGCATACAATGGAAACGACCTAATCCGCGAGGCTGGTGGAAATGTCGTTGTCGTCGTTATCCAATACCGCCTTGGTGCGTTTGGGTTCCTGGCCGGCCAAAAAGTCAAGGATGGAGCGGTGCTCAACGCTGGGCTGTGTAAGTACCACAAGCTTTTTGATGTCTACCCTTCTTCTGAAAAGGAATGTCCATTTTCTTAGTGGATCAACAATTCGCTTTGAAATGGGTCCAAAGTCATGTTGGTGGCCCTTCAGATGTTCACATTGTACGAAACTCATGCTACCTAGATCTCTAAATTCGGCGGCGACCCCGAGCAAGTGACCATCTGGGGCCAGTCTGCTGGAGCGGGCTCCGTCGTGCAGCACATAGTTGCCAATGAAGGTGCAACGAATCCTCCTCTGTTCCGAGCCGCCATGACTAGCTCTGTCTTCTTACCGTCCGAGTACGGGTATAACGACCCAATACCTGAGGTTAGTGGAATTTCCCTCAGATATTGAAGTTCTTTAACGAGATTTGACAGATGATATACAATCAAACTGTAACGAAATCTGGGTATGTCATTCTCCTTCACGAGGACTGTTCATCTATTAAAGCTCTTACCCCAGATGCGCTTCTGCAGCTGATACTCTGGAGTGTCTGCGCACCGTCGACGTCAATGCTCTTGAATCAGCCAATGTAGCCATTTGCACTGAGAGCTTTTTCGGAACGTTCATTTACGGGCCTGTGGTGGACGGCACGCTAATTGCGCAACGACCTTCCCAGCTACTGAAGAAGGGAAAATTGAACGGGGTAAGATTAGATCGTGTAACAGTTCGGCCTTCGGTTGACTAACGTCTTGACCAGGAAACTCTCTACAGCGTCACCAACACTGCTGAAGGAGATCATCTCATTGATCCCTCCACTGAAGGAACAATTACCGCAGCTAGCTATCTTGCACAACTCTATCCTACTTTCGGTCCAGCCGAAGTTGAAGCCGGAGCTAGGGCCTATGCGGACGTTGGTTCTCCTATAGACCAGGCAAGAGCAATCATGAGTGACTGTATGACAACTTCGAATCTACTGTCCAAAAATATCTAACCGCGTCTTACAGCAATCTTCCTTTGCCCCACGTATACTTTGATGCGAGCCTTTGGTCCAAAGGCATATAAGGTGAGAGAATATTCTTTCATTTGCTTCACAAGAAACTTACCTGAGTGTCTCAAGGGTTTCTTTGGTATCCCCCCAGCTGTTCACGGAGATGACCTCCCATATTATTTCCCTAACGGTGCTCAACCAGCGTTTGCCAACGCCGACTTCCAAGCAGCATTCTCTGGAACGTTCCTCAATTTTGCTATTTCTCTCGATCCCAGTGTCAAATGGAATATCTTGGATATTACTCCGCCGTTCCCAAAGTGGACCGGGTCTGTTGAGATGCTGTTTAATAAGACAGAAACCAACACTCCGGATTTGCGAACCACAACCACTTCAGAGGCCCTCTTGAAGCGATGCGAGTGAGTACACTTTCGTTGATCAGCCGGTTGTCGTCTTATCGTCCATGTCAGATTCTGGGACAGTGTTTCAGCCGTTGCTGCGCAATAAATACAAAACGTCGGGGCATAACACATATCGAGCCATTAATCTTATATATGGCTCAACCACCATATAATACTAGCTCTTCTCTATTTTTGTGGTTTTCTGTACGACTGGTTCTTAAGTATCAAGTATTTACGATTGGGCGGCACTTGGTGATGTAACTAATTTGCTGTAGTGTGATTGAAAGCCTCGGATTCACAAAGCATATGTCTGGTTAGTCTCCCGATGGCCGACTCCGATACCCGGTATCGTTGATGAAGAGTTGATCACCTTTTCATATGGAATGTTTGGTAGTATTTGGTGCTACAACGGTATCGAACTTAATTTGGTAGAATAGACTGCATTCAGCCGTGAACCACTACGGCCAAACTACGGCATTCAGTCGCAGGAAGATCGTCTGCTCGTGTTATGATCAAACTTTGGCTGTGACTTCCAAATATGCCCATTTCACGGTCGGGCACCGTGCGGTCCAAGTCACCGCGTTCTGCTGCTCCACCGCGAACGCCTAACACGAGTAGCACAAGTTCCACACCACAATTCATGCCACCATCCTACTACGCAGCAGCCGCTGGTGATTATTTCCAGCGAAAGGACACCAAATACGCGACTCATGGAATTGGCGGGCAGGTTATAGAAAACGAAAAATCTTTCAACTCGAAAACCTCAAACACGAAAGGATCCACAAGGTATTCGCATGCACCAGGACCTTCCAGCTCGGAAACTTCAATAGTGGAGCACCTTCCGGACTTAAATGACCTCAGGAAACGTCAGAGCACTAGAACCGGATTCACAGAACTGGAGGCTCAGCTGTTACCTTCGCTTCGGGATACGATCGATCGCATGACTGGCGCACCGTCAAGACTTTCGACGTACATGCCTGGATTGGAGCATGCCGAGGACACTTGGCGGGGTACAGCAAGGAAAGACCCAGGAGCATTTGGCAGTCCATGGAAAGACCCAATACCAACGACGAAGAATCGCTCGTGGCAGTCTTCACAACGCCGCGATCAGTATGCGGACGAAGAAACTGACATACATCCGCCCCACATCCAAGCGACACCAACCATTGGTACACCCTTATCTTCTCCCAAGGCGCCTGTGAAATCCGTCCTTAAGTCATCCCTGAAGAGTCCAGTACCAAGCACTGCGACCATAAACACTCCAACCAGCTCCTCGAAGTCACCATCTACATCTGGCACATCTCTGAAGACAATGAAGAGTCTCTTGACTCGTAAATGCTCAGGACCATTACGCTCTCCTCTTAACGGTACCAAAGCTCGAGAATCTTCTCAGAAGGTGTGCGAAGACTTCTCCGTCGATTGCTGTTATTGGGCTTACAACTGTTTAGGCTGACACAGGCCAACCTACGGAACAAGAGAAGCTTCT
>Ga0247741_1002504_pt1 | contig 10201 bp, 10 predicted proteins | sample UWRJL213509R2_FD_180945 | JGI IMG/M metagenome (GOLD analysis project Ga0247741, IMG submission 180945) | Plant litter microbial communities from Arlington Agricultural Research Station in Wisconsin, United States - UWRJ-L213-509R-2 | ecosystem: Environmental > Terrestrial > Plant litter >...
GACGCCGACGTGTACACGGCCTCGCGCTCGACGGCGGCCGACGCGTTCGGCGCCGCGACCGCGGTCCCCGTCGTCGCGCAGCCCGGCATCAACGAATTGCCGACGTGGGTCTCGCCCGACGGCTGCCACCTGTATCTCTACAGCGACGCGCCCACGACCTTCGCGGGCTCGAACGTGTGGATGGCGAGCCGAGTAACTACTTCGCCGTGAGCTTCGCGAGCTGCTCGGAGAGCTTCTTCGACTCGCCGCCCGCGTCGCCCTCTTCGAAGCCCTTCTTGACGTAGCGCACCACGCCCTGCGGGTCGGCGATGAACGTGGTCGGCATCGTATCGGAACCGTAGTTCCCGCCGACGCTCGACTTCTCGTTCGGCAGGTACACGCGCGTCATGTTCTTCAGCTTCAGCTTGTCGTGGAACATCTTGCCTTCGGCGATCTCGTCATCGATATCGATCGCGATGAACGTGACCTTGCCGGCGTAGCTCGGCGCGAGCTTGTCCCACGTGGGCAGCTCCTTCGCGCACGGCTTGCACCACTTCGCGCCGATCGTGATCACGAGCCACTTGCCCTTGTAGGCCTTCAGCTTGAAGGGCTTGCCCTTCGCATCGACGGCGACGTCGAGCTCGGTGACCCGGTCGCCGACCTTCAGCGTGTCCGCGTGCGCGGGCGCCGCGAGCAAGACGAGACCAAGAACGACGAGACTGCGCAGCATGGGGGTGGGACGGAGCCCGACCGTCATCGATTCACCGCCAGCTCCTCCTCGATCCACATACTGATGTACTCCGCGTTCATCGGACCCTCGTACCGGCGGTCGTTGAAGAACAAGGTAGGCGTGGAGTCCACCCCGGCGGCCTCGCCGGACTTGAGGTCGGCGGTGACCTGCGCGTCGGCGGCGGCGTAGTCGGCCTCGAACTTCGCGGCGTCGAGGCCGAGCTCCTTCGCGAAGCCCACGACCGCTTCCTTGCCGTGCTGCGGCGAGCGGGCGAAGAGCAGCTCGTGCATGGGCTTGAACTTGCCCTGCGCGTTCGCGGCGTATGCGGCCATCGCGGCGCTGCGCGCGTCGGGGTGCTTCGACTCGATCGGATACATCATGTAGTAGACGACGACCTTGCCCGCCTCCTTCTCCTCGACCTTCGAGATCACGGGGGAGAACATCTGGCAGTGCGGGCACTCGTAGTCGAAGTACTCGACGAGCCGCACTGGCGCATCCGCGTTACCGATCCGCGGCGCCTTGCTCGGATCGAGCTTCACGCGGTCCTGGGTCTTCTCGTACTTGTTCGTGAAGAACTCGCGAACATCGGATTCCTTCACCTCGTCCTCGAGGAGCGCGGCGACGTACTTCACGGCGTACGGCGCGCGCTTGCAGGCGGTGTCCTGCTCGAACGACGTGCGCAGCGAGTGGCTCTTTCCGCACGGCGACTTGAGCGAACCGAGTAAGGCGTAGAACACCTTCTGCTTGTCGGCGTCGAGCTTGCCGAGCTCGAACCCCTTCAGCGGTGTGGTGTCGACCGGCCCGGCTGCTGTCGCCGCGCTGCCCGAGCCGGAGCCCGCGCGATCCATCGCGGAGATCGCACCTGCATCCTGCGGCTTCTTCTTCTCGCACGCGCTGCCCATGAGCAGCGGAGCGCACAGCAAGGCGAGGACTAAATGCCCCGAAACGCGCGTGTTTGACACCCCCGCGTTGTAGTGCAGCGATGGGGCGTTTTCAACCACAGCGTCCTGGCAGGGTGCCTTGACGTTGCGCGTCATGGGCGGTATCAAACGACTGAATGACGGTTCATTCAGCGACGGACCGCAGCGAGCGCAGCGACAAGCGCGAGCGGATCCTGCTGGCGGCCGAGCGGATCTTCGCGCGCCATGGCTTCTTCGCCGCCCGGGTCTCGGAGATCGCGAAGGAAGCGGGCGTCGCCGACGGCACCATCTACCTCTACTTCAAGAGCAAAGACGACCTCCTGATCTCCCTGTTCGAGCAGCGGATGACCGAGGTCAACGAGACGCTCCGCAAGGCGATCGCCGGCGTTCCCCCGAAGGAGCAGCTGCGCGCGTTCATCAAGGCGTACCTCCAGCTCGTCCACGACGAGCCCGGGGCGGCCGAGGTCCTCACGATCGAGCTGCGCCAGAGCAGCAAGTTCATGAAGGAGTACGACAACCCGCAGTTCGTCGACTTCCTGCGCACGCTCGGCGGCATCCTCGCCGCGGGCCAGGAGCGCGGCGACTACGACGCGACGATCCCCGCGCACGTGGCGGCGCGCATGATCTTCGGCATGGTCGACGAGCTCGCCCTCGCGTGGGTGCTCGCGCGTCAGCCCACGATCTCGTCCGGCACGCCTGGAACCCGTCCGAAGAAGTTCGATATCGTCCGCGCGGCCGACTGGGTCGTCTCGCTCGTGACGAATGGCCTCACGTCCTCGCCCTCCAAGGAGAAGTCCCCATGAAGATTCTCGTTCCCGTGAAGCGGGTCCCCGACCCAACCCAGAAGGCCAAGATCAAGGATGGCCACATCGACCTGACCGGCGCGTCGTGGATCGTCAACACGTTCGACGAGTACGCCGTCGAGACGGCGTTGCGCCTGCTCGAGAATGGCGCCGACGGCACGAAGCAGACCGGCGAGATCGTCGTCGTGTCGCTCGGCCCCGATGACGCGGCGAAGGAGATCCGCACCACGCTCGCGATGGGCGCGGACCGCGCGATCCACGTCGTCACCGGCGACGCCGAGATCGATTCGCTCGTCGTGGTGAAGGTCCTCGCCGGCATCATCGCCGCCGAGAAGCCCGACGTCGTGCTCATGGGCAAGCAGGCCGTCGACGGCGACGCGAACCAGGTCGGTCAGATGCTCGCCGGCAAGATCGGCTGGCCGCAGGCCACGTTCGCCGCGTCGATCGAGCTCTCCGGCGACAAGAAGGCGATGACCGTTGGCCGCGAGGTCGATGGCGGCGTCGAGTACAAGAAGGTTCCGCTGCCGGCCGTCGTCACCGTCGATCTCCGCATCGTCGGGCCGACCTCGGTCAAGAACGGCGTCACGCCGGACTCGCACAAGTACTCCGGGGAAGGCGCTCGCCTCCCGTCGCTGAAGGGCATCATGGCGGCGAAGAAGAAGCCGATGGCCACCGCGAAGCTCGCGGACTACGGCGCCGAGCCGAAGCCCGTCATCAAGGAGCTGTCGGTCACGCTGCCGCCGCCGCGCGCGGCCGGCCAGATCGTCGCCGACATCCCCACCCTCGTGAAGAAGCTCGCCGACGAAGCGAAGGCGCTCTAAGGAGACATGACCATGGGCAACGTCATCGCATTCTGTGAATTCAACGGCGCCGCGCTCCGCTCGAGCGCTCTCGCGAACCTCGCGTTCGCGCACCAGGCCGCCACCGCGCACGGCGGCGAGGTCATCGCCGTGCTCATCGGCGAGGGCGCCACGGGCGCTTCCGCCGACGCCGCGAAGTACGCCGGCAAGGTCGTCACCGTCGAGGACGGCGCGCTCGCGCACTACCTCGCCGAGACCTACGCTCCCATCCTCGCGAACCTCGCGAAGGAGCACGGCGCGACGCTCGTCACCGCCTGCGCCACCGCCGTGGGCAAGGACGTGATGCCGCGCACCGCCGCGCTGCTCGATGCCGGCATGGCCTCCGACGTGGCGAAGCTCGACGGCAAGGACACGTTCACGCGCCCGATCCTCTCGGGCAACGCGAACTCGACCGTGCAGGTCTCCACGCCGATCATCTGCACCACCGTTCGCCAGACCGAGTTCGAGCCCGCCGCGCCGCTCGCCGCTCCGGGCACCGTCACGGCGGGAGCCGCCGGCACGATCGACGCGCTCGGCGCCACGTTCGAGCGCCTCGACGCGCAGAAGAGCGATCGCCCCGAGCTGACCGACGCCAAGGTCGTCGTCTCCGGCGGCCGCGGCATGAAGAACGGCGAGAACTTCAAGGTGCTCGAGGAGCTCGCGGATCTCCTCGGTGCCGCGATGGGCGCCTCGCGCGCGGCCACCGACGCCGGCATGGTCCCCGCCGACTGGCAGGTCGGTCAGACCGGCAAGATCGTCGCGCCGAACCTCTACTTCGCGGTCGCGATCTCGGGCGCCATCCAGCACCTCGCGGGCATGAAGGGCTCGAAGACGATCGTCGCGATCAACAAGAACAAGGACGAGCCCATCTTCCAGGTCGCCGACTACGGCATCGTCCAGGAGTGGGAGAAGGCCGTCCCCGAGCTGATCAGCGAGATCAAGAAGCTCAAGGCGACGCGCTAGCGTTGCCCGGCCCGTTCGACGATCTCGTGGCGCCCGTCGCCTGCCCCTGAGTGGTCCGACCTATTGTAGGATTCGGCGCATGAGCAAAAGGGTGTTCTTTGCGGCGTCATTCCTCCTAGCGGCAACCGCGGGCACGGCGGTGGCCGATGGCCCCCCGTGGTGCGCGAAGGCGACAGGTCGTCTCGACAGCAACAGCAGGGATGCGATCACGAACAAGGACGCCAGCTGGGCGCTCTACTACCTGGTCGGCGCCACGTGCCAGCCCGACGAGGAGGCGAAGACGGCGACGAAGGAGCTCGCCGCGGCGCGGGCGAAGTGGAGCAAGAAGCTCGACATGGTCGAGCAGGACTGGGCCGATGTCGCCGAGTGGGCGTCGCAGGAACAGGTCTACCGGATGAACCCATCCGTCAAGAACGACAAGAAGGCCGCGTGGTCGAAGCTGTCGCCGGTGCAGCAGTTCGGCCTGATCACGGGTGAGTTCAACGAGGATGGCCCCGCGTACACGACCGATGCGCTCGGTCCGAAGCTGACCGAGGTCGGCCGGTTCGCGTACATCTACCAGTGCCTGCGCGTGCGCGACGAGGACGAGCAGCCGGTGCGGTGGGCGATGTGCCAGCCCGACATCGATGCCTTCGACCGCAAGAAGTTCGCCAACGAGGTCCGCATGGACACGGCGGTGAGCGGTGCCGAGCGCATGGCCATCCGCTTTCTCTTCGCGGACTACGACCAGACGATCAAGGACCACGCCGAGGCGGTCAAGAAGCTGTTCGCGAAGGACGCGGGTTACCAGACCGTGTTCAAGACCGCCGAGCAGGGCTTCAAGGACTTCGCCAAGACCGACGCGGCCCTGGTCCAGCTCGCCGCGGACATGGAGGACGCGCGGATCACCAACTCGCGCAAGGCGTTCGAAGGCTGCAGTGATCGCGCCTGGCCCGCGTGGAAGAAGGCGGTCAGCGGCATTCCCGCCAAGAAGTTCGCGAACTTCAAGCGCGAGCCCGGCGACGAGAACGAGATCGTGCAAGCGGCCGGCGTGATCGCGAGCGATCCGGCGGGATACCTGGCCACGGTGTCGCTGTACATCTGCGAGGGCATCGGCGGCGAGCGCGGCAAGATCGACTATCTCATCAAGGCGATCGGCAACACGTCGTCGCGCTGGCCGGGCTACCGCGGTCCGCGCACGTCGGCGCAGACCGCCGTGATGGCGAACGGCGTGACCCTCGACGATCGCGACGCGAAGATCGAGTACCCCGGGGCGCGCCACGCGTGGATGGAGCAGAACCTGAGCTCCAGCGGTGGCGGGCGCGGCGTCGTTGCCTCGGTGAAGGTCACCGGTGACAAGGCGACCGTGACGTTCAAGAAGGAGTTCGAGAAGCAGGAGCAGTGCACGAACTGGAAGTCGTCGAACCGCATCACGCAGATCACGAGCAGCGGCTCGATCATCTACGAGAGCTGGTGCACGGCATCGAAGTCGGTCACCGTCGACAAGTCGTTCGGACCGCAGACGGTGAAGGCGCGCTACGTCGAGGGGCTCAAGCCCGGCATGGTGTTCACCAACACCGAGGACGTCGCCGGCGTGGTGTACGCGAAGAACGGCGCCAAGATTCCGGCTTCGGTCGCGAGCGCGCCCCTCAAGTAACCGCGCTGTCGTACGCGGCTGGAGTACCATCGCCACGTGGTACTCGCCGCCTGCGCCATGGCCGTGGCCCTGGTGATCGCGCTGGCGTGGCGCAACCACTGGGCACCCGCGGCCGGCGCGCTCGCTGGTCTCGCGGTCGCGCTCGCGAGCGGTATCGCGGGCACCGAGGACATCACGAACGCGCTCGGCGATCTGTGGCGCCCGATGATCAGCATCGTCGGCATCATGGCGACCACGGCGTGCGCCGCCGAGCTCGGCATCTTCACGCGGCTCGCGGCGGCGATCGAGCCGCGCACGCGCGGGCCGGTGAAGCACGCGTTCCGGTTCTTCTTCATCGTCGCCGCGCTCACCGCCGCGATCCTCTCGAACGACGCGGCGATCCTCCTGCTCACGCCGGTCGTCGTCGAGCTGCTGCGCGCGGTGTACCCGAAGCGGAATCCGAAGTTCCTGCTGCCGTTCGCATTCTGCGCGTTCGTCGCCGCCGGCGTGGCGCCGCTACCGACCGGCAACCCGATGAACCTCGTGGTCGCGTATCGCGCCGGCATCGGCTTCAACACCTACGCGCTGCACATGATCCCGGTCGCGCTCGCCGGCTGGATCGTCGCGTACCTCATGCTCGCGTGGTGCTACCGCGAGGTGCTCGCCGACGAAGGGCCCGCGCTCGGCCAGGCGCCGCCGAAGATCCCGCTCTCCGGTCACGCGAAGCTCGTGCTGCTCTTCACGGGCGCGAGCATCGCGTCGTATCCGATCCTCGCTGCGCTCGAGCAGCCGATCTGGCCGGTCGCCGCGACGGCCGCGGTGCTCAGCATCGTGGTGGCGCTGCACGCGCGCGCGAAGCCCGCGCGGATCGCCGCCGGCATCAGCTGGGAGCTCCTGCCGTTCTTGTTCGGCGTGCTGGTGCTCGCGACCGCGCTCGCGCGGGCCGGCGTGACCTCTGCGCTCGCGACCGTCTACGCGCAGACGCCCGCTCCGATCGCGACGGTCGGCTTGATCGCGGCGGGCGGATCCGCGCTGATCGATAACCATCCGATGGCCCTGCTGCATTCCCTGACCCTCGCGGGCTGGCCCGATAAATACGTGTTCGCGGCCCTCGTGGGCGGCGACCTCGGCCCGCGGCTCCTTCCCGTCGGCTCGCTGGCGGGCCTGTTGTGGACCCACCAGCTCCGCCGGCAGGGCGTGAGCGTGCCCTTGCGGGTGTTCGTCAAGGTCGGGGCCATCGTGACCATCCCGTCGCTGATCGCGTCGCTGCTGGTGCTGTGGCTCGTGGCCTCGCTCTGACCCCGTGCTACATACAGCCAGCACTTTTCGCTGGAGGCAGACCATGGCACTCGCACAATCCGCACGCCCGATCGAAGGCGCCGTCGCGACGCTCGGCGTCAGTGACCGCGTCGCCTTTCTCCGCAAGACGTACGCGCACCTCGGTCTCGCCCTGGTCGCGTTCGCGCTGATCACCGGCTGCTTCATGAGGTTCGGAACCGAGGCCAGCCTCAAGTTCTCGCTGTGGGCCCTCCGCGGCGGCGGCTTCAACTGGCTGATCGTGCTCGGGCTCTTCATGCTCGTCGGCTGGCTCGCCGAGAAGCTCGCCCGATCGCAGACCTCGAAGGGACTCCAGTACGTGGGGCTCGGCATCTTCGTCGCCGCCGAAGCCGTCTTGCTCCAGCCCCTCTTGTGGATGCTGATGCTCAAGTTCGGCAACCCGGACACGATGTTCGCCAGCGACGGCGTGCACGCGATCCTGAGTGGTCAGGCGGCGTCGATCCTGATGCAGGCCATCGTCATCACGCTCGCGATCTTCATCGGGCTCACCCTCACGGTGTTCCTGACGAAGAAGGACTTCTCGTTCATGCGGGGCGCCCTCGCGATCTGCTCGTTCGCGGCGCTGGGCGTGATCCTCGCCTCGATCATGTTCGGCTTCTCGCTCGGCGCGCTCTTCTGCGGCGCGATGATCCTCTTGATGGCGGGCTACATCCTCTATCAGACGAGTCAGGTGATGGCGCACTTCCCGCCGACGGCCTATGTCGCAGCCGCGCTGATGCTGTTCTCGACCATCGCCACGCTGTTCTGGTACGTGCTCCAGCTCCTGATGTCCCTCAACCGTCGCTAAGGGGCTATACTGGGGCAAGATGCCCGCGGTGCCGGCCCCTGCTCCGCTCTCGTCGACCGACATCGGTGCGGTCCGAAAGCTCGAAGATGCGATCGGCACCGTCGTGCGCGGCAAGCCCGAGGCGATCCGCGCCGCGGTGGTCTCGCTGCTCGCCCGCGGTCACTTGCTGATCGAGGACATCCCCGGCGTCGGCAAGACCACGCTCGCGCGCGCGCTGGCCGCGGCGCTCGGCGGCTCGTTCCGCCGCATCCAGTTCACGAGCGACCTCCTGCCGTCGGACATCGTGGGCGTGTCGATCTACGACCAGAGCGGCAAGGTGTTCGAGCTCAAGAAGGGCCCGATCTTCGCGAACGTCGTCTTGGCCGACGAGATCAACCGGACCACGCCGCGCACGCAATCGGCGCTGCTCGAGGCGATGAGCGAGGGCCAGGTCTCGATCGACGACACCACCCACACGCTCGACACGCCGTTCATGGTCATCGCCACGCAGAACCCGTCGGAGATGTACGGCACGTATCCGCTGCCCGAGTCGCAGATGGATCGCTTCCTCCTGCGCATCTCGCTCGGCTATCCCGCGAAGGCGGTCGAGCGCGAGCTCGTGCGCGAGCGCGCCGGTGGAGATCCGGTGGGCAAGCTGGCGCCGGTGGTCGATCTCGGCGCCATGCGCGCGCTCCAAGATGCCGTGGAGACCATCCGCGTCGACGACGCGCTCCTCGACTACGCGATGTCGATCGTCGAGGAGACCCGGCGGCACCCGGCGATCAGCGTCGGCGTGTCGACGCGCGGCGTGCTCGCCTGGTATCGCGCCGCGCAGGCGGCGGCGCTCGCGGCGGGACGCGACTTCGTGGTGCCCGACGACCTCAAGGCGCTCGGCGTGCCGTGTATCGCGCACCGCCTCGTCCTCGCCCACAGCCACGACTCTCTCGGCCGCGCGCGCACCGACGCCGAGCGCATCATCGCCGAGATCTTGAACCGGGTCGCGGTCCCGACCTGAGCCCATGGGCCTCCTCGCGCGCCTTCGCCGTCGTCTGCGGCCACCGCGCCGGCTGAGCTTCACCCGCGAGGGCCGCATCATCGTGGTGCTCGCGGTCGGCGTCGGGTTCGCCGCGATCAACACCGGCAACAACCTCCTCTACCTGCTGCTCGGCTGGCTGCTCAGCTTCATCATCGCGTCCGGAATCCTCTCCGAGATGACGCTGAAGCGGCTCGTGGTGGAGCGCCGGCCTCCGCCGCGCGTGCACGCCGGCGAGCCGTTCCTCATGGAGGTGGTGATCCAGAACGCGAAGCCGAAGCGCGCGTCGTTCTCGATCGAGGTCGAGGACCTCGCGGGCACCACGCCGATCGACAAGCGCTGCTACTTCCTCAAGATCCCCGCCGGGAAGTCCCAGCGCACGAGCTATCGCCATACCTACGCTCGCCGTGGGCTCTACACGCTCACCGGGTATCGAATCGCGACGAAGTTTCCGTTCGCGCTGTTCCGCAAGTCCCGCGATGTGGACGCTCCGCTCGACGTGCTCGTGTACCCCGCGCGCGTCGCCGTGCCGCGCCCGGTGCCGAAGACCACGAGCCGCGGTGACGCCACCGCGAATCGGCTCGGCCGGCGCGGTGAATTTTTCGGGCTGCGCGAGAGCCGCTCCGGCGACGACCGCCGCGACATTCACTGGCGCTCGAGCGCGCGCACCGGTCGCCTGCTCGTGCGCGAGTACGAGGACGAGCTCGCGCGGCGCGTGGTGATCGGCGTCGACAATGCGCTGCCCGAGGCGGTGCGCGAGGCGGTGAATGACGGTGCGCTGACGCCGGCGCACGAAGCAGCGGTGTCGGCGGTCGAGCGCGCGATCAGCGTCGCGGCCAGCCTCGCCGCGGCGTACCTCGAGGTCGGATGGACCGTGGAGCTGTGCGCGCGCGGCACGCACATTCCCGCCGGCACCGGGCGCCTCCACGAGGCGAAGATCTCCCGCGCGCTCGCGCTGCTCCCCTACGTCGGCGACGAGGTCGAGCTCGCCGCGATCCCGCCGAAGGTCGAGAGCGTGCTCGTCACCCCGCGCGGCGTCAGCGCGCAGAACCGCCCGCACGCGACCACGGTGATGGACGTATGAGGTTCGCGGTCGCGCACAAGACGGCGACGTACCTCATGGTCGGGTTCGCCTACCTCGCCATGACCACGGGTGGTGCGCTCTCGCCGCTGATGACGCTCGCCGGGTTCGTCGGCCTCGTCGTCTCCTGGTGG
>Ga0247741_1002508_pt1 | contig 10194 bp, 8 predicted proteins | sample UWRJL213509R2_FD_180945 | JGI IMG/M metagenome (GOLD analysis project Ga0247741, IMG submission 180945) | Plant litter microbial communities from Arlington Agricultural Research Station in Wisconsin, United States - UWRJ-L213-509R-2 | ecosystem: Environmental > Terrestrial > Plant litter >...
CGACTTCGCGGCAAACATAGGACGCTGGCTGGAGGTCGTCAGAACACCCGCCGGGCTTTGGGACGGGGAAACCAGGGTAGCGGTCGGTGTCGTCGGGTACCGGTTGTAAGTGACCGAGAGCGACGGCTTGTTCGTAGTCGCGTTGGCCGAGTTGAAGCGCTTCCAACCGGCGTTAGCCGTCTCGGATGCGCGCAGCCCATAGGCCACAAGCGTGCCCGGCGACGCCGCCTGGTAGACCGCCAGAGAGGTCACAGGGATCGAGACGTAGCCGGCAGCGCAGGACGAGTTATAGCCCTTAGCGGCCGACACGGCCTTGACCTGTGCGGTAACGAGGGCCGGCTGGCTAGCCCAACGCGTGGACGCCGTGGGTGCGTTCGAGACATAGGTACTGAAAGACGCCGCGGTGCACGACCAGGAGTGAAGGTTCCAGAGCTTCAAGGTCGCGCTGGTGACGACCGTGCCCTTCCATCCAGCGTTACTGAAAGCAAGGTAGCTGCGCGCTTTGGTCGTGCCCGCATTGTAAGTTCCAACCTGCAGCTCGACGTGGGAACCATAGTCGGTGGTGGGGAAATCGGACCGGACAAAGGTGTCGAAAGTCGGAGCGCCGGTGAAAGTCGGATCGATAATAATCGGGTAGGTCAGATCTGGGTCTTGCAGGAAGGCAGAGTCCGGCGTGAGCACAAGCTCGCGCTCACCGTTCTCGAGGACCTCAAGATCCATCGCGAGCTCTGTCACGTTCTCAGAGAGACCCGAGCCGGTATTTTCGCTCGAGTCCCACATATATGGTGCGTCGATCGTCCCGACATATCGGTTTTTGATGTCGGTGAAGTCGATACCACCGTCGGCCTGCTCTGTCACCCTCAGACCATCAGCGTCGAGCGGGATGCGCAGCTCAACGTCTGCCTCTAGCTCGGGCTTCTCCTTCAGGACGAAAAACTGTTCGAAGCCAGACGCGGTCAACTCAACGACGAGGTCAGTGGCAGGCAAGACATCTTCGTACGTCGCCCGCGGACCGTCGAGCGCAGGTTCGGGAAGCGCTTCGCTCCACCCGAACTGCACTTCCTTACCGCGGAGTCCGGTGGTGGTCACCAAACCATTAGCCTCGACTTCTTCAGCACTGGCTTCACCGGAGAGAGCGATGGGGACATAGCCGGACTTAGGTCCCACGGTGCCGTCGGCCTTGTGTTCGAGCGTGTAATCCAGTTCACGCCACCCAGACTCCTGCTCTGAATCAGCGATGCGAATTGGGCCAGCTGATTCGTCCGTCGTAAACGAGCCGTCGGGATTGGCCCACGTTGTGGTCGTTTCCGAACGTTCGGAAAGTACCTCTACGCGGAAGCCCTGAGCCCGCGCGGCCACCTGCGCGGATATTACGTCAGGTGCACTTTGCTTGGCCGGGTCCACTGGCACCGGAGCGTTGGCGATAGCCGCGGCAGGAGAAGCGATTGCCGCGGAAGTGTCCGACGCCACAATAACGGTTGCGGCGAGAACTATGGTCAGGGTCATCGCTAACCGTGTGGACCGGAGCGCGCCGCGACGACCAAAGAAAAAAGACAGCACTGTGAGCCCCCAGCTAGCGCGGATCACCCACGTCTGCCCCCGAAAGGCGCGAGCGACGCGGCCTTCGAAGAGACCGCATGTTTGAGAAGCTACCGTAGACAGGTCGCCCGAACGAGGTGTGCTCACAATTTGCGACTATTTCGACTACCCCAAAATGGGGGCCATTCGGACCACGGCTCGATCTGTCGGGAATAGCTCTGGCGGCCTCATCGGACTTTCGTCGGGGATGCGACTACGCCACGACTTCGCGTCGGCCACACGGCGGCGGCGCTGCAGACGGAGGCATACCTGGTAATCGGGCTTCCGTCGATCATTCGTATGGGTCATGTGGAGGGGTGCACAATGCACCGTCGACGACCCTGACTCCCCGATCCTCCTCATCGGTAATAGCGCTGTCACCTTTTTGTCTAATCGCGAGAGTAGGGACAAGCGTTGTCTCATATTCGACGCTTTTCTAGAAACCATCAACGAAAATATCCGCGGAAACTCAGTAAAACCAACGGTAATAGCACCCGTAAATAGATCTTTATCAACGACCCGTCAACGAAACCTGACACGTACCGTATGCGACACCTATTGCTAAACGTCTGCCAATCCGGGCCTAGTTTCTGCGACGGCCCAGAACGGTACGTAGCGCATCACCTTCGTACCAGCTTCCGCGTCGTAGGGCGCTATGAGTCCCGCGTCGACGGCATCGCGCAAGAGCCGCGACGCCGTCGCCTTGTTCTTTTCAGGGATACCGAACCGTTCACGAATCGATGCGTTATTGGTCTTCTTTTGTTCGGTGTATCGCAGACAGGCGTGCAAGTACACCGCGCGCGTTTTGTCCTCCGCGTCCATCATGGTGAGTGTTCGGGGCGTGAACATGGTCACTGACATGTCGTTGTCGCCGGTTCGCGCTAGCGGGGCGGGGAGTTGGTAGTACTCGATCTGGAAGACGACTTTGTCCCAACCGCTTCCCTGCTCTTCGCATACGCCCATGCGGCGCATGATCGAGGCCAATTTCTCATTTCTCGAGCGAGGCACAGCATCGATTAGACGATGAATGTCCACGAGCGGACGGCCGGCATTTGTGATCTCTATTCGGTCTTCGAAGATGGAGATCATGGGCCCGGTCCCGGTGATGCTGAAGTCTTGATGGATTAGCGCGTTAGCCACTAATTCACGCACCGCAAGTTCCGGGTACATCGGGGTCGTGGTGCGCAGGGCCTGACCCATTACCTCGTTCACAGGTAGAACCCCATTTATGTACGAGATCAGTCCCTCGAACCCTGACGCGTAACCGCGGATGCCAGGTTGATCTTTCAGAACCTCGATACGGTTTGACCCCTTGAATTGCACCACCCTCATGGCTTTACGTTTCAGGGAGGGAAAGTCGTCAAGGTGCTTGGCGAACAGGATTGCGCCCATGTTCGTGATGCGCCATCCCGTTCCGGCCATCTTCGAAATCAAATCGTCGTTCTGTAGGCCTTCAAGGATGCCCGCTCGGTTATCGGGCAGAGAACTTCCGAGGAGTTCAAAATAGGAGGTGTAGTCCAGCAGTCGAAGGACATCGTCTTCGCCAAGCCGATCTAGCGCGGTGCCCGACTCGAACGGTTGACGCTCAAAGGCGCGCCACAACCGGCGTTCCGTCTCCTGATGTTTTGACAGTGGTTTCGTGTATGAACCAACCCGGATATAGGCCTTCCCTTGAAACTGGACAGGCTGGTAAGCAGCGGGCACGATCGTTAGAACCACGACGCGCACTTTGAAGATTTCTAGGGTCGAGAATTCGAAATGAGTCTGGGGTTCTAGTTGTGTGGTCAGCCAGTTGGCGATGTCCTCGTTTCCATGCTTGGCCCGGGCGGGATCCGCAATGGTGCCTACAATCTTGTGATCATCGTCGCGTACACCCCAAATCTGGTACGCGAAGGGCTGACCTTCTAGGGCTGCAGAATTCGCCAGCGCCGATATGTTCTTGCCGATGGTCGCCGGGTCCGCATTGTTCGTCTTGAACTCCACCCAACCGGTCTCCGTGGGCAATGCAGCCAGCTGGGGCACGAGATGCAGAAGCTGTTCTCTTGAGTGCAGATCCACGCGTCCTCCGGTTTGCATTGCGGTCTAGGAATGAACCTAGTCGTTACCTACAACAACATGCGTTGCGAGGTACCTGAACCGCTCCACGCCGAATTGGAACTCATACACGCAGCACCCTCGCATTATTTGGGATGAACTAGGACTTCGCCTTTTTCATGGCTCGAAAGCCTCGCGACCATCAATTGGGTCGCGAAATTGCCCGACCTAGCGCATCCAGAAGGGCATCGAGTCTTTCGTGGTTCACGTCGAACCAGCGATTTACCCTCGTGGTTTCGGTCATCGGCGGATAGGTCGTTATGACGCCAATGTCGATAAGCGCTTTCAGCGGAGCCTGCAGAGTTGATGGCGATATGCCCAGTCGGCGAGAGAGCTCGGAGCGGGTTGCCCGACCCTCGCGTTGAAGCGATCGAAGCGCCGCCACTTTGACATGACTGCCGAAGGCGCGGACTGCATCGTCCAGGTCCGTTGGCAGCTCTGGTCGGGCGGTCTTGGGCATGGTTCATTGTGGCGTGCTCCACAACGCGCTAGCATTTATTGACGCTTTAACCGTCAAGGAGAAACTATGTCGATTCAGGTGGCGATGCAGGGCACAGTGCTCGAGGGTCCGACCGTAGTTGAGGTTGAGCACGGAGCTGGGGCCGTCACAGTTTTTATGTTTGGTGACGCGCAGTTCGGTGAATATGAGGGACAGACACTCGCTCTAGACCGGGTCCCGAGCTGCGAAGTCGTCTGCCGCGGCACAGCCGCTGGGACAGCAGCTCGAATTCTCAAAGCGGGCAACCCGGTCGTTGTCGTCGGCCGACTCATCGTCAGACTCGGTCTCGGCTCAGACAATGACCTAGGGCTGGTACGACTTTCAGTTGAGGCGGAGAGCATTGGGCTTGACCTTAGTTCAGCGACACAAAGTCTGAAGTGAGCAAGATCTGGTCTGGCCCGAACCTCTCCATTTGAATAAAAAATGACTACAGTTGCGCCCTCTCATATGTGGTCAACCTGATCATCTGACTAAGCGATTGCCCTGTGAACGCTGGGTCGTGGCGCCGCGCCCAGACAACGCCGAAGTCTAGAACCCGACTGAGAATCATGAGGTCATTGGATCGACGCGGCCGCCATGATCCTTGCCCCCTACTAGTGAACAACACCAACCATGTGCCTCTTTGCATCACACCCGCGCAATCTTGGATGCGGCCGGTTCCTCGACCGTCGATCTGCGCTTGCGAGAAGTGTTTCCGCGTCAATTGACCCGGATCGGGTCGACGGGAGTTACATCCAAAGTGAGCTTCCAGGGCGAGTGTGGCGCCAGGGTGCACATGATGGTGAGCCGGATGACGTCGCCTTCATATAAGGCTGCCCATTCCCCGGTCGACCAAGAAGGCGGCCGAGTGGGTTGCAGCTGTAGTTTGAGTTCGCTTCCACGCTCGATAGGGGAAGGCGGTACTCGACGCCCGGTCGTGTCGGCCTGGTCAATTTGGGGCGTGAACATGCACGGTCCCCATATCTGTTCCGCGATCTGCTTGGCTGTAGCGCCGCCGACCATGGGGAGTCGTGATCGCGAGTCGTCTCGAATGCTGACCGCAAGCTCGTCGAGGCGAACTAGAGTGATGGGGCCGACCAGTTTCAGTCGGAGGTCCACATACGCGTTGGTGCGACCGAACGTGGCCGAATGTTCAAGCTTTGGTGTTAACTCGGCATGGTGCCGTTGCGCTTCGATCGCGGCCAGTTTGTCGGCAGTGCGATTCGCAGTGCGTGCGGCGGCCGCGGAAAATACTGCTGCGATGGCCGCGGCCACAGCCGATTGCCGCGGTGCCGGCGACTACGAGATCAGCTGACGAGAGATCTTCCATGCCCTGACCGTAGTGCCTCCATCTCGTCAACAATGCGGCCGCGGCGTCGAGTTGAGGAACTGCAGAGTTCATACAACGATCGGTTGCCTGTAAGTCCTTTCGACTTCCTCGACGGGGATGCGGGTCATGCCCGTTGACCGCGCAAGTCGAGCTGACAGCACGGACCGCTCGCCAGCACCTGGCAGTGGCCCTCATGCTGGCGAGCACAGGCAGACGCGGACGTTAACCAGTTGCCGAAGAAGCGTGTCGGGCGAGACAGGGCGCAGACGGACGTCCATTCAAGAGAAACCGGTATCGCCTCACACCGCGATCGTCAACAGCCCAACTCAGTCAGGTGCCCCAGACGGGTGGCAGACCTCCGACCCGATTCGCAGCTAGATTGTGGCTACAAAGGAGTCGGTGTGACTATCGCAGGATCGGAAGGCGCTCTGGGACGGACTCGCCTGCCACCGCCGGCTGGCCGGCAGTCGGATGTCGTCTACCTTGACGCGGAACGCGATCAGGTGGTTCTCGGCACCGCGGGATCCGGGAAGACCCTGATGGCCATCCACCGTGCGGTCTACCTTTCCGATCCCCGATTCGACCACTCCGGGCGAACGCTCTTGGTCACGTACAACAGATCGCTTGTGTCGTATCTCAATCACCTCGCGGGCAGTGGCAGCGGAGTTCTCGACATTCGCAACTACCACACCGTAGCCAGAGGATATCTCGCGAGCAGGGGCCTATTCAACGGCTATGGCCTCGTCGTTCAGGGCCGTAAGCGATCCGCGTATCTGGCTGAGGCGCGAGTGAAGGTCGCAGACCGTTATGAAGGGCATCGATTCTTCCAACGCCCAACGGACTTCTTCCTCGACGAACTGGATTGGATCTCTGGGCACGGGTACGCGGAGCGGGCGGCGTATCTATCCGCGGAGAGAGTCGGGCGTCTCGCCCCGCTCGGCAGACGTCAGCGCGAGGTGATGTGGGAGGTTCGCGAGGAGTATCTGGCTATTCGAGCTGCCGGTGGTGAGAAGTTTGACTGGTGGGAACTTCCCACGGCTGTGCGACGTGCGCTGATCGACGATGAGTCGCCGCGGATCTACAAGCATATTGTGATCGACGAGGGCCAGGATCTTCCTCCCGAGGCGATCCGATCACTGGCGGAGATGTTGGCACCAGGAGGCAGTATCACGATGTTCGCGGACTACGCGCAACAACTATATGGGCAGCGCACGTCCTTCGTCTCTTGTGGTCTCCGGATATTGAAGGTAGAGGAGTTCCGAGAGAATTACCGCAACAGTGTTGGAATCGCGCAGCTCGCGATCGCCACTGCCGCTCTTCCACACTTCACCGACTCGACGGATCTCGTGACGCCGAATTCACCTAAAGTCGCAGGAACTCCACCCACGCTGTTCCGGGCATCAGATAACGCGTCGGAGCTCGCGGCAGTGCGAACTCAGGCGCAAGAACTAAGCAAAACCGGCAGCGTCGCGATTCTCGGGCGTACTTGGGCAAACGCCCGGCACTTCGCCAAAGGGCTGCTCGGTGTTCACCAGCTCGACGAGGATTCCCATATATGGACCGGGGAGGCGGGCATTTACATTGGCACCTACCACTCGGCAAAGGGCTTGGAATTTGACGCCGTCATCCTTCCATGGGTTGACGCGTCGGTTATGCCCGACCGAGCACAAGTCGAGGCTTTCGGCGAGGCCGAAGCATTGGAGCGCGATGCCCGTCTGTTGTATGTCGGGATCACCCGGGCTCGATCTGAGTTGCTCGCGACGTACACCGAAGATCTCACCGAACTACTCCCCGCCGCTGACAGTGGCTTCTGGCTGAAGACTGGAGTCGAGACGCCGTGACCGACGAGAGTGTGGCAAGTCGGCTGACGGAATTGGGCGTATCCCGAATCACACATTTCACTAGTAGCCGGAATCTGCCCCGCATCTTGGGCTCCGGGCAGATTCTTTCTACTGCAGCGTTGCGCTCCTCCAATGCAATTTTTGACGTCACGGACCAGGAGCGATGGGATGGCCACCCTGAGCTCATTTGCTGCAACATCGACTACCCCAACTTCTACTATTTCGCGAAGGCGACGCAGAAAGAGAATGCCATCAACTATTCCGACTGGGCAGTCCTGCTCCTTGATCCCGCCGTAGCGACGCAGGATGGAACCCTCTTCGCGCCGGGCAACGCGGCGAAGAACGGCGGCGCGGATCTGGTCGCTGGCGTTGTCGGCCTTGACCGCATGTACGCTTCGCCGGTCTACGGCTGGAGGCGCGCATCGTCGCACCGGCAAGCCTCCCCAACTGATGTCCAGGCAGAAGTGCTCATACCCGGCCCGATCGACAACTCTGCGGTCATCGGGATCGTTATGCCGGACGAATCCAGTTTTCGGCGAGAGGTCGGTCGGCTCGAGCAGGTCGGGCAAGACCCCCACCCGTTCAATTGGTACGTGTCTCCTGGGCTATTCCGACGAGAGTCGATCGTCGCGGCCGTGCGGAATAATCAGGCGATCTCTGCCGAGGGACCATGCGAGACTATGCAGCAGGAGGAGCAGTGACTGTATTCGCTTCAAGTCGCAACCGCGCCCAAGGCGTGTTCCTCGCTGCCGCTGCAGGTGATGCGCTGGGTTGGCCACAAGAAGCCCGCGGCGGAATGGTGGGCGGGAAGCGGGCACGCGAGGCGAGGCGCCCGCATGCAGAGTTCACCAGCTGGACCCGTGGCGCGGGCTCACGGTTCTTGCGCTACCCCGATCCCGTGGATGCGGGCGCTTACAGCGACGACACCCAACTCCTTCTTGCCGTGGCGCGTGCCTGCAGTAGTGACGACTGGGTGCGCCATTTGACAAGCGTCGAGCTTCCAAGCTGGCCGTTCTACCAGCGGGGAGGTGGGCGAGCAGTTTTACGGGCGGCCAACGGGTGGGCGGAGAACCGGCCGCCGTGGATACCGTCCAATCGACCCGATGGGGTTGAACGCGCCAACGACTACTTCAGGGCGGGGGCTAACGGCGTAGCAATGCGCATTGCGCCACACGTGCTCTGGAGTCACTTCCACTCGGCTGGACGGCCGACGCTGCCCGAGCGGGTGATCAGGGACGGAGTTCTAACCCACGGCCATCCTCGAGCTCTAGTCGGCGCTACCGTCTACGCCGCGGCTTTGGATTTTGCACTCGGCTCGACAGAGACGGTGGGGGCGGGTGACCTCCTGACCGCTGCACGCTTTGGTCTGCGTGACGCGGACGAGGTGATGACGTGGCTCCCGTCCGACTGGTTCGAATACACCGCAAACCGGCGAGGCGACTTCGCCGCTGCGTGGCACCGGACGAACCAGGAGATGGACGACCTGCTGCGGATCGTGAGGGCGTCGCTGGATCAGTGAAGCATGTCACACGCTACCGAGACCCTCACCCGGCTGGGAGCAATTGGGCAGTACGCGGGCTCGGGCACCATCAGCGCAGCCGCCTCTATATACCTCGCAAGCCGATCGGGCACCCGACCAATCAGCGGGCTCCTTCAAGGCGCCTTCCAACATGGCGCGGACACGGACACCCTCGCGTCCATGACCGGTGGACTTCTCGGTGCGATTCACGGCCATGATTGGCTCGGCCAGCTCCGCGACGTTCAGGACTCACATTATCTCGCGGACGTTGCCGATGGTCTCGTCACCGGCCGGGAATACAGCCTCCCCGAACCACCGTCATCGCCGAGGATCGTTACGCGTGAGCTTGAGGACGACTTTCGTGATGGAGGAACGTTTGTCGACGGACGGCGTTACGAAGTGGTCGGGCGAGCAGTTCTTTCCGAGCGGCCCTGGGCGGCGCGCTTCCTTCTCCGACTCGAGGAGGGACAAACAGTGACCGTGGATCGGCTACACCGCTTGCCACCCGACCAGCCGAAGTTCAACGAGGTCCCCCACCTTTCCCAGGCGGAGGAGGAACGTGACCGGCCGCAACTTGTCGAGCCACCGATCACCCCGCAGGTCCCGGGGAATCAAATCACAGTGACACTGCCGGTCTCGAGCCTCGGCGCAATCGCACGGTTTTACTCGGAGCTGTTGCAACGTCAACTTGTGATTGAGGGTAACTATGTTGTTGTGTCCGACGCGCTCCAGTTCGTTGGCGCGCAACGGGGCCCCGCATTGTGGAGTGCGGATGCGCACATCGAAATCCGCGTTCCAGACTTGCGCGAAGTCGCCGCGAAGCTAAGCCTGTCCCTCTTTAGCGATAGAGCGACCGATCTCCGGGCATCAGCTGTGGATCCCGAAGGTCGCTCCGTCACCATTCGCGAATTGCATCCCTAGGCAGTGGCAGGCAGGACACTGTTGAAGCGACCGAGCGCAGAATCTTAGTCCGTGCTCTGAGATGAGTAGGGTAACTCGACCACCAGATGGGGTTGAAGTGACAAAGTCGATTGAGAAGTGGTGCGGCCGCCGCATTTGGGGCCGATCGGACCGGATCCCTGTACATGCGTACAGCGACACCTGTCACTGACCGTTATTGGGGCAAAAGCTAGGCATCAATCTCACGTTGATGAAGATCGTCGCCGTGGGCGTCGAGAAGGTCGCTTTAGCGGCCAGCTTGTTAGGCATTCTGCGGCAACCGGGGCGACGTTTATTACGATGGGAAAGGCGGAGGCGCCGAGGGCGAGAGCGATGCGGTAACAGCACGAATGTAGTTGAGGACGTCACATGGGAAGCATTTCAAGTTACGACACCAAGGACGGTAAGCGCTACC
>Ga0247741_1002509_pt1 | contig 10193 bp, 11 predicted proteins | sample UWRJL213509R2_FD_180945 | JGI IMG/M metagenome (GOLD analysis project Ga0247741, IMG submission 180945) | Plant litter microbial communities from Arlington Agricultural Research Station in Wisconsin, United States - UWRJ-L213-509R-2 | ecosystem: Environmental > Terrestrial > Plant litter >...
AGGGTCCTGCCCGGTTGTCTGGTTATTTATCGGGGCTTGTGGCAGCTGATACCGTCCACTCATAGTCTCCGATACTCTAGGTCGGTGTTCGTATCGCACCGTGCTGCCGTTCATGCCTTCTCACATCCGAATGCCGAAAATGCCTTCTTCTTTCTCAAAATGCCAACACTCCTTCAACCACTCTCCCAATTGATGATATCAGACGCCCTGGACTCTGGACTTTTTGGACGCTCAGCGTTGGATCTGGATATCGATGTGTTGCTGTTGGTGCTTGGTGTTATATTCTCTGGTGTTGGATCTGGAACGGCATCCACGTCGATATCGCGATTGCCGTTGTATCGAGATTCGATCTCCTGTGCCCGAACCAAACGCGAATGCACCAGCACCAGCACCAGCGGTGAACGGTGCCAGTGCCAGTGTGGTCTCCTAGTATGCTCTTGTGTTACATCCCGGATAATAGCCACATTGCGATTAACGCTGACGCTAAATGATTTTCAATCACGATCCTACGGCTGAGGGAACGGGAGGGGAAAGGGTATGGGCAGTATCACAGTATCCACTGATGTAACTCGTTAAAGTCTAACGCTCGACCCTCATATGTACCATCCGTGCATACCCATCATCTGCTACTCATCTTTCTTACCTTTCAAGTACCAAGTATTTTCAATAAAGCCCAGTCCGAATCTGAATAGTGTTGGATCCAGGATAATATCGACGCCGACGTCGACATTGCCGTTGAATGGCTCACAGCCGAGGGGGGCAAAATGTCTGTCAATCTCAATACCCGGCACGCGGCCTCCGAGTACTGAGAGATAGATCTGGCGCTTTACATTCAAGTTGCCCGTCAATATTGACATATTATATTCAGGGTTCTGGTTGAGTGTCTTATTTATCCAAAATGACAACCACCTCTTATGACTGGCGGTTGACTATTATATGAAACGGGGTGTCACTGGCAGCAGGGGGAATTTCGCTACCTGTATAGTGCACCCCGTAAGTGTAAATGGTATGTACTAGACACACAGGCGCTCAAGCTATTTTTAGACGATTGTCTGATAGCGGGCGCTTATATCACGAGTCACTGTACATTGTGCAGAATCTGCACAATGTACCGCAGCGTTGTGCGGTCATCACCCAAATTGACCGCGTCGACGTCAATTGACTTGTTAACTTGTCAACACGAGTGATGACCATGTTGACCACGCGCGCGGCAAGGCTCGGCATAGGGAGTCGGAATTTCCACTTCTGGGTTTGAAGTCACCCGTGCCGTGTACATTGGCGCGTCAAACGAAAAGTCGTTAGGAGTCGTTAGAACTGTATTTCCATCGTGTCGTGCATGAATGGATGTATAAATTTGTTCCCATTCACTATTTACGAGCGCTTGACATGGTGTAAGGTGTGGAAACAATGGTAATAAGTAATTGGACCTCAAGGAGGCACTGGCACCCGTCGCTTCCTCTTTTCATTCACCAGTTTCTTCGCTCTGAAATATCATGCGCCCTCCAAATCAAGAGGGGTGGGCCGAGTATCCCCATAACAACCACTCGAGAACGGCCGCAACAGCATTGCCTATGGTACCCCAACGGCAAAGAAACGCTGTTCACAGGCTTCACAGTAAATCGGGCCCCATTTCCCTTGATATTATGTTGGACTACAAAGGACCCGCTGAACTCTAGAAGAGCACCGCCATTATCAAGAGGGCTGCACTTGCCACATTTTCGAGTGAGTTCAAGTTTGAACCTCAATTTGCTTACAGTTAATCTCGATGCCGAGGTTGGACCCAATGAGATGAAATTGCTAAGTAGGCGAGTTCCACCTCGCAATAACTACATTTCATATTCAAAATAAGATGTAAATGTGGTCTATTCACCATGAAACGGCACCGCGAATCAGCTTGATCCTGTGGGGTTCTGCCCACCGGTGCGCCTAACCGGGGTCATCACTTCGTTGACCAGTCATCCACGGTCATGACTAGCCATTGAGCTAGTAGTCAAGACCGGTACAAAGCTGGTTGTAGATGTATACCTTACTATCTACCAAGGCCTATTGTTTTACTAAAAATTAAACGTGGCTTTGATAGAAGCACAATACTATCCCCACCCAGTATTGAGAAGCCGCGCTTGCTACAACCAAATATTCGCGAAATCTGAGTCGCGTCAAGATCACGTGTTTCCTAAGACTTTGCAACAACATCCGCCTCCCTTGTCACTTGTGCTCGTCGCTGATGAGCTCCTACGACGAGGCTCACCCACCAACTCTACAATCCCCCCAACTCTCTCCTCTGCTTCTCAGTACTAGCCTACCGTTGGTCTCCGACAACAGCGCTCATCTGCCAGCTCAACAATCATCACAACTCTCTCTCAGTCAAACACACCCCACAAATGCGAGCGGATTCTTCTCTGCCAGCAGTGACATTCAAATAAACGGAGGGCAATTCAATCTCATAAATACAGGCAAGCACAAAGTACCCCCACTTTCTCCGATTTTTGAACGAGATTTAGATTCAAGAAAGGATGCTTTACTCCAGGCGCTCAAGGAGCAGAAGGCTTTGGGAATGTTGCAGAATGCGGCTGTGATCTCAGCCACTCATGATGCTGGGCATGAGTTTCAACGTCCTGGTTGTCACGAAGGCACGCGGCTCGCCGTCTTTGCGCGCTTGATGGATTGGCTTGTCGGGAATATCGAGCCTAATGCCATCGTCCTCTGGATGTACGGAGACGCAGGTGCGGGCAAGTCGTCGATAGGTCAGACATTCGCTGTCAAGTGCGCTGAGAAACGGCGCCTACTTGCGACGTTCTTCTTTTGGAGAAATGACCCTCAACGCTCGTCCCATACCGCTTTGGTGGCAACACTCATCCACCAGGCCGTCACTATCGTTCCAGCTCTTAGAGCACTCGTCGCCATCGTCATCGATCGAGACCCCTCCATTCTCGAAAAGCACCTTAAACTTCAAATCATTTCTCTCCTCATCGAGCCCATTAACGAACTCGTATCGACACCTGATTTCGATCAATCGTCGATTCCGACACTCATCCTCATCGATGGGCTTGACGAGTGTTCCACCGACATCAATCAGGTCTCAATCCTGAAGGCTTTCGCCGAAGCTCTCCCTCTTTGTCGTCATAACTTGAAGATCCTCATAGCCAGCCGCGCGGAAGTTGAAATCGTGTCGACATTCAACTCCAGCCCGCTCATTCACCGCTGTACACGACTTGGTCTTAACGCTTCGTTCCAAGCAGATGCCGATATCGAAAAATTCTTGGTCGATACATTTGAGGCAATAAAGTCGATGCATCCTCTTAGGGCTTACATCCCAGCTTTGTGGCCGAGCCGTGATGTGATCCGTACACTCGTCGCCCGATCCTCCGGTCAATTTATCTTTGCTTCAACGGTCGGAAAATATGTCTCTGGCCCGGATCAGAGACCTATGGAGCAACTCGATATCATCATGGCCGTACGCCCAGCACCCGTCAATGTAAATATGCCTTACACGGAACTGAATGCTCTCTATAGCCACGTCCTTTCCTGTGTTTCCACCCGAAACATTGACAAAGCTCTCGACATTCTCTCCTTCTCACTTATTGTCAGCCCCGCTGGCATTCTGGATAAACTTCTACGATTCCGCGAGTCGACATTTATCAAAGAGCGATTTGTGTATCAAGCTATGCACTTACTCCTTTCACTCGAGCCGGGTGATCTCGAGTTTTATTTGGGCAAGTTGTCATCGATTGTTCAAGTCAGCCATGACGTTGTTCACAAGGATTTTCCTTATATCCGTATCTTACACGCTTCACTGGGTGATTTCTTGTTAGATCCTCAGCGATCTCACAGATTCTATTGCAATCAGCAAAGGATATTGACCAGAATGTTAGGGGTCTGTCTTGAGTCTTTCACAACAGATGGTTCGTTTCGCATTCACATAACCCGGATACACGACTCACGCATGTTTACCTGCTTTTAGTTTCATTTATGCTCAACCTCTTGAATGGAGAATCCATATGCAAGCTCAGGGTGCTTGTATGGCTTCTCGAGTGCGTGGAGCTGTCCTCACAGGTTCGAGATGAACTCAAGAAGATTTCGCTTCCGGATATCTGGAACAAACACCAGCAACATTGTATGGAAGGACAAAACCATTTTCTTTCCCATGCGCTCGAGCTGTTATCCTTGGTCCAACAGAAGGTATTTAGAGCTATAGGATTCAGCAGCGTTTGATGCTCATGCCCTGTCTCATTCAATCTCTGCATCTAGTTTAACAGCGACGAGGTTCTGAGCCAATTTCAACAGGGATTTGACGAGTGCATGCACCTTATCTTCCAAGAGGGTCGCACAAGAGATCTCCTTGTACTCACAGCCATGCTCAATTGCCAACCCTTCCCATCGTGGCCCCAAGGCTCCCTAGATTTACAACACATGGCACAACTGGAACCCGGAGAATGGGATAAGACTAACATATCATACACACCTTCGTTGGACAATTTTCCGGGTACCCCCTCCCTAGTAGCTCTTCTTCAATTTCTTCTACCACTTGGAGGCAATAGGACCCTCTATTTCGATCACCTTCAGGAGTTCTTCAATGACCCGATCCGAGCTCAATCTTTGTTGATTACCGAGGATACATATATGGCAGCTGCTTGTGCTTGGTTCACATTTTTGGACGGGTCTGCCTGGTGAGTCTATTCAAGTCCCATTCAATCCCCAATAGGCCTTGACTCATGTCCATTTTATGAATTAGGGATGCCATTAAACATTCTCATCGAATAGCATCTGCTCTATTCTATATACCTCAACTACTGGAGCGATCTGGCTCTTCACCCAGGCTTATCTCAATCATTCGTGCCAGCAATTGGAACAGTAACTATTTGAGATCGACGACACTCAAAACATTTCTAGATGGAATGCAGCACCAACAGCAGTTGTTAATCACGAATGAGCTCATCTCTCCTGAAGAACCATCTATTGATTTCGAAGCACTGCCGACCAAAACCAACCAAGCAATTCAGAGGTACTTGAATGTTGGTGTCCATCTTCTCAACATCATTGCTTAGATGTTCTTACACCCTTTCACGTCTAGCGGTTCGACAATGGATCCTGCGAAGACCAAATTTCGGCATCGCGTCTGGACGGCTCCCCGTCGTCCACTTCTGATGTACAGGATGGGCCAATGGGCCCCGTCGAGTTGAACGTTTTGGTATGGGCTCTTTGCGAGACTCTTGAGTTTCATCTGGAACACCACTAAACTGTCTAACACACAGGAACAGATACCCATGCGATGGAGTTTCTCGGATAACTACATTAGTGTACTCGTGGCCCTCACTTCAGTATTTCTCCTTGCTTTCTGGGAGCAAAATAGAACCCAATCCACTTAGACCGTCGCCCCCAATGAAGGCATCACGATGGCCTCAATTAATCAAAGTTCTCCATTCTCCGTTGTATTTACAGAAATTTTGTTTAAAAGCATTCGGCTTATAGTGTAATCTTCTTCTAATTTGACTCCACCTCATACGATTTCGGAAAGAAAGCGAAGGTCAAGCCCAATATGACAATTCCCAAACGGGCAAGCGCTTAACGCCAGAGCGGTCTTGAAGGCACTGAACGCTGCAATTCAAAACGAATATGAAATTTGCTGTAAGATTAGTCTCGGACACCCGCCAAAGAGGCTGGGTGTCCGAGACTACTGTAAGATGCTTGGCATAAGCTAGTCCAAACAGTTTATTTTGGTTTCTCGTGACGCGCGTCGTGCTTAGTGGAGGTAACAGCATTGGATTGGGCGGTGAAGAGTCAACGACTTGGAAGCCGTAGGGCCGATGGGGATGCCGGTGGATGACCCCAAAGGAAGGAGAAGGCTGCCCAGCCCACAACTGGTTCGTTCTTGTTCGAGAATATAGCTAGCTAACTTAGAGGGGTTCGCTAGATAGGTTTCGCATAATCCTCCTTGATGTCACACGTTTAGACCCATAAGTCGGGATGAAAACGATCGACAATATTTTCCGTATTGGGTCGAGTACGACGTAGGTAGCGCTCGTATATAGCGTTCATAGTGTGAGACGAGGGAATCTCCCTTTGTATGAAGATGGCCGAGGAACTGGGAATGTTGGATCTCGGTGTTCTAGATGGTTGAATGGCCAGACGTCCAATTGGCGGTCTGGGGGTACGAGTTAGAGATTGGATATAGACCATATAGAGGCATAGGAGGGATTGAATGGGTATCTGGGCTATTAGAGCCTGCTGTCTCGTTTGAAATTGTGGCCTCGTTATCCACGGTACACCCTCTGCGATAGTTCCAATTCGTTCGAAACGGCGGGGCTGGACTTGACCTACAGGAGAGGTTGTCGTCGTTGTTCAATTAGCAAGCATGTGGGTTGATTCCGTGCCAGCTGCCGTCGATAGCGGGGCTGGGTACAAGTTGCGCGTTGCACAGAGCATCATTAGGATCCGTTCATCATCGTCGTCAGTAACAAGTTCATACATGCTTCAGTCACGTTTTATGTGTAGTGCCTTTCTTCGCTGATTATGAAGGAGAATGCGAATAGGTACTACTAATAGACGCGACTACTAAGTCCGACTAGTGGTAAATGCTGTGTCACATGCGGCAGCTCCTTCCCACGAGACACTGTGACTAAGCCAGACAGATAACCGCCGACCAAAGCAAACATTCAACACCTCAAGGCCTCAATACCTCTGGTGCCAACGACTAGCACCTGTGATGGGCTCTGACGATGAGACTCATCCGCCAGTTATACAAACCCAACAACTCTCTCTCGGAAAATCACAGCCTACAAATCATGGCGGATTCTTCCCTGGCAGCAGCGATTTTCAAATCAATGGAGGGCAATTCAATCTAATAAATCAAGGCAAGCAACATAAGTATCTCGATTTTCTCGAAATGTTGAACAAGATTCAGATCAAGCTGCTTTGCGTGAGACGCTCATCTCGACGAAGGCTCTGGAAATACTCCTCAATGTGACTGTAGTCTCAGCCACTCATGATGCTGAGCATGGGTTTCAACGTCCTGGTTGTCACGAAGGCACGCGGCTCGCCGTCTTCGCGCGCTTGATGGACTGGCTTGTCGGGAATGTCGATCCTAGTGCCATCATCCTCTGGATGTATGGAGATGCAGGTGCGGGAAAGTCGGCGATAGGCCAGACATTCGCTGTCAAGTGCGCCGAGAAGGGGCTTCTCCTTGCGACTTTCTTCTTTTGGAAGGACGACCCTCAACGCTCGTCCCATACCTCTTTGGTGGCAACGCTCGTCAACCAGGCCATCACTTTCGTTCCAACTCTTAGACCACTCGTAGCCGCCGCCATTGGTCAAGACCCATCTATTCTCAAAAAACACCTCAAATCTCAAATCATTTCTCTCCTCGTCAACCCCATTAACAAACTTATATCTAGGCCTGATTTCGATCCATCATCCATTCCGACACTCATCCTCATCGATGGGCTTGACGAGTGCTCCACTGGTTTCAATCCGATCCTGAAGGCTTTTGCTGAGGCTCTACCTCAGTGTCAGCATCGCTTGAGGATTCTCATATCCAGCCGCCCCGATGTAGAAATCATGACAACCTTCAACTCCAGCCCGCTCATTGAGCGCTCTACTCGATTTTCTCTTAATGATTCCTTTGGAGCAGATGCTGATATCGAAAAATTCTTGGTTTATACATTTAACACAATCAAGTCAGTGCACCTCGTCAAGGGGTCTATCCCAGACTCGTGGCCTGACCCTGACGTGATCCGCATACTCGTGGAACGGTCCTCGGGCCAATTTATATTTGCTTCAACGGTTGGAAAGTACATCTCCGACCCGAATCAGCAACCTCGGAAGCAACTTGATATCATCATGGCCGTACGCCCAGCACCCACCGACGCCAATGTGCCTTGGACGGAACTGTATGCTCTGTATCGTCATGTCCTCTCCTGCGTTCCCCCCCAGCACATCGAAAAAGCTCTCGACATTCTCTCTTTTCAACTCATTATTAGGCCCAGTGGCATTCTGGATAAACTTCTACGATCCGACGGGTCGACATTTGTCGATGGCCGACTTGTGCGTGAAGCTATGCACTTACTCCTTTCACTCGAGCCGGGTGATCTTGTATTACATCTTGGCAAGTTGTTCTCACTGGTCCAAGTCAGCAATGATGATGTTCATAAGGAATTTCCTTATATCCGTATCTCACACGCTTCACTTGGTGATTTCTTGTTAGATCCTCAGCGATCTGACAATTTCTATTGCAATGAGCAAAGGATCCTAACCAGAATGTTAGGGGTCTGTCTGGACACAGATGGTTCGTTTCGTATTGTCATTATCCGGATATACGGCTCACATGTGTTCTCTCTCTTTCAGTTCCATGCCCACTCAATTTCTCAAATGGAGAATCCATATGCAGGCTCAGGGTCCTTGTATGGCTTCTCGAGTGCGTAGAGCCGTCCCCTCAGGTTCGAGATAAACTCAAGAAGATTTCGCTTCCGGATATCTGGAACAAACACCAGCAACATTTTAGGGAAGGACAAGACCATTTTCTTTCCCATGCGCTCGAGCTGTTATCCTTGGTCCAACGGAAGGTATTTAGAGCTACAGCATACAGCGGTATTTGATGCTCATGCCCTATCTCATTCAATCTCGGAATCTAGTTCAACGGCGACGAGGCTCTGAGCCAATTTCAACAGGGATTTGACGAGTGCCTGCATCTTATCTTTCAAGAGGGTCGCACACAAGATCTCCTTGTACTCACAGCCATGCTCAATTGTCAACCCTTCCCATCGTGGCCCCAAGGCTCCCTAGATTTACAACACATGGCACAGCTGGAACCCGGAGACTGGAATGAATGTAGCATGCCATACACGCCTTCCGAACAACTTCAGGAGTTCTTCAATGACACGACCCGAGCTCGATCTTTGTTGATTACCGAAGATACATACGCAGAAGCCGCTTGTACTTGGTTCGCGTTTTTGGAGAGCTCTTCCTGGTGAGTGTATTCAAGTTCTATTCAAATATGCACCGACTCATGATCACTTTACATATGAATCAGGGGTGCCGTAAAACATTCTTGCCGAATCGCTTCTGCTCTGTTCTATATACCCCAGCTGCTGGAGCGATCTGGTTTCTCACCGAGGCTGATCAAACTCATTCGCGCCAGCAAATGGGAAAGGAACTGTTTAGATTCGACAATACTCAAAACATTTCTAGATGGAATGCACCACCAACAGGAGTTATTAATCACGAATGGGAACCTTTCTCGTGAAGAACCCCGGATTAATTTCAAGGCACTGCCGGTCAAAACCAAGCAAGCAATTCAGAGGTACTTGAGGTCCTGTAGAGACCAAATTTCGACATTGGGCCTGGACGGCTCCCTGTCGTCCATTCCTGATGTACAGGATGGGCCAATACGCTCCCTCGAGTCGGACGTTTTGGTATGGGCTCTGCCAGATTCTCCGGAAAACCGCTAAACTGTCTATCCAACAGGAAGAGATACCAAGGCAGTGGAGTGTCTCAGATAATTACATTAGTTTACTATTGGCCCTCGCTGCACTATTTCTCCTCGGATTCTGGTAGCACCCAGGCCAGCCAGTGAATGCTCATGACAATGTACAACTATATGAAGGACCAATTTTACTTTATACGGTGCACTCCTATTCAGCGAACGCTGTCGGCCGACACTCAACCCGAGGTGCAGGCCCCGTGAGTGTTGTTCAGTTATAGGCTGGCTACCAGTCCGGGGGGAGCGGCGTCTGGGGTTATCTTGATGGCCTTCATTGCGTCGGAATTTATCATTCACGTTCTACTGTACTATTTCGACCAATCGTTCACGCTATGTTATATACATTGTTCACTAGACCTAATGTTCACTACTAAATGCCATTACCTGTTACTAAAATTTGGAATTCTAGCCCTAAGAAAGGAACGTCGATGGGATAGAATGTAGTCTTCGAGGGGGGGGCTGCGGTGGCTCAGGTGGCACCATCGCGGATTAACCCCAGGTTGGAGTTTTGGACGCAAGTTCGAACCGGCTGATTGCATGGATAAAACAATTTAGACACCATGTGACTTTTCAACGCCCCCGGGTGACACTGTGAGAAACTTATGTTGGGGAGGCTTTAAGAATGCTGTTGGCAAACTTCGGTGCAGTCGGATCAAATAAGGCCGCAGCGGCCGACTATGACACACCCATATTGGGTTTCTCTTGTTGATGAAGTTAT
>Ga0247741_1002510_pt1 | contig 10190 bp, 13 predicted proteins | sample UWRJL213509R2_FD_180945 | JGI IMG/M metagenome (GOLD analysis project Ga0247741, IMG submission 180945) | Plant litter microbial communities from Arlington Agricultural Research Station in Wisconsin, United States - UWRJ-L213-509R-2 | ecosystem: Environmental > Terrestrial > Plant litter >...
AGCATGTCCGTAGTTACTGTGCTGCACAGCAGGAGTGAAACAAGTATCGAGTAAATGAAAGGAGTGTGTCGAACACATGTAAGTAAAGATCGTGTCTAGCACGAAGTAATAATGTTCATTCGTAACAGAGACGCCACGCTCGCCACCGCTCCCCAATGACGATAGCAATTCCAATTTCTGAGCTGGCATTGGAGAAGGCTCCACAGTCAATAACTCCTTTGGATGAAGGTATGGCTCTGCAGAGTCCTGCAGTACTGAGCCTTTCTGACCATCATTCAAGGTCTTTGGTAACTCCCAGGGTTGCATGCCATGGTATGAAAGGATTGTCACTGGAGTATCCCAGCATGGCTTCCAAGCCTGTGAGACATGCTCGTCTGGCAGGGAAAACCAGGCATGAGTGCAATAGCTTCCCATAGAGCTTCTGGACCTCTTCGAGTACATGAGTCTTGGATGTCTTCCAAACCTCAATGGCCGACTCGTATTTTGCCGCCTTCTCAGGAGACAATGCCACCGTCCGTCGATCCAAATCCCAGAGGAGTCCAATATATGGGGCACATGAGCTGAAGGGGATGTCCTTGGATTTCTCCCATGGTATTCCCAGACAAGCAGATAGTCGGTCAACATCCTCAAAATTATATGCATATAATACATCAGATGCACTCCTAGGGGATGAATGCGAGTGATCAAGCAAAGGGAAAGCACAGTCTTCCACTATTTCAAAGACTGAGCCATTGGAAAGGACCTCTCCTCCAAACCATACACAGCCACCAGATTGGTTTGCACCATTGCGCCCAATTTTGGCATGCCAGTCAGCTCGTATTTTATTGTATGCCAATCAATGTTGCACCAGAACTCGGATGAGAAAATTATCATCGACCCAGTGGATAAGTGGACCCAGGCCTTGTGAGCGGAAGATGTCTGCTCCAGCATCGTTGAGTCGACCATAAATTCCCCCAGAAGGCCACGCACCAAAAGCCAAACACATGTCAATGCAGTAGTTGTCCTCGTCAAGTTGAACCACTCCTGCTGGCCATTGTGAATGGTGAAGAGGAATTGTGCGATATGCTTCCGCAACATCTCGGACTGCAGCTTGCGACCCAGGTGGTAAGAACGAGATGATTGTACAGAGTATAGCAAAAGTACCCCAAGTACAGGGAAACTTGTTGGAGTTGATGAAAGAGTTGATGGAAGGATTAGAAATAGTGGAAAAGGAATGAGGAAAGGAGAAGTTCTGGATGATCCGGTATTTTCCAGGTTTTCCAGGTTTTTCAATGATAGAAAACGGTGAGGATTGGGAAGGCCCAATAAGGGCAAGAAGAGTGTTGCTAGACATGGGGCCAATATAGCGACTTTTGGAAATCTCGGATGAGATGATTTGGTCAAAATGGGGGCGGAACTGTTCAATGGAGGACTTGTTTGGTGGATGCTGAGAGCGAGAGATGGGGGGGAAAGTCGACAACAAAGCCATTGGTGAGTCCACTGATGATATCTGAATAGACTTTGAGGAGACCGGCTTCATAGAGGAGGACACTCCACTCCTCAACGTGATAGGGAGTGCATGGTTTAGACCTTCTCTGCTCGAGGGCATGAATATGATCCATGTGTCGATGAAAGACAGTCTGAGCACTGGTGCCGGGAACCATGTGGACTTTGACGCTCTTAATAGAGTTCCTATGGGTGGAAAGCTTTCTGGATCTAATACTAGTAGCGGCACTGGTGGCGCTGCTGGTGGCGCTAGTGGTAGTGGTGCTAGTGATGGTGCTGGTACTGGCAATTCTAATAACGGCAATCAGATTAGCATTTGATACTTGCAGTCAACCCTCTCTATCCTCTCTAGACGCTATAGTTATATTATAACCAACATTTTAAATTTATACTGCATGATATATGAATTTCTTTCATAAACCTGAGTGATCCAGTTGCAACTCTAGATGACATAGAACAGCGCCTTTGATAGCTTCTATCGCACACTTAAGAGTCACTTTGGACCCACCTAAGGTCAACAAAAATTAGTCTTATAATGTCCTAGAGTCTAACTCAAAAAGTATGTAGAGAATGCTCAGTACACACTTTGAAATAACATAACTTACCCCTACACTTACTATAAATACGCCTTAGAACTAGACTTGTACCTTAGCTAGTTCTTAACCAGCAAACGTTCTATTTGCTCTACCTCAGACAATACCTCTTGAAAGGCATTCTGATACAGCGATAAGATAACCGACCCGACCTCTCTGACTCTAGACTTGTCACCTGACTTCGGTCTATTGTCTCGGTCGTAACAATGACAAGACAAAGCACTCACCTTTATATACAGGTTGTTGTGTTCAATAATCCAGTCAATTGGGCGGAAATGCCCCTTCTTGCCAGTTGGATTACAAAGGATATTCATACGAACAGCATGGCTGGATTCAGCAAATAAATCGGCGCCACCAACACGCGAATGGATTGGTGGACTCACCGCAAACTCTCTGGATACACAAAATGTACTTGAAAATATGGGCCATTGCAATGCATGGCAGGAACGAGTCCAGTAACTTTTTCAAAACAACTAGTGACATTCTCAACCGCCTTCCCCGCTCGTCGCCAGCCTACGGCTGGCTCCTCGTGTTCCGGCGCTGCGCGCCTATATCCTAATGCAGAAATGACCAAATAGACCCAATGTCATCACACGCGTTCGGCCGTTGCCGGCTACTTAGACTGTCACATCCAATGGCAGGACAGCCGGCTTATAAGGACGAATCCTCATTACATTCGGACTCGTAATGTCTTCCAGATAGCGTTTCATTTCTGCCGCATATTTATGTTTTCCGCATCCAGCAAAGATGAAGATCCATGGCATGAAGCACATTTCAACACGACCAATATCTCCATGGTTAAGTCCATGCGAGATCTCTTCGTAGAGTAAGAAGTACTCCTCACGCAGCATCATGTTCTCAAGTTGCTGATCACGCTCTCCAGGCTTTTGTGCACGCATTCTGCTAAACTTAGCGGGCGTCGGATTTCGTGATGCAATTTGCGTTGCCATTTCCTGCAAGACATCCCATTTGGGGGCCAAATTGGCAAATTCTGTGAGTGTCGTTACACCTTGGAATCTGTCTTTGGCGGTGAGTCTCCACACCTCAAGGCGAGAGACAATGCCTACATGTTGGATGCATTCGTGCATTCGACGAAATCCAGGTTTGGTTTCAATCTTGCGTGTCTCTTTTGGTCGGATTTGACTGATATGAGTTATTAGGTCATTCGGACCCATCTCCTTTGCCTTATTATGAATGAAGATTCGCCACATTGCATCAGCGCATGCCATCTTGAGGTGGAAAAGACCCATGACGAGAACCATGAACTGGGCACGGCCCCAAGGTGTGGATTCTTCTGCCCGTGTTTCTCGCAGGCTGCATAGATGTTGAATTGTGAGGAGGTCTCCAGACACGAGAATGACTCGATTCTGTGGGTCTTTTGCACCAACAGTGCGATTAGGATCCCCAACACCACTCTGCAGGAAAAACATCTCCAACGCGCTGGCGTTCGTTCCCGGAGAGCTGGGACTGATATCAAGAGTCCTTAAAGGGGTTTGGGATGTCTTGACGAGTGGAATCGCATCGACAACCTCCGGGTCACTGACATTGATTCTAAACTTACGGAAATAGGATGGCCCAAATTCAACAAGGTCATATAGGTACTTCCAGGCGTTGAACCTTTTCTTGCGTGATGGTCCAGTTGTCGTTCGCTCTGGATGGATATCGAGCAATTTCTCGAGAGGTATGTTTTGTATGTCCTGTGGCAGAGCATGAAAATTGTGCTTATATCTTTTCCATAGGAAATCCGAGCAATTGAGATCGTCTAGGGATACATCGTGGATGACTGGAAGCATGGACCCGGTTGTAAGGTGCACGAGGGTATTGAGAGGGTTTTCAAGTGTTGGCACCAGGTGTTTGAGATCGACATTGAGGTTGTCGTATGCATATAATGTGAGGAGAGTCCTTCCTAGCTTTCGAATCTCGTTACCTGACACTTTAGAGAGGTTTCCCACCGCGTCTCTTATTGTCGATGGTGATATCGAGACACCGAGATGTGCGAGTAGTTCGAGGGGCGTGTTACACGCATGCAGAAAGACACCAACAATGCTCTGCAGCGTGTTGCACTGCTGATTGGTGCTGTGCATCATGACGCTCAGGCAGAGGACCTGTTTCTGTAAGGCAAGTTGTTCAATCACCACGCCCTGCAAATTTTCGATTACTCACAATCAAAATCAGCGCATCGAATTGGTGCTGTACTTGTTCTGTTAGATCCTCGGGTGCGTCATCATCTCCGTCAATCAGCTCAATGTCCCCACCCAAATCTATACCATCTCCGATAGCATCTGCCATCGATATGTCGCCATCGTTTGATCGAGTAATAGGTTTGTGGGTTCCGGTGATTGCTTTCTTGTACGCAAGTTCAGCCCGTCGCACATCTGCTGTGGGGTCAGAGGCTCGCGAGTAGTCGCCAAAGATCAGGTGCGAGGTGTTCCATCTGTCTCCCCAGATTCTCGATCTTGGTCTCTGCTAATTGGGCGCTTGTTGTCTTTCCAGGATGGAAACGAAAACTGGCGTCCTTGTGCGTCAGCCGCAAAACCTGCACCTGATACTCTTTCTCCGCGCTTCGAAAGAGCCATTGTGTAGTTTCAGTAGAGGTAGCAGGAGCGTACTTGAGGGTGTCCAGAATAAAGTCTAAGTCCTCGATGATTGATAGTGTTGTGGGGTGGTCTTCGAGGATGTTGCCAGTGGTCACTAAGAGCCCTTGAAGAAACTGGGAGGGTGTAATCCCTGAATCTTCGAAGGCATTCAAGATGATTTTGACTTCGTTAAGGTATTGTAAGTTTTTCATCGGTTGTCGGAGCATGTTGTCATTCAACAGAAGAGTTTATATAGCCACAAAATACAACCCGAAAGGTGACTCGAGTCTCGGATATCCAGAGTCGGGTCTCGAACTGCAGCCCAGTCATTGAGTTTATACTGAGTCGCATTCTGACTCCAATTTTTGTGACTCTAGAGTCCTGAAGACTCGTATGTCCGTTATAGTTCTTCTATTCTTCTCGGGCTTACATGTACAGTAGGGCGATTGCGAGACTCAATCGTTCGCAAGTGGACGGTTACCGGCCCGTTTCACAGCCTTGTCACGCATGCCCAGAACGGTCTTGGGTTTGTAACCCAACATTAGGGTTAATCAGAGGTCACCGAGAACGCCGACCAACTTTTGTGGCAGCCGCTCTCTCGCGAGCTCGAGCCCTTAGCTTTATTTATTTGGTTCCTCCCCATCAGATTATATAACGATCAAATATTTATACCTCTTCCTGCCCTCGTAAATCGAGGCTCATCTCGCGAGACGAGTGGCTGCTTTTAGGAGCCTGGGCCTGGCCCGGCTTTTTTTGGCCCGGCTTGGCTCGGCCTCTGACTTCAAGCCGGAGCCGGCACATCACTACTCTGAGGAATTCGAAGAAGTCAAGCTCAATACCTTAGAAAAGCATATCCCTATCCGGTCGCTAACAACTTAAATATTACACTGGTTGCATTATTTGTGTGTTCTCTAGTTCCTGTATTCCAATACTTATCACAGCTGACTGAGTCTGTATCTGCAGATTGTAGTGGCCGCTGCGAGCTGGGGCATACTGAGATTTCAAAGCGAGCCTTCCACCGCTTGCGAGCGGATCCTTTCTTGAGGCACTCAGCCACCATTGGAAACCTGTCACAGATCAATTACAGTTTCAATGTCCTGACGTCGACGTGTTTCTGGGGTGATAACAACTAGGACCCATGATATGTTTAGACCCGTATAATGGCGCTTATCGAGATCACATCGGTATCAGAGTGCCTACTTAGATTCATTTCTCGAATACCGCGCCGTAGTTATTCCGATCATTGCGGAAGTGCGATGATTCCTTTCGTTTGAGGGTGATCGATTTGAGACAAGAAAATGCAGTAACTAGATCAGCGTGACGACGACATCGAGCACACCCCTTCACACCGTTTGCAATATGGACAGTATTTCTCAACTACCTCTCGCACTCAATGACTACAAGCGCTATGGTAGACAAATGATATTGGACCATTTCGGTCTTTCGGGTAAGTTTTCAAAATGACCGTTCTGATCTGGCTGAATTCTCTAGCACAACTTAAATTGCAAGGTGCATCGGTTGTTGTCGTTGGAGCAGGTGGACTGGGGTGTCCTGCTCTCCAGTACCTTGCAGCTGCTGGTGTAGGTAAGAAGTTCGCTCGCATTTCTGACTAAGCTCCTGATATTATATTCGACATACTATAGGAAGGATTGGCATCATAGATCACGATACAGTGGAAATTTCAAACCTCCAGAGGCAAATCCTACATAACGAACAAACCGTTGGAATGCATAAGACAGAATCTGCTGCTAAAGCCATCCTGCAGTAAGGCCGTCTCGCCACTCTCTCCAATTCATGTACACATTTTCTTGACATAGGATTAACTCCCGAATTATTACCGACATCATATCAGAACCCCTGCTCCCTTCAAACGCGTCCGACCTTCTCAAGAACTACGATGTCATTCTTGACTGCACAGACAATGCACCAGCACGCTACCTCCTTAGCGACACTGCCGTTCACCTTGGTAAGCCCCTCGTCAGCGGCGGGGCAGAAAAATATGGTGGTCAAGTATGTATCTACAATTTTGGGAAAGATGGTCCGTGCTATCGGTGTCACTTTCCGGATCCTGGTCCCCCCTCTGGTGGTTGCCAGCAGACGGGTATCTTAGGCGTAGTGACTGGTATCATTGGAAGTATACAGGCATTGCAAGCGATTAAGATCATTACTGGGCTTTATGGTACGCAGTATTTTTCTCGAAAAATCAACACGACTCATGCCTCACCTCTAGACGGGAAACCAACTGTCATTTATTTCACCGCTCTCGGTTTCCCACTATTCCACAACTACGAACTCAATTCAAAATCCCCCACATGCGCAGCATGCGGGAGTGAGGGTGAGAAGATAGGTGAAATTCAAAATATCGACTATCTGCAGTGGTGTGGCATTACTCCGAATTGGGTTGAGACCGGACTCGTAGGAGGTGGTGCAGGACATCGCATACGCGTACAGGTATTTCGCTCCCAGTGGTGAATTTTGGAAATAACTTAATTGGTCGTATAGGATTTTAAACGGATACTAGAGGAGCAAAATCCCGATGAAGTCAACATCATCGACGTCCGACCCCCCATGGAGTTCGAAATCTGTCGGCTACCGAAGTCAATTAGTAAGTCTTTGTTATATCACTGTTGATTGTGATCTAATTGTGTCTAGATGTGCCATTGGATGAACTCCTAGCTAATGCTGGTAAATATCTTCCAGACAACGACACGGTCAAAACGTATATCCTCTGCCGTCTTGGAAATGATTCACAGACTGCAGCAGACGCTCTGAGAAGATTTAACCGGAATATTCGAGGAGATAAAATGTCGATTCAGGATGTGATTGGAGGATTGAGGGCGTGGACAAGGGATGCGGATCCAGGATTTCCCGAATATTGAGTGTAGGAATACTGATGCATTATTTTAAGTTGTACTTCCATCTTCTTTCCCCGTCTCACTGGGTTCTTGAATTTTTGAGTAAAATGTATCGGAAAAGAATCTCAAATTCCTGAGAGGTATCGGGCGTCACGGCTAAACACGGTCTTTGTTTGAACAGCATCTCATTGGTGGCCGTTGGTGCCTATCCAAGACCCTAGTCTCAGACGAACCCTAATTGGGAAGGGTGCCCAAAGAGGCTGGGTGTCCAAGAATATCAAGACCCCACTCAATCGGCGAAGCCAGATAGTTCAAAAAGATCTAGTAATGTTTCGGGAGAACTCAGGTATAGTGCCTCGTAGTACACGGCTGACACGGTGAGTGATCCTTGACTATTTAAATGCCCAACGGATTTGCCCGAGGAAAGAAGTACATGATGATCATCCCGGAGATCCCATTTCGACTAGATGAATGTTGCGCAATATATCACGCGAAGGTGAATACAATATATCTCACCTTACCTAATTCGCATCCCGCTGTTCTCCGTCGCATGAATGAACGCTGAGAAGAACAGTGAATCTGCCTAGCATGCTCTCAATGCGGTGTCTTCTTTGTGTCATTCATGATTATATTTGACCCATCCAAAGTGTCCGGATGTGATTACTACCGGTTTCAAACAAATGTCTTAGAAGGAGGACGAATCTATCGCCAATGATAGGATCTTGATCGAGGTCTCTAACCCGCAGTAGACACGGTGCTGCGAGGCACCCCAGTGATTTAGCGGATTCTGAGGGTATATTCTAATAATACATATGAGGTTTGCTTTCACAAGCTGCCAATCAAGAAATGTGGAGGGTTTGCCTGTCCAGTGGTAAATCAGACGGTGATCTTGAGCTTCCTCAATCGATCCCCTTACTTCAATTGGTAAAAGTGATGAACATTCTATGGTATTCTGAAACATTTGGTGCACGCAGATCCGGATAATCAGAGCCTATCGATTCATTAAGAAATAAAGTGGTTCTTCGTGACATTTCCAGATGACCCAGCATGTCTCAGTGCACTGAATTTTGCTCCTACCGCAGTGGCCCACGATGGCCATGCTCTCATGAACTTTGCCCCCAACATCTGCGTCAAGTTGTTGACGATATTGTCAAGAAAGACGATGAGGTCAAATGTCGTTCCTGCTCGAAATCCCTGACTCATCAAGATCTGGTGAGGTGGATGGAGAACGATGCTGAACAAGAGTGCGAATTTTAGCCTTCTTCTATTCCCTGTGTAATTCACTAAATATTCGCAATTTGTAGCTACATCAGGCTTTGCATTGAACGCACCATCCAGAAAAGTCATTACGGTTATACGGTGTGCCCCAGTTGCGGAAACGGTCAGTACCATTTGGGAGGAGGTACGATGAACCAAATTTTCTCCCTCTTGGTGAATTCGAGCAGTTTTCAGAGGCAGCGCCAATCGTACGATGCGAGAAGTGTGAGAAGGACTATTGCTACAAAGATAAAATTTTATGGTCGGCCACCCACAACTGCGAGGACTATGGCAGCGCCATTGGCAGACTGCCAGAAAATGTTAAGCAGTGTCCTACATGCAGGTCTCGCGTGAGTTAACTTTTTGGTTCTTATCTCCCTCACTCCGCATCACAGGTTAATTCGCAATCTTCGTTAAAACAGCTCAGGTATCAGGCGGGGTAAGTTGCGCAATTTCATTCTGGAGCATTCGGGTTCCTGACATGACGATGTAAATCATAGCTGCAGGTGCACCACATGCACTAGCAATAGGACACGTGAGTCAATTTATTTGCTCAGTGAAATTCAAACAACTCGCAGAACACTTGTTCAACAGCACCCTGCCCTGACTTCTGCTGGCTCTGCATGTGTAGCGACCCTTACAACAACAACATTCATGGAAGTGGTTACTGGCGATGTAAGAAAGTCGGACGTGCAATGCCAGGTTATACATATTGAAACCAGAATGGGTATATAGATCCTCTGTAGCTGTAGACGCGTACAAGTTTGTCTATGATGAAAAAGTTCTTGGTGATGAAGGCCGTTGCCACTTGGTACGGCAGAACAAGTCCCAATAGGTCAAGTAGGGGTTCGAGGCTGAAATTTGATGTCACACAGGACATCCGCCTCGCTTCGCTTCGGCGCTTCGACTCGGACATTCCTTATCCGGTGTAAGGTTGGCGGGACGTCCACGGATGGTTTGCACTATGCATCTAACTTCCACCTCTTGTCGCGCGATCCGGCATTGTCTGGTTCCTTAACTTTGAGGTCCGCCTAACCGTAAGCGAGTGTATCTCTATTCGGATGACATTGAGACGCGAATTGGCGCCCTTTGAGTCAGTAAATACAAGATTGCCGCCTCGCTTCGCTTCGGCGTTCTCGATAGGAGGATCTTTATTGTGGATGTACGGGACAATGCAGGTGTTTCACTTATGACTGTGACTGGTGACACTCTCCGCGCAACCGACGATGACAGAACGATGGCTTGCTCTTAGCGTTAGTAACGTTTACGTCTGCCTCATATCAACACTAGTACTCAAGGCTCACTGGCGTCATATAGATATGTCAAAAATACAACTGCATTCTCACTGCAAGAGTTCCAAGTATGTCACGTTCCGTACTGTTGTGGGTCCAGGTAAGAGAAGAACTGCCCCATCCTCTCTTCGA
>Ga0247741_1002511_pt1 | contig 10182 bp, 13 predicted proteins | sample UWRJL213509R2_FD_180945 | JGI IMG/M metagenome (GOLD analysis project Ga0247741, IMG submission 180945) | Plant litter microbial communities from Arlington Agricultural Research Station in Wisconsin, United States - UWRJ-L213-509R-2 | ecosystem: Environmental > Terrestrial > Plant litter >...
GTATTACAACAGGGTGAAATTCGACTGGAAACGCAATCCACTTCGAACAGCCCTGTTGCACCTATTACATCTCCCCACCCTGACCCATCTCAAGTTGTTCGCCATTGACAACTTTGGCGCTTCTGACCTCATCCCCTGCCTCAACCTCAAAGAGCTGGATCTCCAAAATGTCGCCGCTGCTCACCCAGATGAAGAGGTGCCGACGACCTTTCCTGATAGATCACCCCGGCTATCAAAATTCTCGGCTGGGATACGAAGTAACACAGTGACGACCCAACTGTGCAGGAGACAGCGTCCTGATGGAAAGCCACTCGTCGACTTTGCTGGTGTCACAAAAATATCTTTCAAATACCTAAAAACCGAATGCGTCGAAGCATCACGGGAAGTGCTCAAGCATTGCGGCCAGCTTGTCAGCATATATATCCACGGTACGAGTCTTCTCCGATGTATTGTCATTGAAACCTCTGCTTGACATTCCTCTGCATCTAGTACTGGAACCCGGGTTGACTTTAACTGGTCTAGCTGAGATGGTTGCGCCCTCTCTGCAGACATTAAGGGACCTCCACACGATCATCACCATTGACGACGAACCCCCAAAGTCCAACCTCGATCCTCTTTCTGCGCTTCGCTCAGAGCTCGAAGAATTGACCCATAAAAATATCCTCGAAACGATCACCATCGGCGTCATTGTTGGAACAGACAGCAGTTGCGAGCAAGGAGATGAATGGGGTCGGCTTGACAAGGCGCTCACGAGATCTGGATGGTCAGCGCTTAAGCGGGTATCTTTGAGCATTCAGCTCTCAAGTTACGAGGTAGGCTACGATGAGCTTGCGCAAGCATTGCGGAAATTGCCTGAAACCCAGTTCCCGAGATTATCGTCGAGTAAAACAGTCGAATTCAAATTTGTCGTTACCACTGCATTAGCTTAAAGAGATCACATACATAGTGAACTTGCTGTATGTACCTTGAATTTTTTTAAAAACAGTTATACCATTGCAAAAAGCCTGTTCACTATTACTTTTCTGCACCTGAAATAGGAAGACCAAATTGACCGATTTCTTGTTTTATTCTGCTCAAACATCCCTTCAGCGAGCCAATCGAAACAGACGAAGTTATAAAATTTGGTCCTTGAAGATTTCACATCCTCGGGCATATATATAGCCGAACCTTCAATAAGCCATACCCCTCGGTGGCTAGCCCAAGGGTTATGGGTTCTGAGGTCAACTTGAATTCGGTGGTAGTTGGGGGCAGCCCAAATCTATTGGTTATGGGTCTCGACTATCTCAGTCCAGGTGGCCAGCGTTAAAACTGGTATCACGCTTTTGATTTACAACTTGACACAACCAATGAGCAAGCAGCAGAGGAACCGCAGAAACTGCCCGAGACGCAGTTCCAGAAATTATCATCGAGCCAAACGGAGTCAACGTTTTCGAATACTGTCTCTGATACAAACTCGTGGATTGTGGGGGGGTATGCAGATGAATGCAATGTGGATATCAAAATCGATGCGTAGCGTACAATCTAATGAAAATGAATATGCGGTTGAATGCAAAAAGGGATGTGGGGGGTTTAAAAAAGCAAGAAGAAGGATTAATTATATCCAAATCCAAAATCCAAAAGCAGATCTAAGCAAACGAGCGTGCAAAAATAAATAGGCAAATCAGAATCAAAGCAAAGCGAGATACTTTTGGGTGCACCGCGTATGCGCGTGCGTCTTCGTAGCTGAAGACTTTTCCTCCTCCCGCTCACTCAAACCCCCTCAAACCCCGCTCCAACACCCCCTCCCTCCTCTTCTTCACAGCCTCATCAAGCCCATTGAGCATATCCACCGTCATCGCCCAGTCCACACACGCGTCGGTAATGCTAACACCATGTTTGAGGAGCGAGGGGACCGAGACCGTCGTGTCTATATAATTTCAGAGTCAACATCTATAGGACAGAAAAAGAAACGTACCATCGACAGCAGGCACATCCTGCCTCCCCCCATTAATATTACTCTCAATCATCACCCCCGTAATCGCCCTCTGACCCGCCTCCAGCTGCGCACATACAGCGCGGAGGACGTTGGGCTGGTTGAGGTGGTTCTTTTGGGAGTTGCCGTCTATTGAAAAAAAGAATCAGAATCAGAATAAAAGACCAAACCAAAAAACTCACGGCTACAATCAACCATAACACCTCCAAACCCCTGCCCCTTGTCCACCCACTTCTTCCCCAGCTCACCGACAACCTTCCCAACCTCCTCCTCTGCATAATTCGGCCCCCGACTCCCGCCGCGGAGTATAACATGCACATCCCGATTTCCCCTCGTCTTGACGATGGACGCGAGCCCCGTATCGGTGACGCCCATAAAGGCGTGGGGGTTGGACGCGCTGTGCATGGCGTCGATTGCTACGCTGACGCTGTGGGAGGGAGGGGGGTTAGATTAGATTTGGGTTTTTGGGGGTGAAATTTGCGAACCTCCCGTCAGTCCCGTTCTTGAACCCGATAGGGAACGAAACGCCAGATGCGAGTTCGCGATGGAGCTGAGACTCGGTCGTGCGTGCGCCAATGGCGCCCCATGAGATCACTGCCGGGGTTCATAGATTAGCGTTCATTCATCATGGCTGCCTAAACGTCCATGCGCGACGTCAAAGTGGCATCTCGGAGTGACGTCTCGAAGGCAAGACAAGTCCAAAAAAACCACTCACGATCAGCGATATACTGCGGACTAATCGTGTCCAACAACTCGGAACCCACAGGCACACCCAAGTCCGTGAGATCACACAGCAGCTGCCTGGCAATCCGGAGACCTTTGTTGATCTTGAACGAGCCGTCGATATCCGGGTCGTTGATGAGGCCTTTCCAACCGACTGTTGTTCGGGGTTTTTCACTGTTAAAGATATTAGTACGAACGACTGGGAGGGGAAGAAAGGACTCACAAATAAGCTCTCATGACAATACACAAATTAGGCCAGTCGCCCATCTTGGCCTTTAACAGCTTCGCATACTCGATCGCCTGTTCAGGGCTATGTATCGAACACGGGCCAACGATGACGAGGACACGATCGTCCTGGCCTGCGAGAATGCGGGCAGCGGTGTATCGCGCGGTGGCGATGGTGCGTTTTGCCGCGGGGGAGGAGACGACCTCTTGCCGCAGCAGGGCAGGCTGGATGAGAGGGTCGTACTGGGAAGGGTGAGTCGGATGGTTGTATGAAGGCGAGAAGGACACGTACACCCATAACACGCCTGTCCTGCATATACTGCTGCACCTTTTCATCGTCGTCGAAATCGGGGATGGGGGATATACTGTGCATCTTGTTGGAAGGCGGAGAGAAGAAGAATATCGAATCTAAACTTTCCCCGCCGACTTATAACCTCTGTGGACGGGGGCTGGTCCTGACTGTTCGGCTAGATCGAAACAAAAATCTGGCATCATGTGATCTGCATCCGCTGTCCGAAATTGATTCCGTCGGACGCGTCTCGGACTAACGACAACGTCATTCCCGCTGTTCACAAACGTTCGTTCGCTTCCTTGAGCTCCACCAAGATGCCATCCGGGCAGCTATGCACGCTCTTCCTCCATCCTGCCCATTCCTCTCATGCGACATCGGTGCACCCAACATCGCGACTGAGTCGGAACTACAGCAGACATCGCGTCAAAATTATATAATTCGCGTGCCCACCGTCAATCTTAAAACCTAGAGCTTAAAGCTTAACATATCAACGCGTACAAATACCAAGCCCGTTAATCAACGACTCTCTCTTACCTCTGCTCGTGCTCTACCGCTTCTCCATCTCACCCCTGTAGCCTACGGTCCTAAAATCGGCCAACCTTCCTCCGTCCCAGTCTCATCATTTACTTCCGCTGTACAAGTCCTCTTCCCCCCCAGACACCGACCTGATCAAAACTCTGCTTCCACTGCTCGATCGCTTTCCGAGACACAAACACCGACTCCCCCGTTCCCCAACCCGAGACTCACGTCCCATGACACCGGCGCTGACGCCGATCCTAACCTGGCCCCGACTAATCAACACTGGACTGGACGACCCCGCGCAACTGACGTGGTCGTGGTTCAAACCGACTGATCTTGTCTGTCGCTGGTACCACCACCTTCCCCTCTGCCTCAGTCAACGGCCTGGCTCTTCATCTCACGCAGGCTCTGGATCTCCGGACCGTCATCCGTCCATCCAAAACCTCGTAACCAACCGCGACTCTGCCTCTGCCTCTGGCGCAACTGTGTCACCCAAATACCAAATCAAATGGCCAGACTTGAAGAGAACAAACGCGGCTTAACATTAAAATCGATGTTCGCGTTACGGTAAGTGCCAACTCAAATCTCTTCCTTTCCCACTTCGTTTCCATACCCCCTTCCTTCCTACGGTCCGTTCGTCCTACCGTCTCCCCTTTTTTTTACTCTCCAGCGCCGTTTTATTAGAGGACATAGCAGGCGTGATGGCGTCCTCTGACAAATTCAACGAAAAAATTTGATATAAAAGTATACTGCAGGATTTCTTTGGTAAAAGTAGTGATTTCGTACGCCATGCTGTTCAATTAGTCTTCTCCAGTCCAAACGGCAGGCCCAGGGAATTCATAGTCCTGATTGCGACTTGAGTAAGGATCCAACACCAACGATTAAAACTCACCGTAGTCTGGTATTTTGAATCCTTTTCGCTAATATAATAACATGCTAACGCAATGCCCCTGCCTTGGGTTACGATTCGAAAACACACGAGTCACTAATCGCACTCCCACTTCGAAAAGGGCAGAGAAACTGACCTGTAGGTCCATACGCTCCCAGGAAGCTAGCCAGGTACACCCCACTCGGACGCTTCAATCCTGAACTCGTAACCTCCAGCCGAGCACACTCGGGGTAAAAACTCGGCGCGATAAGCCTCCAGATTGATGACCTCATGGCGGATCAATTTCAAATAAGCGCCCGCCTCCAGATCGTTTGGGATAGTCACGCCCACGCTCCACCCAGGCAGCTTGTTTTGCCCAATCTGGGTCTCTTGATACCAAGGCCCAGCGAGGGCCTTGGCGGAGGGTTCAAGCTCCAGCTCGCTCAAGGCCGGCCTGTGCGGTTTTGAACCAAACAGCGCCTTGGCCGTTGAAGCCTGCGCACGAGCCGCCAGGGCAGCGCGCCATGTATATATATTTGAATATGTTAAAGTTCCACTTTTTGATTTAGCAATAACTCTAAATCGATTGAAAATTCAGACCTGAGATTATGCAATACTCAGTGGGATAAGGTGAAATCACCTTCCCTAGTAGTATCGGAATACCGGATCTAGATAATGTGCGGAGCGGGTGCGCCACACGCCTTTTTAGGCGCTTATTAAGCACTGTTTGTTACTTTACGTCAACGAGCGTCAACCTCATCAACCGTCTATTATTATAATACGAACTGCTATTCACAACTCTTTCTTTTGAGACTTTTGGCCTTCTCTACTGTAAATTTTTGGCGAACGAAGTGAACATCCATTGATGGATTTCTCGGTCAAATGTACAAATACAGGGTGCGAGCTTGGCGGGGATCCCTGAGGACCATCACAGTTCCTTCAATAGTGTTTCGTTGGCTTTGAAATTCTGGAAGAAATTTCTTTCATTTTGATTATGAAAATCGCGTTTTCTTGCATTGTACTACTGGCACTTTCTTCTAAGAATCCGCACTTGACTACTGTTTCATTTCGAAGTTCGTTTCGATAGGCCAAAAGGAATTTGAAGCAATTCCCCCACGCGAGCGAATTATTTATCACGAGAATTCGAAGACGGGGTTAAGGCTTGTTAGATAGGCTTCTGACTTGACAATTATCTTCTCACAAAAGTAAGTAAGCGAGAGTCTTGTTCACGAAGCTATGAGCGCTGCCCTTGTGACTTGATAGTTTTTGGGGCCACGCTGCGCTCAAACACGGCTTGAGACGACCTATATTCGGTGAAATCCAATCGTGAATTAGAGTCAAGAATTGTCGCTCAGGAATGATTATCTGATAAGCAGGACTGCGATCAAAAAATCATGTGATGCGCATCTGCAACTGAATCCGTCCGACTCGAGGTTCGTTCAAGAAATGTCGACACTGCTCAGCCCCAAACCAGGTTTCTGCGTCAAATCGTCTACCCTCACCCCAGGCTTGCTGCCTCCTGCCCCTTCAGATCCAAAAATCCTTGAGCCAACAACGCCCATACCCATCCCAAAAGGCACGAAAGTATTCATCAACATCGCATGGGACCCCAACGTACCCGCACCCCCGCCAGGCAGCGAAGATGCCATCCAACGCGCGATGGAGGGCCAGGACGATATGGATGAGACGAACCCAGACGGATGGTATGTCCCTGTCATCGTCTCACCGCCGAGGAGGGACGTGGATAAAGGTATGTGTGTTCTTCTACAGGTATGCATGACGCGTCTTATAATGTCTGGCAGCTGGTAAACCATCCCTCGTCGTCGACTGTATATACAACTCGACGGTCAAATCGCGCACGCTGCGGGATTCTGCGTTCAAACTCTTCCTCGTTGGTGCGTTTTTCCTCTGCAGCTACCTTACTTGACTGACATTGGCATCACCCATCCCAACAGAATTGGCCCTCCAACGTATTGAAGCCCAAACCAAGCTTCTCCTTTCACGCGAAATCGGTACACCTAACATCGCAAGTAAAGGCAAACTCCTTCCGAGGACTGTACATATCCCCCCCGCTTTGCTGGCTGCGAGTAGTGGGAATGGGAGTGCAAGTGCAGCTGCCAGTACGAGCTCGTCGGGTATCGCAGATGTACACACCATCCCATCCATTGCGAATCTCAATACATCATCGGAAGATACGATTCTCAAGCCCAAAAAACCGCTAATTCAAGAACTCCCTGACCCTGCCTCCGTACCCTTGACACCCAAAAAACCCGCCTCGTCATCGGCGACATCCCTCCCAGGTCTACGAGGAATTCTCAAATCGTCCGGGCTCAACGCCTCCTCACCCGCTGTGTCGACGTCTGTTCCAAAATCCGAGTCCCAGCCGCCTTCCTCCGCGTCTGTTACACAATCAACCTCAACTCCCATTCGCTCTTCCTCAAAAACGTTAACCACCAGCGACGCTGATCCTGATGATAAGGGTCGGGGTGGCACCCAGCTGACGTGGTCGTGGTTCAAACTGTCTGATATCGTCTCTGAATCTGGGTCTGTGAACGGCTCTGGCCCATCCAAACCTCCCTCAAACGACAACGCAAACGGTTCCTCGATATCAACATTACCATCCAACGAAGAGAATAAAGAGCGCGTGCTAGAAAGGCGCCTGAAAGCAGGTCTGAGCACTAAAATCGTCGTTCGGGTGCCTGGGTTGGTGAGTTCTGTTCCACTCCATTCGAGTTATGGTCCCCTTTTTTCGCTCCTCCGCTCATCTTGGTTTTTGAACGTTTCACGCTTTTTTTATGCTATTGGAGTGTTTAAGCGTGTTCAAATTACACCCGCTATTTTACGTTCCTCACGATCCCCTTCCCCCGACTCCCACATAACTCTCAACTGGCTAAAACCAACACCAAAATCTAACCACCCCTCTTCCCTCTCCTAACAGAAAACACCCCACATCCCACACTGCACACTCGACATCGAGCCGCGGCGGGTCATCTTCACCGCTCCCTCCCTCCCATCATCATCTTCACCATCAGTATTGGATATAAACCTCGATCTCTCAGATGCCGAAATCACATACCTCGTCGGTACGCGCTGGGGAAGCGCGGTGGGTCATCCTCCACACGAACAGCAGCAAGGAAAACAGGAGGAGACGACTCGTACGCTCCTGCTTAAACGACAGCCTGATTTCAACGTTGAGCGGGCGGAGGCTGAGTGGAGGGTCGAGGGTAGTGGTGGCGGTGAAGGGGTGCTGATGGTTTGGGTTTGAAGACCCGAAGATCAAGGGGCGGGTGGACCCCAACCGTCGCACTCGACCTGAGGCTGTAGAGCACAGCTCAATTAACGCCCCGGAATCTTGGGTGGGCGCTTGATTGGAGGATCGGTATGGAAACGATGAAGCGATGAAGCGTATTTCGAATGTATGCCAACCAACGGCACTTTCATAAGCTCATCACGGAATACACATGAACTTGATACTAGTCAATATAACCCAGCTATACTCTCCCGCCCATCAGTGCTCAGGAAGTTCTACATCAAGAGTTTGACGAACTTCTTTGTCCCAGGCTATTCCATATATAATATGGAGAGGAGCGATGATACTTCTCACTTCTCCTCCTTCTCCCCGCATCTATCCGCCGCTTTATTGAACCCAGGTCGATGTTCAGTCAGTTCAAGCCCCAAGGTAGTATTTCAAGATGGCTGTCGAAGCCAAAGACATGTTTCTTCAACCCAACACTTCGCTTCTCATTGCTGAGGCTTGTGATCATCTTGTCGCTCTGTATGATTATTGTGGCTATCGCTATACTTCTCCCATTCGGGTTAATTTTTTTAGAAGATGTGTCATTGGTCATCATACCGATGGTCATTTTTGTGCATCACTTCGCGAGGTAGGGCTTTCAAAAGCGTCTTTCTCAAAAGCAAGGGTGATTTATCTCTCTAAGTCAGTGCGTTCGGTCCTCGGGGAAGTCTGCCACTCAGCCTAGATGTGACTCTCCACGTTTTGGAAATAGTTGGTATTTGAACCTACTTGTCTCCAACGAGTTTGTTTCTAATCAGGCTTAAAGGCGTCCTGGCCCTGGTTGTCTGGAAGCTGAGATATCACGAGTATAGGGATGATAAAACATTCAAGGAGACGTATATTACCTTCTTGTTTTTACAATTTTTTTCCCTTGCCGCCTTGCTTGCATCGCGGATGGCCGAGGTGCTGAAGCCGGGGACGCCGAAATGGTGGTCGTCGACAGACATCGCCACTTATCACGCCCAAACTCATACCAAGCTTGGGACTCATACCACTAATCGAAGCATGGATATCCAAAGAGCCCCACGAATGAGCAGCATAGAAGTTCTTATGGGTAGCTCGGTGGAAAGAGCAGGTTGTATGTCAGTACATATTATTTTCTCCTCTCAAGGACCTCATTCTAATATTCGTACATTATAGTGGAGAATCGAAATGGTCCATTACCTCCAGAGGTGTAGCTGCAGTTTTTCTGGCATTTTTCATGGGATTTTTCACCTTCGTCAGCATCATCCGAGAGCCTGTTCAAGAATGGAACTTGATGCCAACAAAGGAACTGAGATCGAGGAACTACCAGCCAAACATAGGAGTCCATGGAATGGTGCCATTGAATGTCGTCATCGACATCTCACACTTTCGATATCCAGTTAATATTTCAGTACGAGGCGGTCTATTCGATTATGGTAGGTCGAGGTTTACAAATGTGAGTCCGTTTTGGATTTAAATCACCTCCACTTAGAACATGACGACCCGTACTACTTCATTAATCTAAACGAGACGCGCCAATGCCGTGAACAACAGGTCTTGGGTGGAGTGCATTTGGCCTTCTCTTGTGGGTCCGGGAAATTTGTCTCTGAATGGCCAAGTGAACTCTTCATCACCGTCAACTACACATTGCAGTGGCCACCAATACGCCCAATAAAAGTCAGGCTTGTCTACACTGACGATATCTCTGCTGTTTTGGAATATACTAAGCCAGTGTTTTTGATTCCTGGGATCAACTTCATGGGGGTGGGAAGTGGTTATATATTGCAGAGGTCAAAGAATAACGTGCTGGCCTCCTTGGGAATGTTTGAAGTGGGTCACATGTCGGTTCAATTACACTCATAAACAGCTGACAAGTAGGTTTTGTATTTTTACAGTCCTTGGAGTCCTTCTATGTTTCCGAGATGGATGTGTTTACCACACCGGGTCCTAGCGGTCCCGAAATGTCTTCCATCAAAATCATTCTGCCAATGGACGTCCCTAGATCCGACTCTGTACGAGTTGTACAGGAGTACAAAGAGAAGTCGGCGTTGAAAGGATTTGTTAACATTGGTGGTTTGTGGGCATTTTTCGCTTCGGCATTTACAGTCATTTTTGGTACATCAATTATGCGCACACTCTTTGGTACGACACATTCTTTTGAAGAGCAGCATCGTCACTGCTGAAACAACTGACTTAATAGGCGTGAAGCCCCTCTCTGTTTTTGGAATGGTTCACTTATTCCAAAAGAAGCAAATTCGCAACGCCTGTACTGTCAAATACCCTCGACTCGTTGACGACCTCAAAACGGGTCCCAATGATCGTGG
>Ga0247741_1002512_pt1 | contig 10180 bp, 9 predicted proteins | sample UWRJL213509R2_FD_180945 | JGI IMG/M metagenome (GOLD analysis project Ga0247741, IMG submission 180945) | Plant litter microbial communities from Arlington Agricultural Research Station in Wisconsin, United States - UWRJ-L213-509R-2 | ecosystem: Environmental > Terrestrial > Plant litter >...
TGCAAGCGCGCGTCGCTTCTGGAAGTAGTGTGAGATAACTCCCAGTGTTGGGATATACATGATCCCAATGGCGATACCCATACCAAACCCTTGGGAGAGGAGTAGCTATAAAAGGCTTTGGTGAGCTCCTGAGTATCGCGTTAGAAAAGTGAGATACTTGATAATATTGTTCAGGCTGCGATATCGAAATCATGAAGAGGCAAAAGACCAAAAGCACAGCGCCTCCGATCGTAAGATGTCGGCTGCAGGAAGTGTAACATTGTCAAGGAAATAGAGAAGCACCAGAATAAGCTTACAAGTAGCCTGCATCAAAGGCCCTTCCGGATACAACCCCAATAGATAGGATGAGAAAAAGCTGCACACTTCCGATCCAACTGCAGTTATGCTCAGAATCGTCACATATGGGCCACTGGAACCAATACGCTCACCTTGTTTGAGCTGAGGTACAAGTGTGTACGAGATATTCGCAGACGTAGAAGTCTGTGGGTCGTGTTTCAGGGTAGTCCCGAGGACGAAGATTCAATAACAACCATTGTAAACGCCATAAGCGTTCGTGTAGCTCCAAATTTTCATCGCAAGAGATCGTAGGATGAGATTTCAAATCAGAAAAACGCACCCATGGGTGCAGAATTGCACAGGCCATCTGCCGGAGAGACAAAAGAGGGTGACAATCAACTGGAAAGCCAGGGCCCAGTCCGAGAGCAGGCTTACACGCCTAGGACAACAGACCGTGGCCGTAGCCCTCCCTCTGGAAAGTCGATTCTCTGATCAACTGGATGAATCGTAGTCGAGTTCTGACGATGGCTTTTCTGTGCCGAACTCCAAATCATGGTCGATATCGGAGGTGCCTGTGGAGGTCTTGCCTTCACGTTCGAACATTGGGCTACCCGATCCTTCACCGCAAGGCAGAGAGTTATCAACGAGTCAATGAGAGACGAGCTGTCACGATAGGTATCTGAGTCGGACCGACGATGGCTTAACCCCTCTCAAAAATCAGGGTTAAGCAATATGCCCATGCGTTTTGGTACCGTGACTGGGGTCGTGTTACAAATCTTCGTAATAGAATGGTGTAGCAGTAGGCGGATGAGATGATGCTAACACGGTCGTAGGCAGAAATGGTGCTGAATGCGAGTTGTGGGTCTCATTGGTGAGTGGTTGGATGCTCATGAGTGCTGCAGAATAGTGACCAAAGTATCCTTTTAGACCTCATCTCTTTCCTCTACTAATATATCGTCGGTGGAAGAGGAGGACATGGGGGAGGACGCAGAACAGGATGCGACGGTGACGCGAAGCGTGGCCGTTGCTCGGCATTGGAAGCCGTATTCATTCTCCCACGGACTCCTGCATTTCAGATATTTGGTAGATGTAGACTTCCTGTACGACCGTCTCACAAAAGATTCTTGTTCACGACTGCGTCTAAGGTTGACCTCATCCTACGTATACAGATGCTATGAAAATCTTTCAGCGTTAGGCCCGTTAGATGTCTCTCAAGCAATCTACCCAACCCAAAGACAATCACGCTCAGCATGTCGATTTCACAGTCCACCAATTCACCGTAGATTCCGCCTCGCGCCGCCAACCCCTACAGAACGATATCCTAAATGAAGCGGATCGGTTACTCAAAGCAGCAATACTAGATAGTTCAGGATGGAAAGATGCAAGGGCCACCAAAACCGACGCGCAGCGGGGTGAACGTGCTATTCAATTTGGTGAGTCTCACAATACAATAGCGGTTAGTGTCCGCTGAAAGGTATTCCCCGTAGGGAACGTGTTCGTATATAACTCTGCACCACCTATAGTGGTGCCCTCGGAGACACGCTTTGCCACATACGCGTATAAAGAGTGGGGTACAGCGGTTTCCGATGACGAGATATTCACTCTCGCGGATCTCGAGGACTTCCAGCATTGCCGGAGACCGCAATTTACAGGGTCTTCAGATAAGCTTGAAGATCAAGCTCAACTCGACAAGCTCGAAGTGTGCCTCCCACGACCTCGTTCGGAGTGCAGGTATGCAAATGAAGACGCACAAGGTGAGTCTGGCTTCAGACAAAGCTCAGGTCAGTTATAACAACTGAAATCCTCCACAGTAAACGCGTCTACATCGTTTATATCCAACGACATATCTCATGCGGTCGTCTCAATTGGATTAAACTCTTTGTCTCTTGGACATCCACTGCTGGCCAAGAACGATATCATCAACCTGAAGAATTCCGAAGATATCCAGACTATCGAAGAGAAGGACTGCACTGGGTCCAAGGACAAGCTACAGAGTCAAGCTCGAAATAAGCACGAAAGGGAATCTACTCAAGTTCAAGAACCTGTCTCCAATCTTCAAGCTCAAGCTCAAGCTCAGTTGGACAAACTTGAAGAATGCCTCCCACGACTTCGTTCAGAGTATGCAAACGAAGAGGCACAATGTACGTCTAGCTTCAGGCAGTGATTTGGTCAGCCATGCCAACCTATATCTTTTTCCAGTGAAACTGTCTACAACTAACAATATGTCTCATGTTATCGTGTCATTCCCGTCAAACTCTGCGTCTTTTGCACAGGATGCGCATCATCCGCTACCTTCCAATCACGAGGTTGTCAACCTCGAGAAGTCTGAAGGTTCCCAGATCATCGACGGGAAGGAATCCACGGGATCTCAGGACAACTTACAGAGCCAAGCCCAACATAAACGCGAGCGAGAATGTACTCCTGTTCAAGAACCTATTTCAAAGCGAAGGAAACTAGTCATTGAACCTTTGTACAATGCCCTTCCGAAGGTACTTTTCACTCACTCGAAGACGTTGACATCTACTCATCAAACTGTGCACCCTTAGCCTCATATACACCCTTCGCCATTCTTCTCCTCGAAGCCTACTTTGAAAGGCAGACCATTCAAGAAGACAGCACCAACCTTCATAGCTCCGTACACGGCCTTCTCACATTCTGACGACAATCGCGTGGCATGGCTAATCCCTGTGCGTGGTGTGCTTCCTTGGGATGGCTGTACATCCGGGAACCTCCTCGATTCCTCCACTGGAATGTCACCTCCTTCGGAAGCGAACGAGGTCCTGTGGACCCGAGCGTCCCTACTCAGGTTCTGGGAATACCTGCTTGGATTATGTTCCAGTGGCTCCCAAGGCGCCTTGGGGATATCTTTCCAAGTCTCGAAGCAAGCAAACCCCGCAAGCGATGTCACGAGTGAAATTGACCAGAGTCTTGCTACCACTCTCACTGCTCGCATTGCGATATCATCGGTGGATTACATCAAAGTGTATCACGACGCTCGGGCGAGTCTTTACCTACGCAATGCCATCGACGCTTGGTCCTTCCAGGTTGTTGACGACGGGGGGACGCAGAAGTGGAGAATGCTTAAAGGAGCGAAGCTTGTATTGGTCGACGAAAGCTCTCAGGGCATACTCGTATTATGATGCACCTCGGGCATCAACTATTCAGGATTGCCGTTTTTGAACCCCATGGCACACGAGACCGCATTGTCGCTCCAACCTGACCTATCGCTTGAAGCGTTCTTACGATATTATTGATTATCTTTGTCCCAGGTCAACGCCTACTCACTATTCTTGCCCGACGTCGACATCTATATCAGCTCATAATGGCATCTCAATCCTTTTTACCACTTCAATCTTTCATATCTCCAGTTTGCAAAAGAGCCCCATACCGACAAGAACCGGTCCCATGTCACTTCCACAGGCTATTCCCGTACCTTACATCCGGTCAGACAACATTGTGCTAAAATTAGCTCAAGACCCCACGCCCAACTCAAGTATGCAATTCGGATGCTTCTCCCACTCCTTCCAAAGCATCTATAATGGTTCTATATAAACCTTAAGCAATCTAGGGGTTTATCTCTTGCTTTTTCCTCTTCTTCCATCCCACCACTGCACGCCGTCGGCCTGCAACTACTTCCCTCGAGGTGCAAACGATGGCTCCCGCTGAAGGATCTCGCACGGACGGCTCCAGCTCGGTTCATGATGTTGGATTAGAGAAGAACATATCTGGATCGGGTCACGCAAACAGAGAAGGGACGCTCCATCAGTCAGAGCTCGGGCCAAAACCGAAGAGGAAGCATTTTTTCTCACCTCTTGACCATACTTATGCGGACGCTGTCCATCGCGATGCTGAAGCTGTTGATTTCACCCCAGAAGAGGAGGTGCGGTGTCTCTTTGTCGAAGTTTTACGTGGTTTTTGATTGGTGGTGTAGAGGGCAGTCCGAAAAAAGATCGACAATAGGGTTTTGCCTTTGGTCATCTGCAGGTATGTTCCTCGTTGATACCTTCCATCACGAGTAATCTCATCTTTCATTCCAGCTATGTTTGTAAGTACCATGTTCACAGAGAGCAGACGTTGGCTCAGTGGTTCCTGGTTACAAATTTTTCGATTCTCAGTCAATCAGTTTGGTATGCATTTCTCGCACTCAAGTCGTTACATATGAAACTGATTATGGACCTTACCTGCAGATCGCACTAACATGTATGATCTACCCTACGTCATAATGCCCTCGATTTACTTTTTTTCTCCCAGTGGAAACGCACACACCCTCAAGCCTTTCAACGATAACTTCGGGATCGTCAATAACAACAAGTGGACTCTTGCGCTGAGTATCTTCTATGTTGGTTATTGTCAGTATTCTATTACATCTCTCTCAATATCTGTTCCTAACGTATATCTCTAGGCTTGTTGGAAATGCCAGCTAATGGTAAATACCTTCCTCCCGCAGTCTTGCAAGGGGCTAATGTTCGTTCTCAGTCCTTCAAAGACACATTGGAGCAAATAGATTGTAAGCGACAATTGCCTCTCGGATGGAGGAGTCACTGAAAGAAGCATCCGTTCCACAGCTTCTTCATGTCTTTGACCTTCTGGGGTCTGGCCTCGCTCTCTTTCGTTTACGCCAAGGGATACGCAGCTCTCTTAGTTCTGAGGTATGTGCGCTCTCTTCGCCGTTCCTCTTGTCGCTGAGGCTGTTTTTTTAAGGGTCTTAATGGGTATTGGAGAAGCTGGCTACTATGCCGGAATGATCTATTATCTTTCGTTCTGGTATAAGCGGTGCGTTCTGATTCACGTCATACCATAAAGTTCAATGCTGACCTACTCCGTATAGACATGAGCTAGCACTTCGCATAAGGTACACACCACCCTCATTACACACTTGACAACGTACTGACCTCAGATTAGTCTTTGTATGACAGGGACATTGCCAGGTGCCCTGGGCGGCCTTCTTGCATTCGGTTTGGTCCGGGCCCATACATCCATTCTCACCGGGTGCGTATTGATCAAATACATTTTCTGCATGTATTGATCGATGCCATAGATGGCAATTTCTCTTCCTTGTGAATATATTTACCTGATCATTTTCCCTTTGTTAACGGTATATCACAGATTGAAGCCATTCCAACGATCATCATGGCATTCATGATCCTTATGTTCCTGCCTTCTTTCCCATTTTCGTCCACCTTCCTTACCCCCAGGGAGCGTGCGATTGCACAGGCACGTCTCAACTGTGACCAGAAGCCGCAATCTCATGGTGGAATGAGCGGTATGGCTGGCTTCAAGGCTGTCGTCTCGGATCCTAATGCGTGGATGTTCATGCTGATCTACGCTAGCTGTGAGTTTACAGTAAATCTGCCTTGGTTTACTGAGCTGACAGAACTGTAGTCAATGTTGGCGTTGCTACTATTTCTTACTTCCTCCCAACTGTGAGTTTAATTCTCATCCTTCAGGTCTACCGCTGACGACTGGAGATAGTTGATAAAGGGTCTTGGATTCACGGCGATAAACGCTCAAGGGCTCACAGTTGCACCTTATATCGTCGGTTGGTTCATGGTATTCTTCCAAGCATTGCATAGCGATCGTACGAAGGATCGAGGATGGCATGTCATGGGCTCCTGTGCAGTATCCTTTATCGGCTACGTGATCCTGGCAACATCTGTCCAGAAGAGCGTTGGTGCTGCGTATTTTGCATTGTTCTTGGTGGTAGGCGGAAATTACAGTTTGTTCCCTCTGGTTATGTGAGTAGACCCCTCTTGTTGATCCAATTGGTGGATTCGATTGCTGACCTTCTTTGTGTTACAGGAGCTGGGCTGCAAATGCATTCTCCCCTACCTCCAAACGTGGCGTTGGCACGGCGTTTATCGTCTCCATATCGAATTGCGTATCTATGTAAGCTTCACTTTCAGTTAATTCAACACAGTAAATCTGACCTCACCATTGTAGCGCCTCACCGCAAATATACTTCGATTCAGATGATAAATTCCGCAAAGGACATGCCATATCAGCAGCGTAAGTTCTTCCTTCGAGTCTATTCTGTCCCCCAATATCCTTACACATGATCCCCAGTTGCCTGCTTCTAGCGTTCGCGGTGACATTTTCCCTGCGAACGCGTCTGACGATGTTAAACAAGAGGAACGAAACAAGATTTGCTGCACTATCTGAAGATGAAAAGTCCAAGCTTGGTGCCGACACTGGCGGTGAAATTTGGGATAACGACCCACGATACCGTTTCATGACATGATTTTCCTATGTACTCTACACGATCTGAATATAATCAATAGGTCTACATCTTGCATTCGCTATAAGCTACTTGAGTAGTCCAAATGCTCGTGGGGTTCGGGAACACTGATATATTTAGAAAATGTGACCACTCTCAGTATTTTTTTCACTTAGAAATTGCTTGAAGAGAGGGTATAGTAGAATATCCTTGGTGCTGAGAGGACGTTTCTAGTGATATCATCCATTATTTAATAAGTCTTTGCGCCGCATTCAATATGGGGAGCTGAGACAGTGACCGGATTAGTATCGGTTACACACTGCAAATCTTCTATAGGAACCTCCTCTTCTTATATAAACCCCGCGCAGCTTCTTCAGAAGCTGCAAATCTTGGTAATCTCTTCACCGTATTCTCATGGCTTCTACCAACAGGATACTTGAGCCGTATCTCCCAACACTCTTCCGAGTCCTGACGATCATCATACTACCCATCCATTGTGCTTTCAAATTATGGTTTCATTCTCTGAGGAAACAAAGGCGGCTCTTAATGGTCTCCTTGTCCGTGATATTCCCATCTGGTTCTAGTTGCGTATCGCTGATAAACTTGGAACTAGTCCAAGGCGGTAGAAGAGGGCAAGGTACCAGGAGCATCACTTGCAGTAGGAACTGCAGATGAAGTGTTGTTCCACGGAGCAGCAGGGCCTACAGCCTATCAAGATCCTTCTGCAAAGCCGATCGACAAAGATACTGTGTACTGGATCTGTAGCCATACGAAACTAGTTGTTTCAGTGCGTCTCAACTTGAGTTGATAGGTCCTGATTTTAGTCGATTGTGACCTAAACTTGACGTAGATTGCCATTCTCCAACTTATAGAGGAAGGACTCCTAAACTACGACACACTCGTAGAGGATATCGTTCCCGAGATAGCCAATCCTGTTGTTGTTGATGATCCGATGGCGCTCGAGTGGACCTACAAGCCGGCACAGACGAAGATCGTACTGAAGAACCTCCTGAACCACTCGAGTGGGATTTTCTATGGGTTCAATCGAGAAAAACCAGGAGCATTACCGGCTGGCTATACCAGCGAGGCATATGAGGATGATCACTCTATTGAGAAGTTCTTCAAGATTCTCAAGGTGGGGATTATCTTCGTTTGCGGATATTCACATTTAAATTTTATTTGCATATTCTCGACTATTCTAGAATGGTTTACCCAGCGTTCCATTGGCCTTCGAACCTGGGACGGATTGTAAGTGTAGATGCACTTCCAGGATCGAGTGACCTCAGACCAATATACCTAGGGGTGTATGGTTGGAATACGGAAATAGCTACGTTCATAGTTGAAAGACTCACCAAGAAGACAATCGAGGAATATTGGTAGGTGAAGATCAATGACAGAACTACGGGGGATCTAACATGACCTTCAGCCAAGAGCGCATTTTCAAACCACTGGGCATGAAAACCTCGTTTTACGTAACACCCGAAATCAGGGAGAACCTGATCGAGATGACGTTCCGCCGCAACGAAGACGGCGTCTTGGAGAAATGGGACAAGCAACTCAAGGTTACTGAACAGGATCCTGCCAAGTGTGCGTGGAAATTGTTCACGTTCAGGCTCTTGTCTGATAACGCTGATTTGAATACCAGCCAAGCTTTCACTCGGGGGTATTGGCCTGTATTCCTCCCTTGGCGACTACTTGACTCTTTTACAACACCTCCTCGCCATAGAAGGTCAGTCAATGTTTCTTCTCCTTGCTTCTCACCGTTTGACACAGTTTCGACAAAGCCGGCACTGCGAAGAAGCCCATTTTGAGCGCCGCAAGCGTTTCGGACTTGTTCAAACCATCTCTCACTGAAAAAGCTGCGGCTTCAATAGCATACTTTTCTGACAGTCAGTGGAGCGTCGGGCTATGTCTAGCAAAGAACGATTGGCCAGGACGGAGAAAGAAAGGATCCGGATACTGTAGGTTGCTACCATACCCATTATTCCGATATATCTCTGACATGCGAAAGGGTGGGGATGGGCTGGAACCTACTACTTCTTGGATCCTACCACGGGCATTGCAGCGGTGTTCGGTACACAGGTCGTACCTCCGATAGATACCGAAACTGTGAAGCTGTGGGAAGAGGTTGAGAAGGTGATATATGCTGGATTAGGAGTGTAGAAGCGCTGTCATATTAGGAAGTATCGTGGCCTATTTTGTGGAGTGCGCCGCGTGGCTAAGACAAGACTATGAGGCGCCACAATATGCAAACGAGGATAATGATTGACTGTTCGGTGCAAATTTTACAATTACATACTCGACCCTGGCTTGTACTTCTCCAGGTGATATTTGACATTCAAGGCCCTGGGCATCGTCTTGTCAGGCACTAGCTGCTCTTGAATACGGTAAGCTCGCCACCCTGCCAGAGGCGTATGTTGTCCTCAAGGCTCATAAACGTTGTGCAGCTGGCATGCAAAGTACTTATATCAATAGACGACCTTACATGAGCCACGATGGGTGCAGGGACATCTATGAAAAGCCTCATCCACGCAATGACTCGCTTCATAGTACCAAATTAGGTGATCCGCTGTAAATTTTGCGTGCTGGTCTGCGGCATCGCCAAGGCAACCCATAATTCTTCCTGCATACGTGCCCATCGTCACTGGACGACTCCGGTCAACATTCAATATTCAGGATCGGTCGGCAACCGTGAGCCTTGGAGCTTGAAGCGCGAAGAAATGCAGATGCTGGAGCTTTGGACAATTGTGTAGACTCTCTCAGGCTTGAACAAAAAGTTCCTCTTATTTTATTTTTGACTTGGCTTCTCCGAGTAGGAGAGTATTTCTGGAGTACTGATCTCAACTACTTACTGCTAAAGCCAGAGCGCCCGGGACTGAATTGTGAGAACCAAGAACCGGCCATGTGGATTGATGTCGCCGTGATGTGTCCCTGACTCGCCGGAGTATAAAAATCTGTATAAAGATCTGCCACCATTCCTCCCACAGCTCCCTTGTTTTTCGACGCCCATCTTCCCTCTTCCGCAAACGACGTTCTTGCTCTTCAGCAACCCCCACACACTCTCTTAACCAGTACTCTCGTTATCTTACCAAAATGTTCTCCAAGGCTCTCATTGTTCTCGCTTACACCTCTGCGGCTTTCGCCACCGTCTTCGTACGTTCACTGGACACGTTGACGGACGAAGTAGACTGACTTAAAAATTTCCCCTTTACCAGATCACCTCTCCTACTGCCACGACGACTTTCTCTGGCGGTAAGAATGCCACCATCAAGTGGCAAGACGGCGGTTCTGCACCTTCTCTGAAGGACTTCGGCCCCGCTTCCATTTCCATCTATGTTGGAAACGCGCAGCAGCAGGTAAGCAGTGTTTATTCCCCCTACGAGTTGACAGTGTCTAATCTATACTTTTAGACTCGTCTCCAGACTCTCTCTCCCAGCATTGATGTGGACAAAGAATCCGAGCTCGATTTCGTCCCTGATGCCTCCATTGGCCCCAACAGCGGCGAATAGTGCGTTGCCTCCCTTAGACTGACGAAAATTTTGCCAATCTTGATTGCAGTTTCATCCGTGTCGAGTCCCTCGCTCTCAAGGACCCTGCTCAACCTCAATATCCCGCTCAAGCCTTCTCGTCCAAGTTCACGTATGTTTCCCCCCCCCCCCCCCCCCTTCCTCTCTCTTTTTTTTTTTTTCC
>Ga0247741_1002513_pt1 | contig 10180 bp, 6 predicted proteins | sample UWRJL213509R2_FD_180945 | JGI IMG/M metagenome (GOLD analysis project Ga0247741, IMG submission 180945) | Plant litter microbial communities from Arlington Agricultural Research Station in Wisconsin, United States - UWRJ-L213-509R-2 | ecosystem: Environmental > Terrestrial > Plant litter >...
CGATCATCTCCGCCACCGACACCGTGATCGCCCGCGCCCGCGAAGGCGGCGAGAACCTCCTCGATCCCGACAGCGCGCTCCTCACCGCCGCCGTCGCCGCCCTCCGCACCACCCCGCTCGATCACGAAGCCATCGGCCTCTTCGACCGCATGCTCCGCCACTCCAACCATCACGTGAAGTGGGAGCTCCTCCAGGATCCGCCGAAGGACGAGCGCCTCATCGGCGGCATGTTCCACGTCCTCGGCGAGAAGTGGGGCTGGCAGGAGAAGACCGCCAAGGCCTGGCTCGCCGAGTTCCAGGGCACCGAGGCCTACGAGGCCGAGCGCCGCCGCGACGACATGAACTGAGGCAGCGACGTCGCGGCTAACGTGCCCGCTCGTAGATAGAAACGTGCGCGCCGCTGCCGGTGTACTCCGCGCGTTGCCAGTCACCCCAGCGCTCGCGCAATCGAAGCCCCGCGAGCTCCGCCATGAGATCTAGCTCGCTCGGCCACACGTACCGAACCTCGACGGGAAACAGCTGTACTCCATCGGGGCCGGCGACGATGTGCTGGCTGGTCACGCGCTGCTGGACCGGGTCGTGACGTGCGACCACGAGATCGATACGCGTGGACTCGACGCGATGCACCTGAACGCGCTGATTTGCGTTGAAGCGCGCCGGGTCGGGTACGAAGCCCTCGAAGACGAACACTCCCCCGGAGGTCAGCCGAGCTGCAACGTTGCGAACGCATGCTACTTGCGCCGCCTGCGTCAGCAGGCCGTAGAGCGTACTGGAGACGACAAAGACGAGCGCATACTCGCCATCGACGGCGACGTCCGTGAAGTCACCCAGCGTCACAGGAAGGTCGGCGCCGCCTGGTTTGGCGCGCATGCGATCGAGCATCGCTTGCGAGGATTCGATGCCGTGCACGTTAACGCCGCGCGCCGCGAGCGGGATCGCGATCCGGCCGGTGCCGGTGCCAAGCTCGAGCGCCGGGCCGGTACCCGCGAGCTCGGCCAGCACTTCGACCGCTACGGTTGGATCGAGGTGCGAGTGAACGTCGTCGTAGATCGCGGCCCACGTGTCACCGTAAGACGCGGAGGCAGGCATGAGGCCGATGGTACATCGGACTGTGCAAGCGCTGGATGACCTCGCCAGAGCGCGGGGTTCGTCTTTGCAAACCGGCACCCGTCCTACCCGGCTGCGGTGATGAGTAGAGCCGCACTAACTCGTTGGACCGAGCGGCATCACCGACGTGCCAAGTCATGCTTTCACGAAAACCGATCATCGCACGCGTGATTCTGCTTGACGCGATTTCGGACGCAGCAGCGAGCCGTCGCATCGTCTCCAGCGTTTTATCGCGCGTAGCGCATCGTGCGCGCACGGGATCTGCGTCGACGAGAGAATCGCGATTCGCGTCGAAAACTCTCGTCATCCTCGCGGAGACGCGCGCTGAGAGCGTCGAAAATGTGCGTGCTATTGGTGGATGCGCGCGCGTGCGCGGGAAGGAGAACTTCGATGCTGGATGGCGGGACCACGACCACCGAATACGCTTGGACCTCGGATCGCATCTCCTCTGACGAGATCGCCCTCCTCGACGATCGGCTGCGCAGCTACGCGGTGCAGCGCGCGGCGCTCGACGCCGCCGAATCGTTCGACCTCGCGCGTGCCGCGAACCTCAGGCTCAACCGGCAGTACGGCTACTCCTCGTTCCACGAGTACATGGAACGGCGCCTCGGCTATGCGCCGCACACGGCCCGCGAGCGCCTGCGCGTCGCGCGTGCCGTGGCCGCGATGCCGCTGATCGCGAACGAGCTCTCGCGCGGTGCGATCACGTACTCGCACGTCCGCGAGCTATCGCGCGTGGCCACGCCGGATACGGAGGACGCCTGGCTCGCCGCGATCGAGAACAAGACCTCCGGCGAAGTGCAGGAGCTCGTCTCCGGTCACGCGTACGGCGACCTGCCGACGGACCCGGTCCGCCAGGACCTGCGTCCGCGCATGCTCCGCCTCGAGCTGCGACCCGAGGTCTTCGCCGCCTGGCGCGAGGTGCAGAAGGCCGTCGCCGCGGACATGGGCCGCGAGGTCACGGACTGTGACGTGATCGAGACGCTCGCCCGCGTGTATCTCGTCCCGAGCAATGACCGCCCGGCACACCAGCTCGCGTTCAAGCAATGCCCCGACTGCAAGCGCGCGACGATGAACGGCGCCGGCCGCGAGATCGACGTCCCCGGGGACGTCCTCGAACGCGCCGCGTGTGACGCGCGCATCATCGGCGATGTCGATGCGGCTCATCCCGAACGGGCCACGAGCAGCGTCACGCCGCGCATCCGCGAGCAGGTGTTCGCGCGCGACAGCCATCGCTGCTGCGTGCCCGGCTGCCGCTCGTCACGCAACCTCGATGTCCACCACATCATCCCGCAGTCGCACGGTGGCCCTCACGAGCTGTGGAACCTCGCGGTCCTGTGCTCGGGCCACCATTCGGCGCACCACGCGGGCGTCCTCGGCATCACCGGCCGGGCCGGAGCGCTGTGCTTTCGCTGGGCGTTCGAGGGAGCGCCGCGCGGACCCGCTGAATGGTCGACGAGCCGACCGACGCCTCGACAACGAAGCCATCGACCTCTTCGACCGAGTGCTCCGCCACTCGACCCACCACGTGAAGTGGGAGCGGCTAGAGAACCCAGCGCGTCATCGGCGACAGGAGAAGCCGCCAAGCCTGGCTCGCCGAGCTGAGGCCTACGAGGCCGAGCGCCGCCGGGACGACATGAACTGACTCTCTAGTCGGAAAGCCCCAACGCATCCGCAGGCGTGAGGTGACCGTCTTGCTGACTGACGCGCCCGAGCTCGAAGCCGTCGCGATACACGATCTGCAAGCCGTGTTCGCGTTCCCACGCACACTCGGCGGTGATCTGTACGTATACCTTGCGATCACCGCGGGACCGGCGCGTCACGCGAATCTCGTCGGGCCGCACGTGGTTCCACGCGTCGGCAGGCCCGCCGAGCGCGACGCCGACACGGCCTTCTCCGATCGCTGTGCAGATCTCGCGGTAGTTGTCGAAGAGACGCGGAGCGGCTTCATCGCGATCGCGCACTGAGAGCCCGAGGAACCGCCGCACGGCGGATGCAACCTCGTCGGGCTTGTCATCGTCTTCGAGGCCATCGAAGACGAACCTCAACCGCGCGCCCGAGAAGTACGGAATCGCGACCGTGTTGCTGACGAGCCACTCCGGGACATCTCTGTCGGGGGTCAGCTCTCCGAGCTGGTCGATTCGCATGCGCACGAATGATAGCGCCTCACGCGGTGCGGTCGAACACGAGCAGCGTCGAGGTTGCGGTCGCATCACGTCGCATCGGTGATCGACGCCTCGGCAACGCCGCGCGTCCTCGGCGCGCACCACGCGGCTCTCGGTGGTGATGCCCTTCAGGTGGTTCCCCTCGAGCTCGAGCCGCGTGTGGACGGCGCACCCCGCAAGCGGAGTCGAGAAGCGTCGCGCGCATCCACCGTGCACGCGTCGCGCGACTCGAAGCGTGCGTCGAACCCGCAGTGCGTGAGACCACCACGCTTCATCACCGCCGCGAGCGAGACACGGTGAGGACCGTCCTTCCCGATGGCCTTGCTCGCCTCGCGAAGAACGAGCGAGCGGGTCTTCGCATGTTCAGACCCGCTCGAGCACCGTCGCGATGCCCTGACCTCCGCCGATACACATCGTCACCAGAGCCGTTGTCTTGTTCGTACGCTCGAGCTCGTCGAGCACGGTGCCGAACAGCATCGCGCCGGTCGCACCGAGCGGATGACCGAGCGCGATAGATCCGCCGTTGACGTTCACCTGCTCCGGATCGATACCGAGGGCTCGGGTGGTCTGGATCACGACCGCGGCGAACGCCTCGTTGATCTCCCAGAGATCGATATCCGCGGCGGTCATGCCGGCGAGCCGGAGCGCCTTCAGGCTCGCCGGGGCCGGAGCGGTGAGCATGATGAGCGGCTCAGTCCCCACGGTTGCGAACGACCGGATGCGTGCGCGCGGCGTGATGCCGTGCTCCTGGATGAACCGCTCCGAAGCGATCGCCACGGCGGCGGCGCCATCGACGATGCCGCTCGAGTTGCCCGCCGTGTGGATGTGGCGAATCTCCTTGGCATGCGGGTACGCCGCGAGCGCGATCTGATCGAGTGTCTCGCCATTCGGACCTACGACGGCCGCGCCCAGCTTCACGAACGCCGCGGGGAGAGCGGCGAGGCCCTCGCGCGTCGTGTCGGGACGAGGAAACTCGTCGCGGTCGAGCAGGAGCTGCCCCGTGAACGGATCGACGACCGGAACGATCGCTCGCGCGAAGCGACGCTCCTCGACGGCGCGGGCCGCCTTGCGTTGTGAAGCGAGCGCAACCGCGTCGACGTCCTCGCGGGAAATTCCTTCGAGCGAGGCAATCAGATCGGCGCTGATGCCCTGCGGAACTTGGAACACACGTTCGCGCAGCTTGAGGTTACCGCCGTCCTGGCCACCGCCGTCCGCGCCGAGCGAGAGCTTCGACATGCTCTCCACGCCCGAGGCCACGACGAGATCCTGCGCCCCCGAGGCGACGCCCATCGCGGCGAAGTTGATCGCCTGCAGCCCCGATCCGCAGAAGCGGTTCAGCGCGACGCCCGAGACCTCCTGCGGCCAGCCGGCGGCGAGCACGGAGTTCCGGGCGACGTTCGCGCCCTGCTCGTTGACCTGGGACACGGCACCCGTGATGACGTCGTCCACCTGTCCCGGCTCGAAGCCGCCGCGCCCGGGGAGCGCCTGCAGCACCTGGCCGAGGAGCTCCTGCGGATGAACGTTCGAGAGCGCGCCCTTGCCGGCCTTCCCACGCCCACGAGGGCTACGAGCTGCTGCGATCACATAGCTCTTCATGTCCTTAATATGATGCGCAACATACTATGCGTCAACCCTGCCGAAACGCACAGCGCCCAGCGGTGATTGGCCACTGGGCGCGGGAGGTCGAACGAGCTGGATGCCTACAGCGTGGTCGCCGCGTCGCTGGCCACGGCGTACTCCTTCTTCTCGCTGCCGCTGTGGTCGCGGACGAGGAAGTAGAACCAGCCGTCGGAGCGGAAGTGCGGGAACAGCGCGTACTGGCCGGGCTTCATGTTGGTCACGCGGGTACGGACGCCGGTCGCGATGTTCACGAGGATGATGTTCGAGGTGCCCTTCGCGAGCATGTCCTGGAACGTCGGGTCTTGCGCCGAGGAGAAGCCGAGGTCCTGCCAGTCGTTCGGGCCCACGTAGTGGTGGGTCACGAAGAACTTCTCGTCGAAGCTGAACGAGGGCTTCGCACCCTGCGTGCAGTAGCGACCGATCTCCTGCGTGGTGACGGAGTACGACGCGCCCGACGGCGTGGTGGTGATCTTGCGGAGCACGTAGCCGAGCTGACCACTCTCGTTGCCGAAGCGGCTGATCGCGAGGCGGGTCGAGGGCGAGAGGACCGAGTCGCCTTCGTACGGTGCGTTGGTGGTGACCGGGGTCTTGCCGACGTAGTGCGTGCCGTCGAACACCATCGGGGTGAGCTTCATCGTCGAGCTCGAGGCGAAGCCGGTCGACGGGTCGCGATTGACGGCGTTGCCCGGGTTGTCGGAGGAGAACTGGCTATTGATGACGAAGTAGTCGCCGCCGTTCGTGCCCTGACCGAGATGCTGGTAGAGGCTGACCGACTCGACGGAGGAGCAGGCCGATTCCGAGAAGTTGATCTTGTCGGGGTTGGACTGGAGCAGCGACATCTTGCAGAAGCCCGCGCCGATCGGCGTGCCCTGGAAGATCCAGGTCTTGTTGTCGGGGAAGAAGCCGGGGTCGTAGGCGGCCTTCACGCTCATGATCTTGCCGGTCTGGAGATCCTCGATCGCGGCGCCGTCACCACCGGTGCGGCCGTTGGCGATGAAGCGACCGTCGGCTGACGAGCGCATCCAGTAGTAGGTGTTGTACGTCAGCTCCTTGAGGATCTTGAGGTTGCCCTGCTTCGCCCAGCCGGTGCCGTAGGGCTTGCTCTGCGCGGTGGGCAGGTTCGCGAGGTTGAACATCGCGAGGCCCGACTGGCGGTTCGCCGCGGCCCAGCCCTGCGTGGCCATGTCGGCGACGTGCGTGCCGACGGCGGCGGTGATGGACGGCGTGCACGAGGTCGGGCCCGTGTCGGGCGCGATGTACGTCGAGGCGCGCGGGAGGCCGCGAGCGAACCACTCGGCGACGATGTCGAACTGCGCCTGCTCGAGGCGGGGGTGGTTGCCCTTCGGCATCGACGAGCGGCTCTTGAACTTGCCGTACTCGAGCGCCCAGGTGTCGGAGGTGTTGCCGTTGACGCCGGCGGGGAACGCCTGCTTGAAGGTGTCCTGGAACCAACCGAGGTGCGCGGCGGCGGCGTAGATGCCGACCTTCGCGGGGACGTACGGCGAGTCGGAGGCGTTCGGGTCGAGGCGGAGGCCCTTGATGCGATCCTTCGCGGCGATGGCGTCGGGGTTCGGCGCGTTGTAGCGCGCGTTGATCTTCACCTTGCCGGCGGCGGTGCCCTTGAGACCGATCCAGAACTTCGCCGGGCCGGAGGCGTTGTACATCGTCTTGTCGCACTTCTCGGTCGACGTCTGGTTGAACGGACGGCAGTCGTAGACTTCGGTCGTCACTTCGGCGTTGCGCTTCACGTAGAGGTCGACGTCGCCCGAGCCTTCGCCGGTGATGCTGACCTCGAACTGCGAGCCCGCACCGACCTCGAACGGACCGAGGACCTTGAACTCGTTGCTCGCGATCGCGACGCCCGGGGTGGTGTCGTCGTGCGCCTCACCGAGCACGTCGGCGTCCTTGAGCGGACCGGCCACGGCTTCCTCGGTCTTGTCCTTCCACTCCTCGAGCGTCGTCATGTTGGCGACGTGGCAGTCCGAGCAGATCTTGTTGGTCGCGTCGTTCTTGTTCATGCCGAGGATCGTGGTCGCCTTCTGGGCGAGCACGTCGTCGGAGAGCGTCACGGGGTTACGCAGCTTGCCGCCGCTGTCGACGCTGCCGAGCGTCTCGGGGATGTCCTTGAGGCCGCAGGTCGCGGGGGCGTTGGAGCCGCCGCACGACTGGATGAACTCGAGCGCCTTCTTCTCCGGCGAGGCCGCCCACTCGGCGTCGGTGAACGCGTGGTCCGGCGGCATCCAGTACTTGTGCTCGGGGTTGTTGCCGTAGGCGGTGGTGATGCCGGTCCATGCGCTATCGGTGCCGTTGATGCGCGCGTTGTACTCGTCGGCCCAGCGACCGGTCGCCGCGCGGTGGCACTTGGTGCACGCGTTCGCGGCCTCGCCGGTGATCTGCTTCTCCATCTTCCAGCCCTGACCGCGGCGGTTGATGAGGGCGTACGGGGTGTCGTTCGCGCCGATGGCGAAGTCCGGATCCACGCCCATCTTCGGGACGATCGGGCGGCCGTTCGAGTCCTTCGCGCCGTCGATCCAGGGGCTGTGAATGAACGCGTCCTGGTCGTGGCAGCCGCTGCACTGGATGCCCTCGCCGAGGCCGCCGTGCACGCCCGCCCACAGGTTCGACGACTTCACCTTGTCGGCCGGGTGCGGAACGTGGCCGCCGTCCTTCTTCGAGTACAGCGCGTTCTGGAAGAAGCAGGTCTTCCCGGTGAACGGGTTCGAGCCGATCATCGCGATGTCGTTGTACTGATCCGAAGCGTAGCCGCCGATGCTCTTGCGGCAGAGGAGCACCCAGCGCGTGCCCTGATCGTTGATGCGCGTCGCCACGCGCGGGCCGGCCTCGCAGAGCGAGTAGATGTACTGCGGGTTGTCGCACTGCGAGAGCGTGCCGTCCTGCGGTGCGTTCACCGAGCCGTTGGCGGCGGTGGCCGTCATCGGGATCGGAGTCGAATCGAGGCAGCTATACGTGGAGTACTCGCCCTCGCCGGTCTTCTCGAAGAACGGAATCTCGCCGAGCTCGTTCACGCAGCGCTCGCCGTAGGCCTGCGGGCTGGTGATGCGCTGCTCGCCGCTCGGGTCATCGGCCTTGCCGCCGATGCCCTTGCCGCGCGCCTGGTCCCACGCCTGGAACAGATCGCGCTCGATCTTGATGACCTCCTTGTCGCCATCCATGATGCAGAGGTCGATGATCGAGTCGACGCCGTTCTCGAGCGACTTGATCATCGCCGGGGTCGGGTTGATCCAGGCCGGGCTGTCGTAGACCGACTTGGTCAGCGCGATGTCGACCGTCGGACCATCGATGCTCTCGCCGCTCGTCTCCGTGAGCGGCTGGATCTCGGTCACGAGCTTGGCGCAGTCCAGCGTGTTGAACTTGCCGCGGCGGGCGCGGGTGTAGACCTGCTCGCCGCCGGCCAGCGACTGGTTCATCGAGATGATGATCCGGGCGTTGGCATGGTTGTACAGCGGGGTGACCTCTCGCTCTTCGGTGCACGCCGCGGCGCCGAAGAGAGAGACCAGGATGGCAAGTCTGGTAGCCGGGCTGGACAGCATGAGCGGGGTCTTCCGCAACATCGGATCCAACTCCGTGCCCCAGTGATCACGCCAGCATGGGCGATGCCGGCAACTCCGGTAGCTGGCGTGTGATCACGTCACGCGCGGAGTCAAAACCCGACTCACCTCGCATAGTTGCGCGCTTCGCGCACACCGATGCGCAGCTAGGAAAGGAACTTCGGGCCGTCGCCCTCGGCGGAGCTTTCGGCGCGCGGGGCATCGGTGGAGCGGACCACCGGCGCGACCACGATGATCGGCGCGCTCGGCGTTTCCGGGCGCGGGATCTTCGGCGCGCTCGGGCGCGGCTTCGGTGCGAGCGCCTCGGCGGTGGGGACCTTCACGGCCGTCGCGGTGGGCAACATGTGCGGCTCCCCGACGAGGATCGCGGCGGCCTTCAAGAACTTCGCGAGCCGGAGGTGGCAGTAGATCCAGTAGATCGCGACGCCGAGAGCGACACCGAGACCGAGGAACGGCACCGTGCTCGCGCCCGAACCGAGGCCGTACGTCATCTGGTAGAAGACGTCGGCCACGAGCATGACCACGAGCAGCTGCGTGATCGTGCCCGAGACGTCGCGTAGCTCGTACTGGTCATTCGCGACCGCGAACTGCTTCACCGTGCGGATCACGGTGATGAGACCGACGACGTAGGTGAGATCCTTGATCGTCGCCGCGAACGAGAGCGACTTCATCGATTCGCTCGCCGCGATGACGTCCTCGTAGGTGGACTCGGGGTTCTTCGCCACATCGACGAAGTGATCGATCACGTGCTGGGTCCACCACATGGCCCCGACCGCGATCGCAAAGCACACGGCGGCGAGCAGCGCGAGATGGATGGGCAGACGGGCGCGACGGAACTCGGGGATCGCGAGCACGCCGCCGACGAGCATCGCCACCAGCGCGGCGAGGTTCGCGTACATCGCGTACTGCAAGTAGCGAAGCGCGTCGAACACGCCGTCGGCCGAGCTGCGGAACATGTTGATCATCATCAGCAGCGTCAGGCCGCTGGTGACCAGGATGCCGAACACGCCGAGGCGGACGAGCGTGAGACCACGGGCGTAGCTCGGCTGCCTCGTCATCTCCTCCATCGCCTCCAACGATACACTGTCACCATGCCTCGTGCCCGCCGCTGGATTCATCGGGTGGCCGTGATCGTCGGGGCCGCCGCGAGCATCGCCACGCCGCAGAAGAAGTGGAACCTCGACGCGGTGTTACCTGCCGACGCGACGAACGCGACGCGCGCCCGCTCCCTCGTGGTCTCCGCGACGCGCGAGCCCGAGCTCTACGTACGGCGCGGGCAGAGCTACGATCGGATCCAGCCGAAGACCTCGCCGGCGACGTGGCCCGCGACCGTGACCTACGACGTCCCCGCCGGCACCGACATCGATCGCCTCGTCGTCGCGAAGGGCTGCGGCGCCGGGTTGTGCAGCGGCAAGTGCGTGCCGCCCGCCGACGAGTACGTGCGCGTCGACCGCGTCGACGTGACGTCGTGGACGATCGAGAGCGCCGAGACCGCGCTCGCGCGCACGATGGGCAAGAAGAGTCCGCGGTCGATCGTCACCGTCGAGGCGACGCGCGAGGCAGAGCTCGAGCTGACGGCGCCCGGCATGACCTACCGTCCGAAGATCGAGCCGCGCGGTCTCGCGAACGGCCGGGCCACGTTCGCGGTGGACTTCAGCACGTACGGCGGCGCCGGCGACATGCAGGTCACGTGGTCGATGCGCGCGCGGATCTCGGGGC
>Ga0247741_1002514_pt1 | contig 10179 bp, 7 predicted proteins | sample UWRJL213509R2_FD_180945 | JGI IMG/M metagenome (GOLD analysis project Ga0247741, IMG submission 180945) | Plant litter microbial communities from Arlington Agricultural Research Station in Wisconsin, United States - UWRJ-L213-509R-2 | ecosystem: Environmental > Terrestrial > Plant litter >...
TCTGCCTGCGTGCACCTTCAACTCGACTCTTGACTAGCGACTTCCCAGCGCGGGCAATTTTCCTTGATGGAGACAACGACTCGAAGTCGGTCTAGCCAAGAAAGCGGTGGCAAGATCAGAAAAAGACCTCGTCCCGTGAGTAACGAATAATTCTCGCATATTCCAGCTTTTACTCACAGCGCCCCGAAACAACAATGCATAGGACAACGCGACTACGTCGACTGCCACTACGCTTGAAGAGGAAGTCGTATGCACTGGTTTCCAGTTGCAAGTCGCTGGACGCACTCAGCACCTTGTCACTCAAAGTGGAGATAAGGTCGACTACTCGGTCACATGTTCCACTTTCACCGCACCGCCCACGGCGTCTGGGGAGAGCCCAGGCGACCTTCACCTCCAACACGGAGGCTACCTCTTTTGGAGAGCATCTGATAGGTGGCGCCCGTGGACATGGGGCACAGCGGTGCATCACCCCACAGAGAATCACTATATACTCTGTTTCCTACCCAAATATGGGCCCATATGGGTGGAAGAGAACGACAAAGTCTTTAGAAGTAACTTACCTGTCAACATGGAATTGGCAATTGACACATTCTTTCGAATGGAGATTGCAAGGAAGTGGTAAGCCATTTGGCATTTTTGTTTGACTCAAGCTCTCTGTAACAGCCCTTCTCCTAGCGGCGTCATCGACCTTACGGACATAGAGTAATGCCTACGTTGCACCGGGTGTTGGTATCTGCGGGGTTGGGAAGATTTTTTGTAGCGAATCAGATTATAGTCAATTAAGAGAGCGTCTTCCTCGCAGGCTGATCCCATCCCAGGATCCCGCTGTTTCCTAAGTCCCCAGGCTCCTGGTTTTGCCGTCTGACGTTCCAACGAGTTATTCGACATGTCGTCGCACAGAAGTCAAATTTGGCGGTGCGTTGACAGCGAGCGACCAGTCTGGTTTCAATTTGCGCGCCTTTTGGACCATATTATTCTTGGTATTGACGAGGCCCATCTCCTCGTTCCGCGGGGGAAAGAGTTTCGAAAAGCCTACCGCCAAATCTCTCTCCTTCGCTCACGCGATTATACCGCACCGAACCTCGCCTTCACCTTCAAGAACCCCATCCACTCTCTTGGTGGCTACTCTTTCTCAGACATCTCATGGGTCTTTAAACGAGGTGCTAAGGTTATATCTACTGCGCAATCCTTGACCTGCTTTCGCGTAGCTCACATCCGCCTGGACCTCTTCAAGAACAACGAAGATACATCGGGAAACTTTCGAACTAGCGAGTGACAGCAAGTAAAGCCAGCTTAGGCAGCGCTCGTGAGAGTCGTATTTGTCACGATTTCGAGCGCACAATCCGTATTTTTAAGTTATAAAAAAGTTACGCAAACTACACGGCCTGCCATGAGCGGCGCATTCCGCTTTTGGGAAGGCGCGTTGCGCAATGGTGAACGGCGATAACAAGCCCCCTAAAAACGATTGGTACCTCGGTCCTCGGCAGACTATCCTCCCATTTCAGACATGTTAAACTGATTTTAAATAGGTTACCACCGTCCAGGTTGTTTTGACGCAGCTCCTTGCCTTTAGGCTTGGTTACAGACTGGCGTACTGGCGACGATGAGACCGCTCTTCTTCTTCAAAAAAAAATAATAGTGCTCCTATAAACAGCGAGACCAATCTTGGAGAGCATGAAAGCCTCATTCGCCCAAATGGCTGAGAAATGGCAGCCACGAAAGCTGCCCAAATAAATAGGTGCTCGCTTCGCTCACAATCAATGCCGTCATGATTAAATATCGGCGCTCAACAAAGAGCGTCACGGCGTAAGTAAACAGGCCTTTGCTGTCCAAAAAACAAGATCAACAATCAGCATTCACGAGCAGTTGGGATGGCGATCGATTCGTTGGGCTATCCAAACAAACGTAACAATCGCCATTCACAAGCCATTGAGGGGTCGAGACGCGAGCCACTAATGCCACAACTTGCGAGTATAAATTGTCCTATAAATTGTCCCAATATCGACAAGACAAAATTCTTACCCTTTCCTTTCCATCTCATCATCGCTCTTGTCACTACTAGATTTCTAACTTCATCGTCCTTTCTCGATCAAATGTGTCTATCTCAAGACTTACGTATTATCGAAGCTGGGCCAGACGAAGTGCTGATCGCTTTTGAGGATTCTGCAGTAAGTTGCTATGTCAAACTTGCAAGACTGATGTTCTCACCCTGATTGGCGACAGACCACCGTTCTACGTAGATATGCAGAAGAACAGGAAGAACGCATCTGCCTCGCAGGCGTTTTAGTTCGAGAGCTCCGGGAAGATTTAGATCATGCGCGGTCGGTACGTCTTTGAGCTAGAATGATCACAAGCGATCGGCAACGAGTTGAATTTTGCCATCAGGAAATTCAAAATTTCAGGGCAGAGATTCACGACCTCAAAGCAGAGATTCAATACCTCAAGGCAGAAATACGAAGCTTCGTCTAAACCGCGACCAGAATCAGCACCTCGCAGTCTATAGCTAGGGGCACCATTGTCCAGATTCTGACCTCCTAATTCCTATCGTTAAATTTCCGGTGGTTATCGTGAAGAATTTGTTGAGATCCCAAACTTTGGAGCATGTTGCGCTGTAGTCTACTATATCGATAATTAAGCAAAGTAAAAGTACCTCGATTGTCAATCATAAAATTTGAAGTTAAAGTCTTGCTGCAGTTGTAGCCTTGAGAGCAAATTAAGAGTCATGGCTGAAATACCAGCGAGGTTACCTGTAGAAGCAGCGCACGCGCACCTCGAGGTTGTCGAGTCCTGATATTCTCCCTTGTGGTCAACTCAAATGGTACGTTTCACATCAGCATGCCCTGTCGCGCTTTTAAAGCGCAGCAGATTTCAACTTCTCCAGTATGTGAATCACCAACCCCACACAATCGAAATTTTGAGTCTCGACGCATAACGAGGGCTGTCTAGACTTGTAAGGTGCGCAACTTATAGGTTATTACCCATGACTGATGATCACCTGGAAACTATTATAAGGTAACACTACTGTACCGTTTCGTTCAATTCGGCTGGCAGGGGGCTTCCCTGACCCAGACTGAGATCCCTTTCCTAGTGGCCAGTGATATGATTATTCCAAAGAATTACATAGTTGTTATATACTTGTATCTACAACGCAGTTTTATGGCGGCGTCATAGCGAAATAAGCGTCTGAGAGCTTCTCGAACATCACCAGGGCGGAAGTGTCATAATTATATTATGTGCATAGTATAGCGGTAATATCTGTCCGATCCGAGAATTTCAAGCGTTCTATGTCCTTGCTTGCCCGTTCGAGTCTGTGGTAAACCTTTTTTTTTCTCCGCAGAGTGTACAAGTCCCTCCAACGGGCGCCTAAATTTCATCAGTGCCGTAAAGGAGCTTCCATAAGACAGGAACAACTTTTTGACACAATGTATCCTAGAGAAAAGGTCGAGTTGCTTCGCCTTTCTTGTGTGTGGTTAGTAGATAGTGATTTCGTTGTACGGAGGATGTGTGTTGCGACTCAGACACGCCTCCCGGTATGTTATCACGGACCCGGAACCTTCTTAGATTCTCGATAGACAGGCTCTGCCAAACTGTCAACCTTCTAATTTCATCTCAGCAAGTGCTATGGCTTCATTCGCTGGCTTCATTCACTTTGCCAGACACCCCCATACCGTTGGCGATAGCGAGCAGCTCTGTGTTTCGCTTCGAATACCTAATTTCCGTGCGGTATTTGGGGGTCCTGGCACCCCGCCTGTCATCTATGTACCCTGCGTGACATACTTACACCTCTACGCACACATGCTCTGTGTCATGAAGACAGCATAATATTCCGGGCCCTCTCTCGATGTTTTATGTAGGTTATATGTCTAGCAAGAACTTTCCGGTCTTTTATATTTGTGTTGGTGAGCCCTGGGGCACGAGCTGAACACTTCACGAGGCACATTGGGCCTCAATGTAGCGCTTCATTAGCGCACATCCGCTCGGTATATTGCTTAAATAATATAGACAATTTATTTGAAGCTTGTGCTAAATTTCGCCCGGTACCAAGATGGGGCGGGCAACAAACGGCCAGGCGCTCTTCAAAAGAATGGTCTAAAAATAGATACAAGCGCTTAAAGGGACGGCACACCACGTATTTGTGAAGAAAAAGATAAACAGTCACAACACCTCTGGAGAAGAATGCTTTTAGATCAAAATATTATGACGGCTACTTGTATACTTCAGCCACAACGTCAATGATGGGAGATCGGACAGCTTCCAGCTGACGCCTCCATGGAAGGCTCGCGCCTTTGGAAAGGGTTTATATCGGATGACGGAATCGAATACGGAGAGTGATACAAACATCTTACAGTTTCCTACTGGGTTGTTGGATTGCCTATTTCTACGAAAATTCAGGAAGGAAGATACACCGTGCGTGTGAATGCTCAGCGCTTAGCGGTCACCTCCCAGACAAAGACTTGTGCTCTTTGGTTTGTCAGGGCCAGCCATTTAACTTGCACAATTGAGAAAGTGCTTCAAATTGTGTTCTCGCCATTGGTATCTCTCTCACAAACGTCATGGTAGAAGAATTCGATAAGATGAGGAGGGTATAGGTATATCCCACAGAGCATTGGATGCAATTGAGCCTAAGGCGCTATAATTGTTTCACGAGAGAAAATAGGATTTGCGCGCCTAATTAAGATCTATGGCCGTTATTGTAATCCTTTTCCCGATCAGAGCTATACAGACCCTCCGCACAGCGTAGGTATATAGCTCAGCTTGACCCTTTCAAGTACCCGATGCTAACACATCTCTCCGATTACCAGGTAGCTCTAATCATGAAATCCGAATCCAGCATTGGCTGGTGGTATCCGAAACGGCGCTGACTCCCGCGTGGTATATGTTCTACATCTTTCCGCATACAAATTTGGAGAACTTTTACTACAGCTAATACTAATAGCCTATCTTAGATTCTTCAAGATGTGGTACACCGACACATTTTCACCACTAGGGTTTCTTTTAGTCCATTTACGAGGAGATTCAGTTCGATTATTGGGGTCTGAAAAGAAGGAGAGTTCCAAAATCTTTCACCCTTAACATGAACGATGATTCTCAGCTTTATCAGACAACCTCCAGGCTCTTATCTAGCTAGGCTTATGTGAGTAGTTCTCCGGCGACAGGGCTTGTAATGTTGACGTTGCGAGGTCGTGTGTAAAATACGTTACTCTTATGAAGTGTGATGATATGAAACTGGGCGCTTATTTACGATTGCCTAGAATTCATGTCGCTGACGCCAATATATTGGCCGAAGGCCACTGGTCCGCTTACTTTTTTAGAATTTTTTAGCCGTTAGCGCTATTCATCGAGGGGCTAGCAGATACTAATAAAGCCGTTCTTCACATATATATATTGTTATTACCCATAAAGACTGGCACAGTACAACATAACTTCACACCGTGGGATGGTGTTACCTTGCTTCTGGTCACACTGGGAGGACCCCATCACGTCAGGAAATTGAAATCTGACAGCGAAGGTAGACCTGCTCGCTATCGACAACGGTACCCCCAGACTCGGACTTCCCTTCCGCCGCAGTCGTAGACTTGGCTAGACACGTGCCAGCTTTATTGATCCGCTTCGAATTAGTTCAATGGTTCATACGGGAATCGCCGATCACATAGAAGACGCGTCAATAAGTAGCTATAGATAGAGCGCTGTCGATGTTCTCACCCACGTCAGCAGAAATTTGTCCTCCTTCTCCAAGCTCGTCCTCGTCTTCGTCGCCTATTTTCCTTCCCGTATATCGGAAACGTAAAGCATCTCGCTCTCCATCCCCGCTCGACCTTTCGCTAGAGGTAAATCAGCCGCAAGAGAGCAGAACAGAGTTTTGTCCCACTTCTGTCACTGAAGCAAAAACGCGGTGGGATGCTGATGAAGACGGGACACCTGGACCAAAGCGGATAAGCTCGGAGGATCTCGTAAAGTCAAAATTGAGTGACTATAAATCATGTGAGTTGCTGCGTCGCGCGAGTAAGTATACGCCGTTCTCACTACCCCATGGCCCACAGACTTTCAGAATCTATCGCCTACCGACTCTCTTGATGGTTCTCAGTTTTCCAATCCGAATGCTCCTCCTTTTGTTGATCTTGAATATCCGAATACTGGTGCATCTGAAAGGTTTCTGATTTCGTCGGTTTTACCTGCTCCTTCTGATGGGTACGAATCTTGCAGGTTCATCCTCCTTGCCCCGCGTCGTGACAATTGTTACCATCCTATCTTGGACCTGGAACTGTCGCTGTACACCATAATCGAGTGTGAGCAAATTGTCGCTTCTAGACTTGCATTGTCACGGAGTTGCTGCAGGTTTTGTGCCCAGAGGACTAAAAGCCTCATTCGGACCGATCCCATATACTCCTGCAACAGAGATCCTCTCCACCTTCGAGAAATCACATCGTCTGATTTACGAACCGTGTGTCAATAGGCCTGTTCTTGCTGACTCACCCGACTCCGACGCGGTCTCCTTGTCCTCCGACTTCTCTGATTTCGGCGATGTCATTCCTGTGTCCAATCCACCCGGAGACCATCTTCTCCTGACGATTCGACGCGCCATTGAAAGTCGGGACGGTCCGCTTTTTATGTCCACCATGCAACACGTCGGTAACATTCTTCGCTCTATCAAGAATTTAACGGAAGCATGTGTTCACCGGAACCCTATCATGTCGCATGTGGCCTCGTGGACTGACAGGACCTTGGAGGAAAGGGTAGCGGTTCGTATACTCATGGAGAGCTACCAACGCGCGGTTGGCCCTAACATCTCCCAGTTGGGACGATACCGACCATTCTCAAGAAATACATACGGAGAACTTATGCCCTCTCTTATTAACGAGCTTATTTGCATAACAGGGTTAACCAACAAGAGCCTCTTCCTTGACCTTGGAAGCGGGGTGGGGAATGTCGCTGTCCAAGTTAGCCTACAAACAGGTTGTCGAAGCTTCGGCATTGAGGAAAGTCCAACCCCCTCTCAGCTCGCTCAATCGCTGTTAGATCAAATCAAGATACGCTGCCGTATGTGGGGTCTGAGAATGGGGGATGTCGAACTTGCGGAAGAAGATATGCTTACAAGCGCACGAGTTGAGCAACTTCTCCCTCATGCGGATGTGATCTTGATCAACAATAAGCTCTTCCCAGAGGAAGGTGAGTTATCTCACCTTATCTTCAATTCGAAGTAATTTCTCTATTTTCTGTAGTGAATCAAGCAATTGCACAAAAATTATTGAGCCTCAAGGATGGCGCATATGCAATATCGCTGAATCCATTCGTGGGTGGAGTGCGATCAAAGTCAGCCAGAAGGACAGTAAGTTTATAATTTAGCATGTACGCCTCATTTGTTCTAAAGTCCCTTAGTTCAATGAAATCGAAGCTCTACTGGACGTTTCTGAACATCTTTACAACCCTGGCGATGTTTCTTGGACAGATAAAGGGGATAAATATTATATTCACCGGGTCAACCGCGCAAATGTTTGAGATGTAAGGTTGGAGGCTTGCGCTAATAATTATGTACTACATCTATCAGCACTTAGGCGAGTATGTCCTTGAGGTTCTCCGACAAATCATCTATATAGGACAGGTGTATGAAAGTCGCTTTTACTTGATGAAAGGTCGTCGTTTGAATCTGGCTGAATTTCAAACCTTGCCTCATACCAGTGGTTAAAATAAGAATACCAGCATTGTTTACTAATTGCTCGCTACATTCGCAGTTTCCGCCTGGCTCATAGGGCGAGTCGTTGGGCGCCTTTTCTCGGCACAAGCGCCGGGTTGCCTTCTGAAACTCGATAAGTCGACATAGACCATGTTTATTCATATCTTTGTGCAAAAAAGAGGAGATTTTTCATGGTTTGAAAGCCTTTTTATGTGCTAGATCGTTTTGGTGAGTTGTTGGTCGAATTTGCTTGTTTCCTATGTTTTTCACCAAATGTTCGATGTATACGCACCTACAAAGTCTATTTGTATTTTATAAAGTATGATTCTGGCTTCATATTCAACTGATCACATGTTTGTGCGTGCAACGGTGTTCTTAAAGACTGGCAACTTCATATCGGGCATCACCTGCGAAATCGGAAGCCATACCACTGCACTGATGGCAAAATATTTCGCGCATCACTACACCACCGGGTACACTACCTTCGCCTTTGGGTGTCAATTGCTCGCGCTTTCGTCTTTTGGTCTTCTTTTATCGTACCTGCGCAAAGGCTCAAAAAATGGATGCGAGGCGACATGCCAACGCTGAGGCGGGATGTGGAATCTGGGGTGATCTGGGCCCAGTCAAACTAGACCTGTTGTGCTAGCCCTGGTGCTGAGACTTTTCTATTGGTTTTATGTCGTTCGTAATAGAATTAAGGCCTAGCGTCGCGGGGCAGTTGGGTGAATGAATATGACGGTTGTGGTGAGCAAGACTTTTCCCATACATGTAACATAATCGTTGTCCCAGGATACCAAGATACCGAATGCTTACGCATTTTGAGTTAAAAGACGACCAGTGTGCCTTGGAGTCCTATGCGATTTGGTCTATCGATACCTCTGAATCGTTAGCTGTAAGCACATTCTTACATTTGTGATCTCTGTCGATTACTCTCGGCGACTTGAAGGTGGCTTACATCCCGCGTGTGCCAGACATGTACTCCAGGTAAGGGCCCTTCAAGCTATGGGGCTACTGAACGCGTGATCGTGACTTTAGATTTGAGCGTGCTTAGATTGCATGTCCAATGCAACAAAAATGATATACTCTAGTCATCAGATAGTCACGTTGCATATGGAGGGATAGAGCCGATCAAACGAGGGGCGCGGGGCGCGGGGATGAAAAGCTTTAAGCTACTGATGAGCCTGAGGTGAGATACCAAGTGGGAAGTATCAGAGAAGCGACAAGTAAGATATTGTTTCGCAATACGTGCGAATCGTATGGGAGCCTCCATGCCTCGAAAATTCGTAATGATGGGGATGGCACGGCCCAAGGACATCAAATTAACATAAACGGTGGGAGAGCTGGTAAAGACAGATCGTGCGAGAAGTGCTGTACGACAAGGATACGCAACTTCGAGCAGTAGATGCGAGTCAGCGAACGACTCGGAGGTGCCGTGCGAAACTGAAAGCACTGAAAGTCTGAAATCCGCTTTCTCAGGCTCGTGTGCTTTTACCTTTTACTTACTATTTACTTACTTCCACCTCGCGCCTCACTAGCACTCATCACTGTGCAGCCTCGGTCGACGTCTCGGCTTCGGACTCCATTTTTTTCTCTTCCCGCTCACCCACACCTGACATTCATGTGAGTATCAACGACAATCGGTAACCGATACCTGTGTGCTGGAGAGTGGACGGTTTGTTGGCTGTTAAGCCATCCTCTATTCATACCTCCACGTACAGTATTGTAGTCGACTCTTACCTTACAATTGCACGAAACATCGCAAGAAAAACGCTCTTGAACGAGATCTCAACATGTGCACAAGGTGTCGGGCCGTTAGCATCCAGATTCGGGTACGCAGCCCTCCTTTTCGATAAAGGAACGATGCCGGAGTTGTTAATAAAGAGCCTGCGAGTTGAATGCCACTGACACCACTGTTTTCGTTCCTTCTTCGTCCCGCTACTAGATTTTTGTCCTTGCGGTAAATCTCCTCATCGTTGATCATAACTCTTACACACTCGTTTATTCATTCATAACCTCCTAACATGGACGTGGCTCCCACAACCCAGAGTGGAAGGCGCAGGCGCCTTCCAAAGGATCTAGGACCTCCTCCTGTAACTCGGTCTCAAAAGCGGAAACGCGCACTGAGTCCTATCCATCCTCCAGCTCCATCGAATCAGGCGGTTATTGGGCCTCCATCGAAGAGGTCAAAGTCTGAACATGCGCCACTGAGCCCGATACATGACGCTGGAGCCGATCTAGGTATTGCTGTCGAACTCGAAGGCAGGCCAGTCGGTGCTCACCCTTGTGTCACAGCTGGTACGACTAACCCCACTATTAATCAGTCTCCAAGTGACGGTAAGTCAAACTGTATTCGCATATCGCTGCTCGTGTATTACTACCTAAAATACAGGGTCCCGTTTGCGAGCTCATCCTGGTATTGAAGAGAGGAAGAAGAAGATGGCTGTGGCTGCTAAGATTAAGCAGCTTAGTCAATCGGCGAAGCTTGGTGGTATCAAGGCCCATGGCCC